>Ga0268262_10001331_pt1 | contig 30909 bp, 25 predicted proteins | sample TergutNc150P3_FD_190354 | JGI IMG/M metagenome (GOLD analysis project Ga0268262, IMG submission 190354) | Nasutitermes corniger P3 segment gut microbial community from laboratory colony in Florida, USA - Nc150 P3 (SPAdes) (version 2) | ecosystem: Host-associated > Arthropoda: Insects >... | reverse complement strand
AGGGCCAAATGTGCATAAGAAGGAGCCGGGAAAGGCAACTGAAGGCTATACCGATGCCGGAATAACTATCCGAAGAGGCTATGTATGGAGAAGACCTCGGGCTGGGGATGATTTTTCTACAGCCTCAATGAGCAAAGGGAGAGTGTAATGAAAACTGCGTTGAGTATCGCGGGGTCTGATTGCAGCGGGGGCGCTGGTCTTCAGGCCGATCTGAAAACATTTTCGGCGCACGGAGTCTTCGGAATGACGGCGGTCACTTCGGTTGTCGCGGAGAATACGGTCCGGGTTATCGAATACCAGGATGTCCGCCCGGATATTATCGAAAAACAGATTGACGCGGTGTTTGAAGATATTCCGCCGGACGCGGTGAAAATCGGAATGTTGTCTTGCCGTGCTACCATGCTGGCTGTCGCGGGTAAATTGCGGGAATGGAAACCGCGCAATATAGTTGTTGATCCGGTGATGTACGCAAAAAACGGCGCTCCCCTTATGGAAACGGACGCTATCAGTACGCTGATTAAGGAAGTAGTTCCTCTGGCGGATCTGATAACGCCGAATATTCCCGAAGCCGAAAAAATGTCGGGGATGGCAATTAAAAACCATGACGATATGCGGGAAGCGGCGCGGCGTATACACGCGATGGGCTGCCGCGCCGTTGTCGTTAAAGGCGGGCACATTGAGGGCGACGCGACCGATATTTTGTTTGACGGTGAAAAATTTTATGAGTTCCCGCTGCCGAAGATAGACACAAAGCATACCCACGGAACCGGCTGTACTTTTTCTTCGGCGATTGCCTCAAATCTTGCCCTGGGTCTTCCTGTTTACAAAGCGGTCGAAAACTCAAAGGCTTATATACACACGGCTATTACCCACGCGCCGGGGCTTGGAAAGGGCAACGGGCCTACGCATCATTTTTATGCGTTATACGAAACTTTTTTCAGGGAAAAAGGAAATGGCTGATTCCTATGCCGCGCTGCTGGACAAGGTGCGGGAGAAAAAGCCGCTGGTGAACCAGATTACCAATTTCGTAACGGTGAATGACTGCGCCAATATCACGCTTGCCATAGGCGCGTCTCCCATAATGGCTGACGCTATCGAAGAAGCTGCTGATATTGCCGCAATTTCGCAGGCGGTGGTGCTGAACATGGGAGCGCTTAACGAACGTACCATCCTTTCGATGATTGCTGCCGGAAAAGCGGCTAACGCGAAAGGTATCCCCGTTGTCCTTGATCCGGTAGGCGCGGGCGTTTCAAAGTACCGCAGAGATACTGTCGCGTTATTGACAGGCGAATTACATTTTAGCGTAATTCGGGGGAATATTTCCGAAATCGGGTTTATTGCGGGCCTTGGTTCGCAGACAAAGGGCGTGGACGCTTCGGACAGCGACATCGCGGGCGCGGACAGTGCCGGACAGATAGCGCAAGATCTGGCGCGACGCCTTGGCTGTGTGACGGTTATAAGCGGGGCCGTTGACGCTGTTTCAGACGGGAAGAAAATTGTCTTTGTGGAAAACGGGCATCCCATGCTGGGTAGCATAACCGGTACTGGCTGTATGTGTTCGTCGCTCATCGGCTCTTTTTGCGGGGCAGTGCCGCAGGAGCCTTTCGCGGCGGCTGTTACCGCCATGATCTGCATGGGCATTGCCGGAGAATTGGCCTACGAAAACGGCGGGCAGCGCGGGAATGGCAGTTTCCGCATCGCGCTTCATGACGCTATAAGCCGCATGGATGCCGCGACATTTGAGAGGATGGCGAGATACCATGAAGCGTAACATAGACTACAGCCTGTATCTTGTAACTGACCGCGAACTTATGTACGCTGACAGCATTGAAGAATGTGTCGAGCAGGCGGTTCGCGGCGGCTGTACAATAGTACAGCTCCGGGAAAAAAACGCGGATTCGCGCGAGTTTTATGAAACCGCCTTGAGAGTCCGCAAGATTACCGCAGACCTGGGCGTGCCGCTGTTAATCAATGACCGCGCCGATATTGCGTTAGCCGTAGACGCGGACGGCGTGCATATAGGGCAGGAAGATCTGCCTCTTGAAGCGGCGCGGCGTATTTTAGGAAAAGATAAAATCATCGGCGTTTCTGCGGGCAATGCGGACGAAGCGCGGGCTGCCGCCGATGCGGGAGCGGATTATCTGGGCGTGGGGGCGATGTTCGCGACAGGCACAAAAACAGACGCGAACCCTGCCAGCATGGACGAACTGCGGCGCATACGCGCGGAAGTCAGCATCCCTATTGTGGCAATCGGCGGCATTAATAAAAACAACGTGCAGTTGTTTGCGGGGACGGGAATTGACGGGATAGCCGTTGTTTCCGCTATAGTTTCGCAGAAAGACGTATGCGGCGCGGCGCGTGAACTGAAGGCGATGTATAAAAAAATAATAGGTAATAGCTAATAAAGTTAAGAAGGTTACTCTCTTACTTTATTACCTTTTAGCTATTATTTATTATTTCCTTATACGGTATGTCCCTCCCGCCGTAAGCCGCTTTTCCGATGAAATATGCGCTGTCTTTTATTTTCCGGTCTATTTCAAATGAAACTTCCGAATGAAGAAAAATAACCGTTTTTTCCGTAGTTAGCGGGACTAACGCAGTGTCGCGTAATACTCGGAATTTCGCGTATTACACGACATAGTTAGCGGGGCTAACCGATGTCGCGTAATACATGGAATTTATGTGTTACGCGACGGTTTGTGTCCGGTAACGTCCGACGGTAAAAGACGTTTTTTTGCGCCCGATGAGGAAACTGCGAAGCAGTTTCTCGGGCGCAAAAAAATGTGGCGTAACAAAAACGTGCAGAGGGCGAAGCCCGAACACGTTTTTGTGTAGCCCGAGCCCCCGAAGGGGGCGAAGCAGTTACCGTTTTGTTGTACGCCGTACCATCAACGCCCAGTTATCTTATTACTCGGTATTTTTATGTAATAAATTTATTATACAATAAATTTATACTTTTATCTTACCACCGCTATATATCTTGTGTTACTGTTTCGTCCACACTGTACCGTCGCTTGCTCTCGTATACTTTCCTGCACCTCCGGTAAGGTACTTGGCGCGCAAGTCGCCCATAATAGAGGAGAACGCATTACCAGCAAAATTACCCGAAGCAATCGTTCCTTGAAAGGTTACGGTGGTAAGGCTTACACAATTGTCAAAAGCCGACGCTCCAATGCTGGTAACACTGTCGGGTATAGTAATGCTGGCAATGCTTCCGCAGGCTGCAAAAGCGTTAACTCCAATACTTTTAACGCTGTTTGGTATGGTTACGCTGGAAAGTTTGTAGCAACAGTTAAAAGTGTTATCCTCAATTCTTGTAACTCTGTTGGGTATTGTTATACTGGCAAGTTTTTCGCATCTAAAAAAAGCCCTTGTCGCAATACTGGTAATGCTTGAGGGTATGGCTACGTTGGTAAGGTTTTTGCAATTTTCAAAAGCCTGTTGTCCAATGCTGGTAACACTGTTCGGTATAGTTACACTTGTAATGCGCTCATTGCCATAAAAAGCCTTCTCCTCAATGCTGGTAATGCCGTTGGGTAGATTTACATTCGTTTTCGTTGGTGGAACAAAAAGCATTTTAGTTTTTTCTTTATTGTACAGTATCCCGTCTACGCTTGAATAATTGGGATTGTTAGCATCTATCGTTATGCTGGCAAGGTTGAAGTTAGATCCAAAATTTATATCCCCAATGCTGGTAACGCCGCTTCCTATGGTTACGCTGACAAGACTGAAGCAATCGACAAAAGCATAATTCTTAATGCTGGTAACGCTATTCGGTATGGTTACGCTTGTAAGTTTGGTGCATCTGTAAAAAGCCCACTCTTCAATGCTGGTAACGCTGTCGGGTATGGTTACGCTAGTAATGCTGGTATCTTGAAAAGCTCTTTCTCCAATGGTGGTAACGCCGTTATTAATTGTCAGGTGACCATTGCTGATCTCCCAATTTTTGCTGTCTTTCGTGGCGATTACTGGTGTCACTGTTTGCGTTGTCGTTGTGTTTGTTGCTGGCGTTGCGGTTTCCTGCTTCTGTTCTGCCGCTTGTTCCTGCTGGGCGATTTCGGGGGCGGCGTTTCCGCTTTTCGCCTTGTCAAGTTCCGCCTGCATCGCTTCCAGTTTGGCGTTCATTTCCGCTAAAGCGGTGTCGTTCTTTTTGTTACACCCTGCTAATGTTCCGAATATAAGCACTACCGTAAGCACTGTCAAAAGTTTTTTGTTCATTTTAATCTCCTTTCATATTTATATTATTTCATTTTTAAACGAAACTTACAAGTAGAATGAAATGCCGGCGCATATTGCGCCGGTGGCTTGCCTCAAGCAAGCCCAAAAGAATAAAGCTATTGAAAAGCCAATACACTATATTTTTTACTGCGCCGTAGGCGCATTCTTATACTTTCTTCCTTAATTCTTTATTCATATTTATTAGTTATGTTATCTCGCATATCTATCTAGTGCATGGCACATAACGTATATTATGTGCAGTGCCCACATTTTTTATTGTGAAAGAAAAAATCTGAATAAATTTATACATAGTTACGCCTCGGTGTCAGTCACCGCAAATTAATGTCTGGTTCTTCTTCCTTTTTTATTTTGAAAAAAGCCCCCATTGGAAAAGAAAGATATATTATGAAGGAAAAATTGAATTTTTATCGAATATATCTTTCAAATGGATTATGGAAAGTCCAAGTTTTGATGCTGTATTCACACTTATCCAATAAAATTTCTCGGTTCGTAAGCCAGGCTTGATAACTTTCCATTTCTCACTGCTACTTTCTCATTGCTAATTGTTATGCCTCTTCCACTGCTAACTGCTACCTTCTAACTGTTTTTGTACCCTGACAAAAACTCCCTCTTAAACTGCGAAAAACGGTTTTCCTCAATGGCCCGGCGGGAGTCAAGGACAAGCTGGCGCAGGAAAAACAGGTTATGGTAGCTTGCAAGCATTGAACAGAGTATCTCCCCGGACTTGAATAAATGGCGAAGGTATGCGCGGCTGTATTGGCGGCAGACTTTGCAGGCGCAGTCCTTGTCTATCGGCGTAAAATCCTGCCGGTTCTCGGTCTTTTTAAGGCTCAAAGGCCCCTGCCGCGTATAGACCCTGCCGTTTCGCCCCTCCCTCGTGGGCGTAACGCAGTCGAACATGTCTATGCCGTTTCCAATCGCTTCCAATATATAGTCCGGAGTCCCGATGCCCATGACATAGCGCGGTTTCTGCTCGGGCAGCATCGCCGAGGTAAGGGCCAGCATCTCGGCAAAAACTTCGGGGGGTTCGCCTACGGAAAGGCCCCCTATCGCTATGCCGGGGGTGTCGGCGGCTGTGCATAGTTCGGCGCTGCGTTTCCGCAAATCGGGGAAAAAGTTCCCCTGGACTATGCTGAACAAGCTGCCGTTATACCCCTGGCCCCGCTTTTCTTCCCAGGCTGATTTTGCAAGCCCTAGCCATTCGCCCGTTATTGCCAGGGCTTCCTCAGATTCCTTGTAGCTTGCGCCCCAGGCGTTGCACACGTCAAGCTGCATCTGTATGTCGCTGCCTATTATGCACTGTATCTCTACGGCCTTTTGCGGGCTTAAAAAATGCCGGGAACCGTCTATATGCGACTGGAACCATACCCCTTCGGGAAGCACTTTGCGGAGCGCGGAAAGGGAAAAGACCTGAAAGCCGCCGGAATCGGTTAACAGGTTCCGATCCCAGGCCATAAAGCGGTGCAGGCCGCCCGCTGCGGCCATTACGTCCATGCCGGGGCGCAGGTACAGGTGGTAGGTGTTTGAAAGCACTATCTCAAAGCCTATTTCTTTCAGGTCCTCAACCGTTATTGCTTTTACAGTTCCGCAGGTTCCCACAGGCATGAACACCGGCGTGGAAACAGGGCCGTGGGGGAGTTCGAGTATCCCGGTTCTTGCGGAAGACGAACTGTCGCGGGAAGCGAGGGTAAAATTCATTACGGTGTCAGTGTACCGTTAAGCGTGTTTCGTTGCTAGTGCTGAAAAATTGCTCCCTGTCTTTATTCCTCATTCCTAATTCCTCATTCCTAATTTTTCCGCTATCCTCAGTTTTAGTTGATCCAGCCCCTTGCCGGTTTTTACCGAAAGGCCGAGGCTCTGAGGGAAGAGGGAAAGCAGCGCGTCTGCCTGCGACTCGTCGGGCAAAAGGTCGGTTTTGTTCAGTACGGTAATGACAGGAATTTCCCCCGCGCCCAGCTCTTGCAGGACGGAAACAGTTGTACTGAAACAGCTTTCGATATTGGGATCAGCGGCGTCAAGAACGTGGATCAGCAGGCTGGAGTGGGAGGCCTCCTCAAGGGTCGAGCGGAAAGCCTTGATCAGGTTGTGGGGCAGCCGCCTGATAAAGCCCACCGTATCGGTGAGCAGGGATTCCGTGCCGGGCGCGGGTTCAAAACGGCGCGTCGTGGCGTCCAGGGTCGCAAAGAGCTTGTCTTCCACCAGGACGGCGGAACCGCTGAGGGCGTTGAAAAGGCTGGACTTGCCCGCGTTAGTGTAACCGACAATGGCGCAAACCGGCAGCCCCTGGCGTTCCCTCTGCCGCCTCTGCACCTGCCGCTGTTTGGCGACATCCTCCAGTTCCTTTTCCAGCCTGTGTATGCGCTTTTGTATCTCGCGGCGGTCGGTTTCCAGCTTGGTTTCGCCCGCGCCCCTGGTCCCGTAGCGCCCGCCCCGCTGTCGCGAAAGATCAATGTATTTGTGGGTCAGCCGGGGCAGGCGATAGTGCAGTTCCGCAAGCTGCACCTGCAAGTCCGCCTCCCTTGTGGCGGCCCGCATGGCGAAAATGTTGATAATAAGCTCCTGCCTGTCAATCACGGGGATACCGGCGAGTTCTTCCCAGTTCCGCTGCTGCGAAGGGCTTGAATCCCAGTCGAACACCAGGCAGTCCGCTTCCAGTTCCTTGGCTTTTCCGGCGATTTCTTCGGCTTTCCCGCTTCCCATGCCGAATTTGGGACTCCGTTCCCGTATTTTTACGACTTCCTGGCTGGCGATTTCCAGTTCCAGTGTTTTTACCAGCCCCTGTAACTCGCCAACGCCGTCATCGCTGAGGTTTACGAGCAATGCCCGTTTTTTCTTCTCTCCGGTTTCGTGTAATTGCTGCGCCATGCCGTTGCCCCTGAAAAGTATATGCCGGACAGCGCCGGAATGTAAACCCGCAAAATATCGAACGAAAAATTTAAAATTTGCTAATAGCCAAAATCCGTATTATAATAACTATACTAGCTTAAAATATTTTCCCCGCCGAAAAAGGAGTTTTATATGAAACTGCGTGTAAAATTGACGATAATCATCGCCTCGATGACTGCGGTTATGATATCGGTGATTTCTTTCATTCTTTTACGGCAAGCCAACTTTCTGCAAACCAAGTCCGCCGTTGAAAATACAAACAACATGGCGAATGCGGAGTCTGTCAAAATGCAGATGAAATTCGAGGCGTATCTGCACACCATTGAAACTGTCGCGGAGATTTTCGGCGCGTTCAAGGATGTTGAAATGTCCCGCAGGAGGCAGGATTTTGACAGGATTATGTACAATGTTGTGAGGGCAAACCCCCTCTTTGATAGGAATGTATTCGGTATGGAAGCCCGGCGTTATCGACAACGGCCCCCCTGTGTACAGCACCCTTCATACACGCGAACAAAGCACCGTAGAGAAGGAGATCATTATCACCGCCGATTTTTCCGAATGGAACAAGGCCGAATACGACCGCTGCCAGCGGGCGATAGCCAACAACGAGGCGTGGCCCTATATGCTCCCTACCCCCATACCTTTTGTTAACCGGGGGAAGGATACCTTCACCGTACTAATGACTACCCCCATTATTGACAGCGTTACCAAAGAACTCTACGGTTTTATCGGGACAAGGGTTGATATTGCGCCTATCAAGGAGTACATAGGCAATCTGGTTCCCTACGGCAGCGGGCAGGCGCAACTGATTTCTCCCGGCGGTATTATCACGGCAAGCCGGGACCCCGCGATGCTCGGCAAAGGCTTCCGCGAGGCCGGGGAGTCTCTCTTTGGGCCAGGCGGCCTTGCGCTGATTGAGAATACCCTGAAAACAGGGGAGGCAAGCCAGACAAGGTACCACGGGAATATGATAGCGAACCACCCGGTTCAGATAGGCGCGATAAAAACAGTTTGGGTGATTTGTGTCGAAGTCCCGTTTGCCGAAAAAAAGGAGATGCAGAATTTTACGATTGTCTTTGTCCTGGTAATGGTGCTTATTACCGCCTTTGTAGTCTACGTTATTATTAACGCCGCGTTAAAACCCTTGTTGAAGGTAGCAGCGATACTTAAAGGCATTTCCCAGGGCGAGGGCGACCTGACAAAAAAAATCCCCGAAAAAGGCAACGACGTAATCAGCGACATATCGCGTTATTTCAACCAGACTCTGGTCAAGATCAGGGAACTGGTAATTAACATCAAGAAAGAGGCAGGCATTTTATTTGAGATAGGCAACAATCTTTCGAATAATATGAACGACGCCGCCGCAGCCGTGCACGAGATAAACGCCAATATCCAGAGCATAAATACCCGCATCAAGCGGCAGGGCGTAAGCGTCAACGAGACCCACGCGACAATGGGGCAGTTGGTAACGGGCATCAACGGCCTTGACGAGCATATTGACAAACAAAGTTCCAACATATCGCAGGCGTCGTCGGCGATTGAGGTGATGGTCGCCAACATAAATTCCGTTACCGATACCCTTATCAAAAACGGCGTAAACGTAAAAACGCTGACGGAAGCCTCCGAGGTCGGGCGCGCCGGATTGCAGGAAGTGTCTTCGGATATTCAGGAGATTGCCCGCGAATCCGAGGGCCTTTTGGAGATCAACTCGGTAATGGAGAATATCGCCAGCCAGACGAACCTTCTTTCAATGAACGCGGCGATTGAGGCTGCCCATGCGGGCGAAGCGGGAAAGGGTTTTGCCGTAGTAGCCGGGGAGATACGCAAGCTGGCGGAAAGCTCCAGCGCACAATCCAAAACCATCGGCAATGTTTTGAAAAAGATTAAAATGTCGATAGACAAGATCACCCGCTCCACGGGGAACGTGCTTTCCAAGTTCGAGGCGATAGACACAAGCGTTAAGACTGTATCGCAGCAGGAAGAGATCATCCGCAACGCGATGGAGGAGCAGGGTGTCGGCAGCAAACAGATACTTGAGGGCGTAGGGAACATCAACGCAATCACCCGCCAGGTAAAGGGCGATTCCCGCGAGATGCTTGAAGAGGCGAGGGAAGTAATAAAGGAAAGCGACAACCTTGAAAGGGCGACTTCTGAGATAACGTCGGGCATGGACGAAATGTCCGCAGGGGCGAATCACATCAACCTTGCCGTGAACCAGGTCAATGAGATAAGTTACAAGAACCGCGCCGCCATAGACATACTTATGAAGGAAGTGTCGCGGTTTAAGGTAGAATAACAATTAACAAGTGAGCAATTAGCAATGAGCAATGGGAAGATAGACTCTCTTCCATTGCACACTGCTAACTGCTCTCTGTTATTGTGCGCTTCGCCTCTTCCATTGCTCCCCTTGTCTTTATTCCTAATTCCTCACTCCTAATTCCTAATTTTTCCTCTCCCTCCGCGAGATGCCTTCCCTCTTCCACTGTTAACTGCTCATTGCTAACTTAATCCGCATAATATCCTGTACTGCCGTCCCGCCAATATCAAAGGGGGACGCGCCTGTGCGGTCGGCGTTGATCACGTCGTCGCTGAAACGGATAAAGCCCAGAAGCTCTTCCTCCGGGATAATGCCCCGGAAATAAGCCTGATCTTCCGGGCCGCGTATCTTGTTCGCCACGGCCTGCACTCTCTTTACGCCCAGATCGGCGGCAAGCTGTTTTACCCGGTGAAAGGTCTGTATACTGCGCGAACCCGGCTCTACCACGACGATAAAACGGTCCATCATGGAGGCGGTTCCGCGCCCCAGGTGTTCAAGACCGGCTTCCATGTCCATTATGACAAATTCGTCACGCGCTATTACCAGATGCGAAAGCAGTTGTTTGACCATTACGTGTTCCGGGCATACACAGCCCGCGCCGCCTGTCTCCACAGTGCCCATCACCAGAAATTTTACGCCGTTCTTTTCTTTCGCATACTGGTCGGGAATATCGTCCACGCGGGGGTTTATTTTAAAAAATATGCCCGTCCCGCCGCCACCGGAACCGGTGCGCTCGCTGATAAGGTCTTTCATTTTGGCGATGGGGACAATCGCGGCGACCTCCTCTTCGCTGAAACCAAGCGCAAGCCCGAGGTTCGCGTCCGGGTCAACATCGACAGCAAGGACTTTTTTGCCTTCCTGGGCGTAGAGACGGGCCAGTACTGCGGCAAGAGTGGTCTTGCCTACGCCGCCCTTCCCGCTTATGGCGATTTTCATCCCTTATATCCCAAGCGCGGTACGTTTGGCCTCTATGCCGCTGATGATGGATTTTACAAGAACGTGGGGATCGGTATTGATGATGAAACCCGCCCCGGTGATTTTCCGCGTGCCTTCCGTGATATACTCCATCATTTGGGAACTGCCCTTTACCTGCGGCTCTACCCCCAGATATACGTCAAGCCCCGTGGACACGACATAATTGGCGATGGCTACCGCCTTTTCGCTCATCCACTCGGGCGCGCAGCCCACTACCGGTATTTGGGTGGTGTCCACGCCCCAGTCTTTGGCGATACCCGTGGCAAGCATCATCATGCGGCTGATGTCCACGCAGGCCCCCATGTGCAGGATCGGCGGTATGTTGACCAGTTCGCAGACACGGCGCAGGCCGTCACCGCAAAACTTTTTCGCCTCTTTGTTCATCAGCCCGGCTTTTGTGGCTACCTGCGCCGCGCAGCCGGAAGCGACAATCAGAATGTCGTTTGCAAGCAGTTCTTTCATTATCTCGAAGTGGGCAAAGTCCGGGCGTATGCGGGGGTTGTTACAGCCGACAATCGCCACCGCGCCCCGCAGTACGCCCGCCTTGATAGCGTCAACGGCTGGCTTGTACGTGCCGAAATTATCGGTGCGGGTGTTGGTAACGCCGTCCAAATGCCCGATGATCTGTTCGCAGGTGTAGCCCACAACGGCGCTCTGTTTTACCTGGGGGATGAACACCTTGGACTGATCCCTGTTGGCGAAATTATCGACCGCCATTCTAATCAGGTCTTTCGCCTGTTCAAACGCGGTCTCCGGTTTGAACTCAACGTAAATCGAGCCGGGTATGCGGGCTATGGGCGAACTGGTAACAAATTTGGTATGAAAACATTCGCATAACGAAGCGAGGGCGGGGAAGATGCATTGCACGTCAACGCACATCATCTCTACCGCTCCGGTAAGTACGGCGTTTTCCTGCTGGAGAAAATTGCCCGCCATGCGGACTCCGTGGCGCATGGCGACTTCGTTAGCCGTACAGCACAGGCCCACAATGTTAATGCCTTTCGCGCCCTTGCTCTTCGCGTAATCGGCCAGTTCGCGCACTTCTGCGGCGCATACCACCATTTCGGAAAACGCCGGATCATGGCCGTGGACAATGATGTTCACCATGTCCGCTTCCAGAACGCCGAGGTTCCCTTCCGTGCTTCGCACAGTGGGCGTCCCGAAGAGAATATCGGAAATCTCGGTGGCAAGCATGGAGCCGCCCCACCCGTTGGAAAGGCTGGTACGAAGCCCCTGGCGGATCAGCGCCTCGGGGTCGGCGGTATTGCCCATATTGGTCATGTGCATGGCTGTGGCGATCTCGCGGTCAATGGCGCGGGGTTCAATGCCCTGCTCCTTCCAGACCTTCTGCCGCTCTGTTGTCGCCCGTTTAATAAAGTTCTGCGTGCCGAACGACTTGCCGAATTCGGCAAGCCCCACGTCGGCGACATGATGGGCTATATCGTAAATATCCCTGCCGTCGGTTGCGATTTTGTACTCCCCGGCAAGGCGGATCAGTTTCTGTTCGTCGCGGACTTTATAATTCCCGTCTGCGCTTGTGCTGTACAATATATGGAGAATTTCCCGCGCGTGATCCGAATGAGCGGAAGTCCCTGCGGCTATAGTCCGCAAATAGTTCCGCCCAGCAATGGCGTGAGCGTCCGCCCCGCAGATGCCTTTGTTCGCCTTGGGCGTAATCCTGCAAGGCCCCATCGAGCAGATTCTGCAGCAAACGCCGTCCTCGCCGAATTTGCAGTGCGGCATCTGCTTCTTTGTCCGGTCTTCCCATGTCTCGGCGCAAACCTGGGCCGCCCTCTCCCTGAGTTTGGCGTTGAACTCGTCCATCTGTTCCAGAGTGGTAAGATTCTCAAATTTTTCCACAATTCCCCCAAAAATATTCTGGTTTTATTATATCAGTATTGAGGGCAGAGGTATAGATAGGAATTAGGAAGGAGGAGTTAGGAATGAGGAATTAGGTTACACATACTCTGCCACATTCGCCCAGTGCATTAACAGCGTTTTTTCTTCCGGCTTCGCTTTGGGGAGCTGCGAGGCCGCTACAATGGGGACCCACTTTTCCACGTACTGTATCGCCGTGTCGCTTTTTTTGCAGAACATCAAAAGGTATTCTTCCGCCAGCGCAAGGTCTCCGGTAAGCCAGAACAGCATGTAGGTGTGCGCCGCGTCCGCCGAGGCGTTGCCCTGGGTGGCGTGGGACCAGTCGATGATATACGCCTCGTCATTGTCTGTAATCACGACGTTGCTGGGGTTAAAGTCGCCGTGGCAGAGTTTGGTATGCTTGGGCATGCTTGCCAGCTTGCCCAGGATTTCGTAGCGGGCGGTGGCGTCAAGGTTGGACGCCTTGATTTTGCGCTCCATCTTTTCGTTAAGCAGGGGGAGCCTTGTCGCGTTATGGCGGTGCATCTCAAGCTGGATGTCGATAAAGCGTTCGAGGTACTGCTCCAGCCTGTCCGTGTTTTCTTTCATAAGCTTGTCGAGGGTTGTCCCTTTAATATATTCCCACACTACCGCCCACTTGCCGTCTATTTTCGTTACCTCTGCCAGTTTGGGAACCTTGAGTCCGGTCTCTCCCACTGCGGCGAGGTTGTGCGCTTCGGAAAGAACGTCCGGCGCGGGGTACTCCTCGCCCATGAGTTTTATCACCCTGTCCCCGTCAAGGTAGATCTTCTTCGACTTCCGATCGGCTAATATATGATCCAGTTTATAGTTATGCATTACGGCTTCTCCTTTTAGAAGAGTATATTATATCTCTGCAAGCAATGGAAGGGGAGGAAGAATTAGGAATGAGGAATGAGGAATGAGGAATGAGGAATAAAAGGCAGTGAGCAGGTGCGCCCACATATTGTAGCCTGTCAGGACGAACATTCCAGCCGGAGTGAAGCCCTCGTTGACCGCTCCGGCGGTTACGTCGGTAAATTCCATGATATAGCCGTGTGATATAGCCGTGGGTGTCGGCTACGCCTTCTATAACAACGTCCTCCGCGAGAGAGGTCTTCCCCTATTCCTAATTCCTCACTCCTAATTCCTAATTCTTCTTCTTCCATTGTTCATTTGTTTAAAAACAGCGCCATAAATTCGGCGCGGTTATTCACATCGAATTTCTCATAAATTTTACTTATGTGAATCTTGGCGGTTCCGGGGGTTATAAAAAGACGCTCCCCGATTTCCTGTTTGCCAAGCCCTTCCTTTACAAGCAAATTGGCAACTTCAATTTCCCGTTTGGAAAGCCCGTACTCCCTGAAAATATCCTCAAGGTTGTGCGTTTCAAGCTTTGTCGCCGGAGGAGACACTGGCTCCGAAGGAGACACTGATGCCGATGGCGGCAACGGCGGCGGGGACGGTTCCCGGCCCTGCACAGCAACAGGCTGCGGCATCCTGGGAAATACCAGCCACCTGAAAGCGAGAAGCATAAACAATACGGCGGCTATTACAATGAACAGAACCCGGAATTCCGTAGCGTCAGGCACAAACGGGCCGATTAGCGGGGCAAGAAAGGCGAAAACAACACTGAAAAAGATCGCCGTCGCAATGCCGTAAAACCAAAAGCCGCCTGAGTACAATTCCACAACGGCGGTGGTAAAAACTACCCATACCGTATAATGGCCGATGGCAATCAGAGTGCCCAGAATCATAGTAAACCTCGGATGATCCTCAAACAGCGGCAGGCAGGAGAACAGTATAAATAAAATGATTGCGGGAGGCAAAAACCGGCGGATAAAAAGGTTCATTGAACGCCCGGCCAAAAGCCCTAAAACGGGAACCGCCGCCGCAACCGCCAAATAATTGGGGTGGAAGATCGCCTTGTCGGAATACAGGGGAAGCGCCCGCATGTCCATTACCCCGTTCAGAATGGTAAACACCGAGGCGAGGCCGATCAGCCGGAGAATAACAATCCAGTCAGTTTTAACGGCGGGCGCGGCGGGCGCGTCATCGGGCAACGCCTTCCGCATCAAAAACGCGCTTGCCGCCGTGGACAAGCCGACAACGAGCATACTCCATTTGATAAAATTGTATATAAACTCCGCGCCGAGCAGAGGGTCTTCAGCGGCGGGACCCGCTTTCATTGCGGGTATGGAATAATAGCGGACAAGGACAGGGATGAGCAGGGCTACGCCCAAAACCAGCGAGCAATATCTGCCCGTCGAATTTGCCTGGCCTGTTGCCGTCCGGGCCTTCCTCAGCCATGTCAGATAGAACAGCCCGTAGCACACGGTATTCAACATTCCTTCGGGAATTGCCATAACGCTCCTCACCGTTACGTTGCCGAGCCATACATGAAGGCCCAGGAATCGGAGCGTGCATTCAACCGCGCCCAGGAAGACGATAAATCCGACGCTTAGGAACAAGGGTTTGTTTTTTCCTGTCGGTACGGGCAGGAACAGGGGGCACAGAACCGCGCCCAAAGCGGAACCGACAAAGAAGAAGACATACACCGCATCCATAGCCCCTTTGGAATCAGAAGGCAAAAAATGAGCCAATATAAAGGTCATGTGGATGCACAGCAAAATGCCAAAGAGGGACAGGGAAGACGTAAGCCGCGCAAGGGGCAAGAACCCGCTTTGTTTCATATGATACAACTTTACCATATTTTATACAAAAAATATGCCTTCAGGCATAGTCTTTTTGGGGATTTTTGAAAAATTATACCTTTCGGCATAGTCTTTTTTAGGAGATTTTTGAAAAAATATGCCTTTCGGCATACATACAAAAGCGATTTTGTATATATATTTGATATGTATAATTTTATATGAAGGGGGACGCAATGTCACGTAAAATTGCGTTGACTGGAATATTGATTTTGGCGCTGACGGCGGGCAGCGTTTCTGCCCATGAAAGAGGCGACCTTATACTCAACATAGAGCCGGAGTTAGGCTTTTCTTTTCCTTCTTTACAGTTAATCAGCAGAAATATGCGGGTTGGTTTTGGTTATACTGTGAAGGCAACAGTAGATTACTATTTTGTCGATACCTGGGCGGCCAACCTTGGAATAGGCATAACAGGCAATCAGCATGATTTTAAGATGGGCGGCGGCATTAATCCTGTTGTTTTTATTCCAATTCTTGGATTTTTTGCTTTATTGAACGGGCAATTATTTACCCCGGAAATTGTGCTTGGAAAATTTTACTCTTCTTATATTACTATCCCCTTTGGTTTGCGTTACTCAAAAAATGCTTTTACGTTTGGCGCGGGCCTTTCCGGGAACATTCCCATAAACGCTGACAAGCAAAATTTAAGATATTATTATTGGAAAAAAATTCATTTAGATGGTGATCCCCATGAAATACTTTATTTTGATCTGCTTCCCTATCTTGGCTGGTCTCTTGATATTGGTTTTGATATCCCCTATAAAAAAAGGCCAAAAAACGCGTTTGGAATGTTGCTGCGTCTGAACGGTCCCTTTACTTTACATACCGCCAAAGCTGATTCTAAGCTCCCTGAGCAATGGGATATGTCTCTAGAGCATAATTGTAATTTCATTTCTCTGGATTTGGTATTCAGGTTCAGCATAGGATTGGCAAACCTTCCCATAGGGGGGAAAAAAGGTCAAGTTAACAATGAGCAATTAACAATTAACAATTAGCAATGAGCAATGAACAAAGGAAGGACGCATTGGCACGAAAAATTTTGTTGACTGGAATATTGATTTTGGCTCTGACGGCGGGCAGCGTTTGGTCCCATGAAGCGGGCGACCTTAGCCTCGAAATAGAGCCGCATTTAGGCGTGGCGTTTCCGCCTATACAGTTATTATTGGAAGGTTTGATGCCCGGCCTTGATTTTGGTTTACAGACAACCCTCCATTACAACTTTACCAAATCCTTTTCCGCCAATGTTGGGTTGGGATATACAGGTAATTATAATTGGTATCTGTCAGATGGGGCAGGAGAAGGGCTAAGTGATGGATATGACCCTATATTTAAGGGCGACGCGAGGGCGGCATACCTTTTAATGGTTCCTATGGTTATTGAGGCGGTAGGCGTTTTTTTCTATAGTATCGCGAATCTTCCCAAAGCAATAGCCGGTGAAATTGTCGCGGATCATAATACCTATTTCGGGTCATATTTTACCATTCCCTTCGGGCTAAGTTACGCGTTTAAATCGGTAACATTGGGCGCAGGCCTTACGGGAAATATCCCCATATACGGAGCCGGTAAATTTATACGAAAAATTACGGAAAAAGGCACGGAGACTGAAGCCGTTACCTTTGAATTATTATCCTATTTGGGCTGGTATTTTGATATTGCCTTTCCCATGAAAAAAAATCCTGACAGGTTTGCCACGGCGATCCGTCTCAACGGTTCGTTTGCCCCTGTTACCGCCGAGCCGAGTTCACAAGATTTTAGAGATAGTTGGGAACCTTTCCGGTTCAGTTTCTTATCAATATCGTTTGTCTTCAAGTTTGGAGTGCCGCTGGCAAAGCTCCCCATAGGGGGGAAAAAACAGGAACCAGGTAACAATGAACAAGTAACAATTAACAATGAAGAAGAGTAAATAACAAATAACAGGTAACAAATAACAAAGGAAGAGGAGTGATTAAGGAATTAACCTGTCTTAAGACGGGAAATTTTATTGGCAAAATGCCGCGTTGCGGCGAAGGAGTCTATCATGAAAAGCAAAAAATTTTTGCTGGGAGTGCTGGTAATGGTACTGGCATTCGGAATGACGGTTGTCGGCTGCGGCGGCGATGATGATGACAAAGATGACGGCATCCCAGGAGGCGGAACACTTACCCTGACAGGTATTCCGTCAGAGTATAATGGGAAGTACGCTGTGTTTATGGCTCCAACTACGAATGGACAAATTATTGGCGCAAAAAGCTTGTCAGGCCCAACCAGTGGTAAAGCTGCTAAAATTTCAGGCGGAAGCGTAACTCTAACTTTATGGATAGCGACAGGTGAAACTGACATTAAAGCATATACAGGTGCTGACACTGTTACTGGATCTCAGCAGAATCCGATTCAGATTATGATATTTGCCTCAGAATCTGCCAGTGATAGCACACAACCTGTAGCCGGAGGTTCTATTACTGGTACAATCACTTTTGCAAGCGGCAGCGGCACTCTCGCGTTGACTAGTTCGAATTCGCACTTTGAGAAGCCCGGCGGAAACGACGGCGAAACATGGAGCGCTGTTACTTCTCTGGCTCAACTGAATGGAACATGGAAGGGTACGTATACAGAAGGTCCTTCACCTATCAGCGACTTTTTCGGAGCGCGTGAAGATGATGGTCATGGTGGTGGTCATGAGGTAGATTTAACTGAAATGTTTGGCAATATGATGGTAACAATAGTTTCTGAAATGACAGCTACCATTAACGCAACCGCAAAAACACTGGCCAGCACCGACAAAACGATTATGACCTTTACCGGCGGAAAAATAAACGAAACCGGAGTATGGGGCAAGGTAAAAGAGAACTTGGTAGGAAATTCTGAGTCCGAAGAAGGAGTTACAGAGACTGTTACATACAATGACAACGCACACTCAGCTACAATAACCAGAGTTGAATCCGCGCAGTCCATGGAAGATGAAGAAATCGCTATGTTGACATCTGGTGCTTTGCAAATAAATCAAAGCGGGAATAAAATAAAATTACCTGCCGATATGATGGGAGACGGCTCGCCTGAAGTAATATTGAGCAAACAGTAATTAATTGTTTGGCAAAAAACGCGCCTCTGTCCGTTCGCGGGCAGGGGCGCACGACAAACGCCGATTCGTGAAATTCTTAACTTTCTTCCCCACGACAAACGCATGAACATACGGTTTTGGAAGAGAATTAACCACGAACCACACGAACGACACGAACCCTAACTTAGATATTGCCGGAAAACCTTCATGTTCCATCTTTTTTCATGGAATTTGAAGGTTAAAAATGGTTTTCTAACAGTAAGTTCGTGTTGGTTCGTGTGGTTCGTGGTAAAAATTCATTCATGCGTTTGTCCTGCTTTCTTCCCTTTTCTCTCTTCTTTTTTCTCTTGTTAAAGTGCTATACTAACCCCATGCCCAAAAACCCTCTGTATTTAATAGACGCCTACGGCCTTATATACCGTTCCTATTTTGCCTTTATGACTTTCCCGCTGAAAAACAACGCCGGGAAAAATGTTTCAGCCCTTTTCGGCTTCGCCCGCACTGTTATAAGCCTGTTGAACGACGGTGCCCCGGTAGTCAAGGGAAACGGGAAACCGGACACCGTACCGCCGAAACTGCTTGCCGCTGTTTTTGATTCCCGCACCCCCACGTTCCGCCATAAAATGTACAGCGAATATAAGGCCACGAGGGAAAAAGCCCCGGACGACCTGCACGCGCAGGTTCCGTTAGTGGAAGAATTTCTTGCCGCGCTGAACATACCAAGCCTGCGGGCGGACGGCTTTGAAGCCGATGATATTATCGCGACCCTGGCGAAAAAATGCCAGGAAGAAAAAAGGCAGTGCTACATACTTTCCTCGGACAAGGATCTGCTGCAACTGGTGGGAAACGGAACCTTTGAACTGCGCCCGGCGAAGTCCCAAAAAAACACCGCACCAACAGGTGCGCCACCGGCAGGTGCGTCGGCAAGCACTCAGAATGCAGGTCCGAGCTGGGAAATAATAGGGCCGGACGAGGTAAAAGCCGAATGGGGCGTCCCGCCGGAAAGAATACTTGACCTTCTTTCGCTTGTCGGGGATTCTTCGGACAATGTTCCGGGCATTAAAGGCGTAGGCGAAAAAACAGCCCTGGAACATTTAAAACGCTACGGTTCCCTTGACGAAATCTATAAAAATATCGCCGGTATCAGCGGGGCAAGAGGCAAGAAAATCGCCGAAGGAAAGGAAAGCGCGTATTTTTCGCAGTCGTTGATTCGGCTGGAAACCAATGTGCCATTGCCCATAACGGATATAGAAGAACTTTCTGCGGACAATGTAAACAGGAAGGCTGCGGCGCTGGTGCTGTTCCGCGAAGGCATACGCCAAAGCGCCAAACAGCTTGACCCGAATATCAACGTCGCCGCTTCAGCCGATACCAAAGAACGGACGGACGAAACTCAAAATTCCACCAGCGCTACATACTCTGCCGATAAATCACTTTTTGGCAACGGAGTTTACAAAATTGTTAATACCCTTGACGAATTAAAAACGCTTCTTGATGAAGCGAAAAAACAAAAGCTCCTCGCCCTTGATTTTGAGACCGATTCGCTTGATGCCTGGCATTCCCGGCCTATCGGCATTTCGCTGGCGTTAAAGCCAAAGGAAGCGTACTACGCGCCTGTCGCCCCGCACGGCGTACAGGAAGACGGAACCGCCGCTGACCCTAACCACCTTGATCCTGAAAAAGTACGCGGCCTCCTTTTGCCGTTTTTCTCGGAGCCGCAGATGACGATAGTTGCACATAACGCAAAATATGATTACAAGGTAAGCCGGGGCTGGGGCATCGGGCGATGGGCATGCAAAATATGGGACACGATGGTAGCGGCGTGGGTAACCGATCCCCAGCGGAATAACTATTCCCTTGATTCGCTGGCTGAATATACCTTTGATTACACGCCGGTAAAGTACCATGACATAGTACCAAAGGGACGCTCTTTTGACGCTGTCCCGCTGGAAACGGCGGCCCGCTACTCGGCGGAAGACGCCGATCTCTGCATGAGGATGATGCGCCATCTTGAACCGCTGCTCGAAAAGAACGGCGCGACCGGGCTGTTTGAAAACCTGGAAATGCCCCTGCTGCCCGTGCTTGCCGAGATGGAAGGCATCGGCATAAAAATCGAGCCTGAAGTGTTAACAAATTACGGCAAGGAGCTTGAAGTTGAACTCGGAAATTTACAGCGCGATACATGGAAAACGGCGGGCCATGAATTCAATCTTTCGTCTACCAGGCAATTACAGGAAGTGCTGTTTACCGAACGCAAGCTGAAACCGGTAAAAAAGCTCAAGACCGGATATTCCACGGACGCGGCGACACTGGAAGAGCTTGCCCGCGAAGATCCGCTTCCCGCTCTGATACTCCGTCACCGCACCCTCGCCAAACTGAAATCCACTTATGTCGATACCCTGGCTGACATGGCGGACAGCGAAAAACGCCTGCACACGAACTTTGACCAGTGCGGCACGGCGACAGGCCGCCTTTCCAGCCGGGAGCCGAATCTGCAGAACATTCCCATCCGCGCCGAAGAAGGCCGCCGTATCCGCGAAGCGTTTATTGCCGGCCCCGGCTGCCTTTTACTGTCCGCTGACTACAGCCAGATAGAGCTTGTGGTGTTGGCGCATCTTTCGCAGGATGAAAACCTCCTTGCCGCGTTCAGAGACGGCACGGATGTCCACGCCCGCACCGCCGCGCTGATATTCGGCATCGGCGAAAACGAGGTAAACCCCGAACAGCGGCGCATGGCAAAGACGATCAACTTCGGCGTAATGTACGGCATGAGCGCGTTCAGGCTTTCAAACGAACTGAATATCAGCAGGACAGACGCGACGAATTTTATAACGGCGTATTTTAACACATACTCCGGCGTTAGGCGTTTTATTGAGGAGCTTATCAAAAAAACCGAGGACTGCGGTTATGTCTCAACAATATTTGGCCGCCGCCGGTATGTCCCTACGATTAACTCGCGTAACAAGACCGAGAAGTCCGCAGCGGAGCGCATTGCGGTTAACACGCCGATTCAGGGTTCTGCGGCGGATATAGTAAAAACCGCCATGCTCCATTTGGACAAACGCCTTGCCGCAGAAAAAAGCAAAGCGCGGATTCTGTTGCAGGTTCACGACGAACTGATCCTTGAATGTCCGAAAGATACCGCCGACAAAACAGCGGAACTGGTTAAAACAGAGATGGAACAGGCAGTCAATTTGAGCGTCCCGCTGAGGGTAAGCGTGGAGACAGGAAGCCGCTGGGGCAGTTTTCACTAGCTCCCGATCTTCCTCTGCGCTCCTTGCCTTTTGATAGTTTTTTAAAAAATATTACATAAAATACAAAATTGGCAACAAAGAAATTTGTCTCTGTCTGCAAGAAATATTTATATTAAGGGATAAGGAGAATAAAAAAATGAAAAATATTTATTTTATTTTAGTATGTTTTATTTTTTGCGGATCTTCGGTTTTTGCCCTTAATGACAATCGGAAAGAAGTAGATTTCTTGCTGTTTGCGCCAAACAGCGGTAACCATTTTGAAAATGATGATCAGGCCCGTATTCATCTTGATCATCTGGCGCAATATTTATTGCATAAAAATATCAGTCCCGGTCAAATAATTGTTTACGGTTATGCCGCCCATGCTCCAAACGATATTAAAGCTGATGATCTGGCAAGAGAAAGGGCCCTTTTTGTAATAAACGAACTGCAAAAGCGCGGCGTTTCAAAAGAACTATTTTCAGCTCCGGTAGCATACGGAACGGTGTACCAATGGGGTGACAATACCGATGAAGATGCCAGAAAACCCAACAGGCGCGTTAGAATTTTATTGGACAACGTAGTTCCCATACAGATTACCCAGGAGATTATTGAGCAAGAAATTGTTACCGCTGAAACAGAAATCCCCAGATTAGAAGCGGGAAGTTCTTTCATTGAAGTGCCGGAATATAAGCCGTATACGCCGGAATCGGCAAGATATGCGCCTAAAAAAACAAGTATTAATTTTCTCTGGCTGCTTCTGCCTCTATTGGCTTTATTGGCGTTTTTTTTAGTTTTTTTTCTGCTTGGAAAAAGGTCCCAAAAACAGGTTTATAAAAATAAAACTGCAATTGCAGAACCGGTAGTTTCACAAACGCGAATTGTGCCTGTCGTTGCCCCTTTGCCTGCACCTAAACCCGAGCCTGAGCCTAAACCTGTCCCTATAATGGCGATGTCCACACGCACGGTGAATTTGGAAGAGGAGATTCGGTTTCGCGCTTATGAACTCTCCCTGCCACGCAACGGGCAAGGCGATCTCCGTGATCAGGATTGGTACAACGCCGTGCGCGAAATATCCGCCTTGTATACGGCAAGCGGGCATTCTGTTTATTATGAAGGCGGGAACTGGTGGGCATCGCGATCATACAATGAAGATCTTCCGGTCATGGCTATTATTTAAAATACCGATCATGCAACTGATGATATTTTTGCGGTGGTGCCCAAGCGCCTCCGGGCGCCACCATTTCTAAAACAGTTCCGGTACTTTTTGGCGAATAAAAATTTTAATATCCTCCGCAAAATGCAAAGCTCTAACCATATCTTCTTCTATTATTTCCATCCCGCCGGGATAACGAGGATGCACCCCATATTCAGTTAATATGATGCATTTCTGTTTTATCTGTCCAAAGTCCGGGTTTTCAGTTTCACATAAGGCGATCAGTCTTACCAAATCATGAATATAAGGCGGTTCTTGACCTTTTGAAACAAGATAAGCCTTGAGATATTTTTCAACAAACTGCTGGCAATGAAAACAAACTATTTCATGCGGTGTGGGCCACATGGTTTTTGCCGTATGTTGGGCAAGGGCCAGATCCTTGTCGGCTAACTCAATCCACTGCCCTATTATTTCTTTACGATCCATAAATCAATATTCCTTCTCTGGCTACCTTGCGTTCAAGCGTAGGGGCAGTCTTTCGCTCCATATACCGGCTTTTCTTTATGACAAGCAAATCAATGGGCATTGACTGGTGTTCAGCTATTGCGAGTCGTATTTTAATTGCCGCTTCTATATCACGTAACTGTACCTCGTCTTTTAATATAACAAATAAATCCAGATCGGAATCTTTGTGGGGAGTACCATAGGCATAGGAACCAAAAAGGTAAATTTGTTCAACAGGAACACTGCTAATAATGAGTTCTTTGAGTTTATTTAATTCCTCTTGAACTACTGCGTCCATGTTAATCAGGTTAGTATGATTCGAATATAAATGCAACACTTATGCGGCGTTAATACACGACAAACGCATGAACATACGGTTTTGGAAGAGAATTAACCACGAACCACACAAACCACACGAACTCTTACTTACTATTTCCGGAAAACCTTCATGTTCTATCTTTTTTCATGGAATTTGAAGGTTAAAAATGGTTTTCTAACAGCAAGTTCGTGTTGGTTCGTGTGGTTCGTGGTAAAAATTCATTCATGCGTTTGTCCTGGGCGTTAATACACCGGGCGTTTATTTTTTTGATTGAAGCGCCCTGGCCAGATTGTGCGCGTTATTAATAACGATTTTCCGGGTTTCCATATCAAGCTGTTCAAGGGATTTTATCAACGGCAGAAGTTCATTATGTAATGATGAGAGTGATTTGCCTTTTTGAATTTCTTTTCCCATGACCAGGTATTCCACCGATACGCCCAATGCCCTAGCGATATTGACCGCAGCCACAACCGAGGGAGTATAACTGTTTTCCCGCAGATAACTGTCAATAGTCTGCTTTTTTACCCCGGAAAGCGCCGCCAATTCTTTTACCAGCATATCCGCATTGGCCAATTCAGCTTTCAGGTTTTCCCTGAACCCCATTTTTTTACAATATGATAAAAATCCTAAATTTGTGCTTGACAATATTAGATTACTGATATATGCTATTGGTAATTAGTAATATATTACTAATATGTACAGGATGTTCATAATTAAGGAGGTACAAATGGTAAACAGAAAAAAAATCGGGGGAGTACTCGCTTTAACAGCAGTATTCATAACATTCTTAACTGGTTGTGCTACAAATGTAGCATCACAAAAAACGCCTCATTGGGATACAAAACCTATTGGAATAATAAGCAGGGAATATACCATCCTTGGCACGGTGAAACTTGAAAAGAAATGGTTCGGAATTCTTGGTATATCCATATCTACCCCATATTTTAGTATGGATAATTATCTTTATCAAAACGGTGGCGCTACTTACGCTGACTTGCTTGATGCAGCACGGAAAAATTATCCGCAAGCAGATGCGGTTATTGATGTCGTCATTGATTATGAATCCAGCGTCTATGCTTGTTTCTATGCACAACGTAAAAACATCATGACCGGAATAGCAGTAAAATACGTAAGAGATCCTCCGCCGAATAATCCAGCATTGGATATTCGTTTGAAGTAGCGAATCAGTCGAAATATTACTGTTGTGGGCGTGTAATAAGAGTGATAATGTCGGTCGCATGCGTTGACCCAGGATTATTAACCAAGAAGCCGCAGAGGGATTTTATCATAAAATCCTCCCTAATTTCTGCGTCCTGCAAGGTTACATTTTCCCAAAGTCAGCGCTCATGATGACCGACATTATACTCTCCCTCACTTATCTAAAATACCGAACCCCGGCCTCAAAAATATTCTGCTGCTTTTCGCCGGGGATATTTATATGGACGTATTCGCCGCGCCGTTCCGAATGCGCCATCTTGCCGAGTATCCTGCCGTCGGGGCTGCACAATCCCTCGATGGCAAAATCTGATCCGTTGGGATTGTCCGGCTCCTGCATGGTTGGACGGCCGTTTTCATCGGCATAACAGAACGGAACCTGCCCGTTTTTGAACAACGCTTCCCCTTCCGCTTTGCTGATAACGAGGCGGCCCTCGCCGTGGCTTACAGGCGTTACATGAACCGTGCCCGGTTTATCCAGCGCAAGCCAGGGGGAACAATTCGGCATTACCAGCGTGCGAACCATACGCGAAACATGGCGTCCGACACGGTTAAAGGTAAGGGTAGGCATATCGGCTTCCGCCCTGCGGTAAACGCCGTAGGGAACTAGCCCAAGTTTGATCAACGCCTGGAATCCGTTACAAATCCCCAGAATAAGCCCGTCCCGCTTTTCCAGTAAATTGGTAACAGCGTCAGCAATAACCGGGGAGCGTAGCACATTGGCGATGAATTTCCCGCTGCCGTCAGGCTCGTCTCCCGCGCTGAATCCCCCGGACAGCGCAAGTATCTGACATTCGCCGATTGCCCGTGCAAGTTCCTGTTTTGACTCTCCAATATCATCCCTGTTCCGGTTCCTGAAAATCACGATTCTTGTCCGTGCGCCCGCTTCACGGAAAGCCCTTTCCATGTCCCATTCACAGTTTGTCCCTGGGAACACGGGAAGAAGAACCAAGGGCGACTTCTTGACGATTCCTGATTTATTTGCTATATTTAAAGTGTCGTTAAGAGCGGAAAGGCTACCGGCGGGTATGGTTTCCATACGACTGATGGTGGGGATGCCGTCCACCAATGATAAACAAGTCCGTATATCCGGTAACCGGGGATACGGGCTTTTTTTATTGTTGAAAAATGATTTATAGAAAACCAATTTCCCCTTTTCCTTTTTTCCAGTGCCAATGACTGTTATTCCGTACTTTTCAGTCTTTTTTATAAAAATAAGCGCCTTTCGGTTTTCAAACCGGCTATCTAATTTTACATTGTCAGGACAGTTTATTATTTGCTGGATATTACAGTATTCCGCAGGATCAACTTCTGAATGATGATTTACCGCATGATCGAGGAAATATCCTTTGCCGCAATATATCCGATTATCCGTAATTTCAGTATCAAGGAAAGATAAATAGGGATATGGCAGATATGCAATAGGTTCAAGTTCATTCCCAAATAGGGAAAATATTTCCCCGCGAGTTTTTCCCTTTGCCTTTTCAATATTGTCTTGAGAAATCCATTCGGCAATGCGTTTTTGTAATTTATTGCCTTCAAAAAAATCCCCTGATGTCTCCCCACTCCATACTAATTGCTCACTGCTAACTGCTAACTGCTCACTGCTAACTGATGTCTGCGGGTACACCCTTGCCAGCGGATACTCGTATGCGCGGCGCAAAACCTCAAGCGGGGCTTCCGCGACTTGCAGTTCGTTGTCAGCTTCTTTTGTTACGCGAAATACAGGTTCCTCAATACCCACGGCGGCAATATTCCAGCAACCGGCTCTGCCAAGAATTTCGCCAATGCGGGGATTATCACGGAACGCCGCGCCGTCAATTTCAACTAACACAGAACCCTGGTAAGACGATGCGTCAACAAGGGAGAGGGCGCGGGATTTCATTTCCAGCCCGGCGTTGTTGCCGAAAGCCATCAGCGCGAGGCTTGCCGCAACGCCATTTATGGCGCCGCCACTTGTGGCACCGCCGCCCGAGACCACAGGATACGCCGAACGGACACAGCCCGTTTCGCCTAACGCGGCAAGCGCGTCCATGTTGGCTTTGAAAATGTCCCATTCGCGGTCCTCAGCCTGGGACAGAAGGACAATGACATTGCCGGTTTCGCCGCAAAGTGCGCCCGAACGGATAGACGCCGCCGGGGCTGTTCCTGCGGCAAAGGCGACAAGGGTCGGGGGTACGGTTATGTCAACGCCGTGAACCGAGTCGCGGTAATTGCCTGACATTGAGTCCTTGCCGCCTATGGCGGGAATCCCCAGGGCAATCTGCGCCTCAAGAGCGCCAAGCAGGGCGGATGCCGGCAAGCCCCAGGATTCGGGCGACAGGGGCCGCTGGAAATATTCCTGCAAACTTAAACGCGCCTTGCGGAAATCCCCGCCAATGCAGGCGTACTTTGCCAGCGCCTCGCGTATGCTGCCCTTCGCCCCTTCGTATGGGTTCCGTTCCATTAAAAAAGGGTCATAGCCGAAGCACAATATACTCGCGGTACGGCTTTGTTTGTCAAGCGAAGGCAGAAGAGCGGCCATGCCGCATTCGGGAGTCCCCTGATATGCGCCGCCCCAGGGAAAAAGAACCGAGGCCGATCCTATCGAGCCGTCAAAACGTTCCTGCAAACCCCGGCGGCTGCCTGAACGCAGCGACATAAGCTCCCTTTCCAGGCTGTCAAGCAGAACTGAGGGATGGACATCTTCCGCTGTGGCGGAAAACCCCGAGTCTTCATCTGCATCTACGCTTCGCAGGGCGGCTGTAAGCACGGCCTGAGCCGAGCGCGAAGCGCCGTTTGTGTCAAGGAATCTTCTGGAAAGGTCTACGACAGTCTTTCCCCGCCATTTCATTTTAAGGGAAGCGGCTTCGCCATTCTCTGTAACCGATGCGATCACCACGGCATCAAGATTCTCGGCTGCGGCAAAATTGATAAATTCATTAGCGTCTTTTTCAGCGACTACAACGGCCATGCGCTCCTGCGATTCCGAAATCGCAAGTTCTACGCCGTCAAGCCCGGCGTATTTTTTGGGAACCTTGTCCAGGTCAATGTCAAGACCGTCGGCAAGTTCCCCCACGGCAACCGAAACGCCGCCCGCGCCAAAATCGTTACAGCGTTTGACAAGCCTTGTCACCAGCGGATTACGGAACAGCCGCTGTAATTTGCGCTCTTCCACGGCATTGCCCTTCTGTACCTCCGCGCCGGACATCTGCACGGAATCCCCGGTATGCACCTTTGAGGAGCCTGTCGCGCCGCCTATGCCGTCCCTGCCGGTCTTGCCGCCGACAAGGATCACAAGGTCGCCTGGGGCGGGTTCATCGCGCCGCACCCATCCGGCGGGAACCGCGCCAATAACCGCGCCAAGTTCCATGCGCTTTGCCAAAAAGCCTTTATGGTAAAATTCGGACACCTGGCCTGTCGCAAGCCCTATCTGGTTTCCGTAAGACGAATACCCGGCGGCGGCTTCTCTGGCGATTTTTATCTGCGGAAGTTTGTTCGGCATGGTTTTAGCAAGGCTCGCCCTTGGGTCCGCGCCGCCTGTAACCCTCATCGCCTGATGCACAAAGGCCCGCCCGGAAAGCGGATCTCGAATCGCCCCGCCAAGACAGGTAGCCGCCCCGCCAAACGGTTCTATCTCCGTAGGGTGGTTGTGGGTCTCGTTCTTGAACAGCAAAAGCCAGGGCTCAACCGAGCCGTCACTGAATTCCGCGTTCACTTTAACAGTACAGGCGTTAATCTCTTTTGACGTGTCAACATCGTCAGCCGCCCCTCGTTTCTTAAGAACCTTCGCCCCGATAACCGCCATGTCCCAAAGTGAAGGCGGCTGGCGAGAGAGCGCGTCATCATTGCCATAAATTTCTTCGCGTAACGATTCGTATAACGCAAAAGCATTTTTCAGCGCGGGGGCAAGCGGTCCCTCCCCTATCTCAATTTTATCAAGGATCGTATTAAAGGTTGTATGGCGGCAGTGGTCAGACCAGTAGGTGTCCAGCACGCGCAGTTCCGCCAGCGTAGGATCTCTATTTATGGAAGAAAACCATTCACGGCAAAAGCGCAGATCATCAAGGGCCATCGCAAGCCCGTATTGAGCCGCCATCGCGCCGAGTTCCGTATCGTTAGCTGTAATGAAGCCAGACAGAACAGGCACGTCGTCGGGGTTAATTTCAATTTCTTCGATTGTCCGCGGCTTTTCAGAAGCGGCTTCCCTGGAATCAACCGGATTGATCAGGTATTTTTTAACAGCCTCAAACGCCGCGTCTGAAACGGGAATTTCGCCGGGCGACAGAATATATACAATTGCGGAACGGACACGCGGCCTGACCCCTGTAATGAGTTCTATGCATTGTTCTGCGGAATCGGCGCACTGGTCGTACTGGCCGGGAAGGTACTCAATGGCAAAGCCGCGCTCGCCCGCTTTCAGGGCTATGGCATGGTCAAAAAAAACGCTGTCGCACTGGGGTTCGGAAAAAACGGACTGTACGGCCTCGTCAAACTGCCCTTCATCCAGCCCTTCGGCATCATAGCGGCGCAGGACGCGCAACCCTTCAAGTTTCGCCATTTCGGGGTAGATCCCGCCCAGAAAATCCGCCAAATCGGACTGCAATCCCCGCGCCTGTATATCAAACCCCTGCCGTTTTTCAACAAAAACCCGCCGTACACTCATGGGAAAAGTGTAACCGGAATTGCCCTGACTTACAACATCGCATCCGACCAGTTGACAATAACTGCTTTGCAGGGTAAATATTATAGTATGGTCCTGTAGCTCAGTGGATAGAGCGGCCGCCTCCTAAGCGGCAGGTCGGCCGTTCGATTCGGCCCAGGATCAATAAATGAACCTTCGCAGCTTACGCTGCTCGGTTGAGGAGCAAACGTAACTCCTTATAGGATAAGGAGTTAGCTGGTACTTGGAAGTTCGGATAGCTTGTCTTATATTTAGTGTAGCATTTACTGTAGCATTTAGCACTAAGTATAAAGGAGCATCAAAATGCCGGATATAACACGAAGTCCTTACAATCTTTATCAGCGAAAGGTAGGAAATCGAACGGTTTACTATGCCCGATTTTGGGATGATGAGCTTCAGGATTATTCATCCGGGCGGTCTACCGGACAAACCACAAAACCGGCTGCGGAAAGGCAAGTCAAACAATGGCTTATTGAAGGTATACCCGCACAAGAACGTAAAACACCCAAGATTTCTCAGCAACGAATATTGACTGCTATACAGAAATTCCTTGTCGAAACAGAAACTCTTAACAAAGGGGTAGTTTGTGAAGATGCAGAACTCATAAAACTTTTTTATACCAAGGTTACCAGTGAAAAGATGTCTGGTGGGGAGACCTTTGTCGATTACCTGTACCGCTTTTGGGACTGGAATGGGGACTATGTTAAAGACCGTAAAGAGCGTAAGAAGACCATAGGATTAAAGTATGTTAGTTCATGTTTATCGCATATCAAGCTTCACATCGAACCTTACTTCAAGGATACGCTTCTCTGTGATATAACAACCAGATCCCTTGAAGAATTCATGCGGTCAATTCCTCGCCGTGATGACGATCCTAAAAATGGTTATTCCCGACGTTCTATCAATGGCATGATGAAGGTTAGGGACTGTAAATAAATAATCTTTACAAATAAAGAGCAATATAATATAATAGGAATATGACAGATGAAGAAGATATGTTAAGGTTACGAATAACAACAATGCTTCCAGAATTAAATGAACGCCAACGACGGTTATACCTTGCGGCCGAGGCGAAAGCCATAGGATATGGAGGGGTTACAAAAGTTTCCATAGTATCGGGCATATCAAGGGTAACGATAAGCCGGGGGTTAAATGAATTAGAGGAAAAGACAGTTAACAACGAAGAAGATACCGCTAACAACAATGAAATAGTCCTATGCCGAAGGCGGGGCGGCGGGAGAAAACCTGCGGAGTTAAAACAGCCCGGGATTAAAGAGGCGTTACAAAACCTGGTTGAAGCGCATACCAAAGGAGATCCGACAGCGCCGCTAATCTGGACAAGCAAAAGCGTCCGCAATCTTTCGACGGCGCTTAGCGGTAAAGGATATACGGCCAGCCACGTGCTGGTTTCAGCAATGCTTAAAGAGACGGGGTACACGTTACAATCTGACCGAAAAGACATAACGGCAAACGCCCAACACCCTGACCGTAACGCGCAATTCGAATACATCAATGAACAAGCGAAATTGTTTTTCCTTAAAGGGGCGCCGGTTCTGTCAATCGACGCGAAAAAGAAGGAAAAGACAGGCAATTTTGCAAATAAAGGGCGTGAATATTACCAAAAAGGGGAAGGGCCGAAAGTGCTTGACCATGATTTCCCCATAAAGGAATTAGGGAGCGCCGTTCCGTACGGCGTATATGACATATTCAGGAACCACGGGTTTGTGAGCGTAGGCATTAGCGCCGACACGGCAGAGTTCGCAGTCCAGACAATAAGGA
>Ga0268262_10001330_pt1 | contig 30925 bp, 29 predicted proteins | sample TergutNc150P3_FD_190354 | JGI IMG/M metagenome (GOLD analysis project Ga0268262, IMG submission 190354) | Nasutitermes corniger P3 segment gut microbial community from laboratory colony in Florida, USA - Nc150 P3 (SPAdes) (version 2) | ecosystem: Host-associated > Arthropoda: Insects >... | reverse complement strand
TTACTTACGCAAACTAAAAGCCAGAACAGCCAAAGAACTTCTACCCGCTATTGCCATGGCGCTTGACACTATTACTCCTGATGATTGCAAGGGCTGGATTGAACACTGTGGATATGGACTACGATAAATGGACTACGATAAGTTGAATTGCTATAAGAATTATCTGTGGATGGCAACGGAAACTGTCAATGTCCATCACAAAACGCCATGAACCACTTTAATCCTGCTCCTGAGCTAATCGAATAGCCATTAATTGGTATTATTCGTGTGTCTGATACTGTTCTCGAAGCGCCTCGCGCCATTTATTCGCCTGTGGCTATAAACCCTTGTATAAGGGAATATTTCGATAATCATCGTAGCCTTTTTATTGGCGAAAGCCATAAAAAATCTCCCAAAAAGCATATTAAGTAAGAACCAATTTTAACACGATTATTTTCTATATAGATATGCGGACTATTTGGATTCCGGTTAATAAGAATGACAAGTTCTACTGCAAAATCTGGTCAAGCGTCGCCCAGACATTCAAGTTCTACGAGGCTTACGCTTATTACTTTCCATTTAAGAGGGCGGCGGGTTAGACTATGAGATACCCACAATCAAATCAATTGCCTGAATGTCAATCCCAATGTTCAACAGAGGGACTGCCGGATTTGGATTGGGAAAATCGAATAAATCCACCTGGGGATACAATCCCAACCAATCTAACTAAAAATACTCATACTACTGGACAAACATGGATAGCGCCTAAAAGCGGTGTGATAAGATTAGTTTGGAATGGTAGTCTAAATAATAACATAACAAGTGTTTTAGTCACTATTAATGACTTCGTATTTTATTCCACGCCTCGCGCTGGGGAGGGAGAGGTTAAAATTCTCCCCGTTACCAAGGGGAATCAGGTCAAGCTGGCTATCTATTCTACTGTCACGCACGGCGACAAAAGGGGGATTCAAAACACCCTGAGCCTGCTGGCCCAGTGGGATGCCGCCCTTCCCGATCCTATAACTTGGACATACACGCTGCCATCCGGCACATTCAAGTCCACTGTGGCCGGGGGCGGCACGGTCCCGAATGGCAGTGCCCCGGCGACATCGGCCGCCTTGTTTCCCTATGGCCGAGGCCACAGGGTCCAAGCCAGCGACACATATTCTTTGCGCACACGCTGGCAGGTGGTTTTCCCAATCAAGGGTACTCTGGCGGCGATCTCGAACTTTGCCGTCAACAATGTCTTCAACACCCAAATAAATAACCAGCCCACTACCAACTGGACCGCCGGCACCACTAGGATCTGGCAGAACGGGCAGAAACCAGGCGAGGAGGGCGACCCATTGTGGGGCAAGAATGTCGCTGCGCGCACTGGTGGCGAGAACTGGGGCGTCTATTCCAGTGGCGGGGCGCGCAACTTCAACGTTAACGTTGACTTCGGCATCAGGTTCTAATTTTTTGAAATCACTTTGGAGGATTTGGGATGAAACACACGACTTGCATCTTTCTTTTAAGTGCGCTAGGCAGTATCGTCAATAGAGTTCGGCCCAAATAACGAGACAGCGTATATGCACAGCGGCCAAGTATGAGGCAGTTTTTCGCATAACTCGTCGCAATTCCACGCCAACGCTTTAATACCAAGTTGCGTTCGATTGACATCGAACGCTTTACGCCAAATATAAAGTTGTCTGCTTCTATTACCTCTGTTAGTTTGAGGTAATTGCAAAACCCCGCTGCACATCTGTTTCCGACCTTCCGCCGTCTCTGGCTGGATTTCGTAACTTGTTTACTGGCAATATTTCACGCCAGAGCCTACTCCGGTCTGGCGTAGCCTGCCAACTCCGTTGGACTTGCAAAACTGTTTTGCAAGTGGCTCTTACTTTACCTGAACAACCAACTGATTTTCAACTGAACCACATCATCGCTTGGCAGGTGCTTCAGAATTGACAGATCGTTCCAGGGACTCAGACTGGCGTTTTGGCTGATTAACTGGTTTGTTGAAGCGCCATGAGTATAAACAAGATAAGCCGTAGAGCCAGGGCGAAATTCCCATCTGGTTATGAGATTGACTATCCAGTTCCTGGCGCTGTCCGCCGTATATGATGGATTTGCCCAATCCGCCAATGTGTCGTCATCTACATATTGTTTGTAATCACGATAATCCCACGTACCGGCCAGCCATTGACTAAAGAACTGCACAGTAAAGTTTGGAGCAAAAGCGTAGGATAAGCGCAGTGTCTGATCAAATTGGCTCAAACGGCGAAGCCCTGTAATTGGAATGCCATGCGTGGTTTCCATGTAGCGCCTCTCACCATCATTTTTTGTGTAGCTGGAGCCAAGGCTTATTTCAAAAGCCGAATGAGGTTTGATAACTTGGTTCAGTGTACAGGCATTGCTAAGACCACCCACAACCCACTCTCTGTTCCAGGAAATGCTCATGTAATAGGGCTTGTTCATTGCGGTATCAGCGTAACAGTTTATATAAGGCCGTTTCTCCGTTTTTAAGTATTTTTTGATCGGATCCATAAAAGTTCTAAGTTCTCTGTCAGCGTAGGCTGGAAAATCTATGCCGCTTTCGCCGGAAAAATACCAGAAATTCATAAAATTCATATTCACGCGACCCCAAGCCCAATTTTCTATTACTTTTCCGGTCTGATCCCTGGACATAGACACACCAAGAAAGCCTGTATAATTGCGGACAAGCCACCAACGATGATCCATGTACTTGGATGCTGTAAAAGACGCTCTCTGCTCATCCGCGCGACTCAAATAGCCAGTGTCATTAGGATTAAAGGCCCTGTCAGCGTTCACAGCGGTAAGTTCAAAAGCCAGTCCATTATTCCATTTGCGGCTGGCGTACAAATATGCTCGCAAACCGTCTTCACTGTCTCTGCTTCGGATGCCAGCGTCGGTTCTGGCAATAGATGCTTGAAGGGTTGTGCTTAGATTTTGGCTTTTAAATATCCCATCCACAGCGTATGTCTGCGATTCGCGCCCGCTATCGCTGGCCTGGCGCATATAAGAAGCAAATCCGCCTATATAACTTCCGCGCTTATCCAAAAACTGTTGGACGCGCATAATTCCAAAATTTGTCAGCGGGTATATTTCCCTGTAGAATTTATCGCCTGCCAAATCAATCATTTCCGCCCTGGCAGGTTCCACCGAAGCGCCGAGTACGCCAAAATTCAGGCCGGTTGGAAATTTCGCCGTGTACTTACCCGCAACGCCAATATCCGTTGTCTTTGGAGAATTTATCATTGTTTCGCCCTCTCCGGGCGCCGGTGCGTGAATCCCGCGACCAATGCGTCGGCTGTATAACAGATTTTGGCCGACTACGCGAAAAATGTCAGTCCCCTCTAAAAAAAATGGACGCATTTCCTGAAAAAATGTTTCCGTTGTATCAAGGTTTATAACTGTTTGATCCACTTCTACCTGACCAAAATCAGGCCATACAGTTAAATCCAGTTGAGAAGATGTTGTTATACCAAAACGCGCATCAAGACCGATTCGATTTACCCATTCACGGTCGTCAAAGCGCTTTTCGGCAGTTTCAAATTTGCGCTGCGCGCTTACGTATGGAATCCACTCCCGTCTCAATCGCGTCTCCAAGCCCTCTATACCGACCAACAACGGAAAGCGGCTTACAAACGCGGACTGCCCTCGCGGTACGCACTCCCATCTGCTGTATTCGCGCTTAGCGCCCTGATCCTGACGATAAAAGTTTATCCCCCAAGTCTGAGACGCACCTCCGGGACGAATCCTAAGCAGAGTTAGCGGGATTTTCAATTCGGCTGTCCAGGCATCATCATCCACAGAAACAGCGCTTTCCCAAACACCATCCCAGCTCGAATCCACCTCGACATCGTTATAGCGCATTTCATCACGCTGAACCCCACCGGCATTCACCAAAAATCCAAACGCAGTGCTGCGGTCGAGCAGACTGTCAATATATACGCCAAACCAATCGCTGGTACTCTCCTGGTCTCTCCTGTGTACCAGTTTTACAAGATCGGTTTTTCCAGATGGGTGGTACATCCTGGCGCCGACATACAGATTATTGTCATCGTACAACACCGTGACTTCTGTCTTTAACGCTGATGGGCGCCCGAGATCAGGCCAATCCTGTGTAAAATCAGTTGCCGCAGGAAGATTTTGCCAATCAGACTCATCCAATCGTCCATCTATCTTAATTATTCCTGATGTCCGCCTTGTTCGCAGTGACTTTTGGGGTTCCGATGCGAAGAGCGCATAAACAAATAGCGCATATATCGCAATTACACATCTGACAAATCGCATTTCATCTCCACATATCCTCTGATATAGGGTAACATGTAAGAAGATAAGTTTCTGGAGTGTACATGACGCGCCCAATTTTCTTGAGCATGGCCATTGTCTTTACTACTGCCAACGCTGTCAATGCGAATGTCAATGTTGACGGTGGATTTGTTGTGCTCAAAGGCAAGCGTTTTTTGGCGGAAGTAGCCCGTACTCCTGATGAACGCGCTTTCGGACTTATGTACAGGCAGTACTTAAAACAAGACCGCTGCATGTTTTTTGTATATGACGAAGACAGTTATCACTCAATATGGATGAAGAACTGTCGGATTTCTCTGGACGTTGCCTGGATTATCGCTGATGGCACTGTCGTGGAAATCGCCGAAAATGTCCCGCCATGTTCCATATTGCGCGGCGATGACTGCCCCTCTTACGGCGGCAATATATTAAGCCGACATTTCATTGAATTCACCGCCGGAACATTTAAACGCACCGGTTTAAAGAACGGTGACAAAATCAGTTGGGATCTCAAGTTCTCCAACGGCGAATCTTCCAAAGGCGGGCCGCCAATTACAGAGAAATCCCAATCTGCCCCGGCAAAGACAAGCAATGCCAAAGCAAATTGAGCTAGAGGTAATTGCAAAACCCCTATGTACGTCTGCTCCCAACCTTCCGCCGTCTTTGGCCGGATTTCGCAACTTGTTTACTGACAATATTTCACGCCAGAGCCTGCTCCGGTTGGGCACAGCCTACCAACTACTTGGACTTGCAAAACTGACGTTTTGCAAGTGGCTCGCTATTGACTATTCTCTCATTCCCAGTTCACTTTCAATCCAACCACAGCACATAGTTTTTCATAGTTGTCCATGAAATTGGTTTTCGCGGCAGACATATTTTCTTCCGCTATTGCCAGAGCCTCGGCCTGACCTCTGTCTTCAACCTGCGAGCCGAAAAGACTGTCAATCAGCACAGTTCTGGGCACGAGCGGGTTGCTCGTGTCGAACCCGATTCTTTTGTAGTTCTCCGTTTTAGAGTCCAGTACTTTGACGATGATTGTTGACGCATCAACAAACAATTCGTTGCCTGCCCGTTTGATCTTTATATTCTCAGGTTCCTTAACACCGAGCGTTACCCAAGCATCGTAAGTGTAAACCAACGTAGCCGATCCATAGGTAAGGCCGAGCAACTGCTTATCCTCTGTAAGTCTGCCGATTGATCTGGACTTTATCCTGTAGGTCGCTACCTCAAAAGCGGGAATCTTTACTGTCTCAGCAACAATTGTCACCTTTTGGTACTTGCTTCGACCGATATTCCCTAAATAAACCCCCGCAACAATGCCTATCGCTATAAGCACTGCCCAAAAAACAATCTTTAGCTGCAATCTGCCGACTTTCAAAGGTTTAACCATTGTCATGCTGTAAAATTAATGTTTCGGCCAACACCACCAGCTTGTTCAACCATTTTAACCAACATCTGCCCCTCGGTCTGAGCCGTGTCAATAGCACGACGAGTTGCCAGGATTGAATATTCAGCCCCAGTTGCTTTTGCCGATCTTTGGGCCAAGAGTGATTGAGATTCAAGACTATGCAGTTCCATTTAAACCTCCTTACATAATTATTGTATCGGCTCAAAACACATTTTTCACAAGTTTGATAGCGTTAAAACAAAATAAACAAATTTTAAATAATACATCATCCAATACACTAACTGTGCCTACGGGATGTGTCAACGTTTTTGAGACAAGATTATAGTAATTCCGTAGCATTCCCATCAGTTGCACCACCCATCTATTTTAGCTTGTTTCCCATAACCACACGTCAGATTTTGTGTCGCATATGCTCACTGATCAGTTTTAACATTACTTTGCTCTTGATTATAATCCAACTGGCTCCCGCGCCAACTGTGGGGTATGAGATAGACAAGGAGTGTCAGCAGCGATGCCAGGGCGATAGCGGGACGCTTTGCCTTGGGAAAAATCATAAGTAAACAGGCGGCCAGCCATCCTATAAACATAAACAAGGTCTTGTTATCTGTTAGATCGGAGCCATGGGGCCAGCCTGTCCAATATTCACCAAACGCCGCTTTTTGGACAAATGCGCCCAGAATGATTCCTCCAACAAGTATTAAACCCAATGTAATCCAGGGAAGTTTTTTTTCATCCTCGCCAAACACAGCCCCCAATCCGGCCCTGGTACTTATCAGCATGGCAGTGAAGATTAAAAGAATATGAGATAACAGCACTGGAGCGGATACAGGCCCCTTAAAGCGCAGTATCGCTGTTTCACCTTTATCAGGTATTACCGAAGCGCCCGCTTCTATTTTGTATTCCACCTTTCCGGCAGCTTTTTGAGGCGGAATATTGGCCGTTAATATCTTTTTTTGGCCGTCTGATTCAGGAGCCATAAATACCACTGTAAACGGGTCTGCGGTTGGATAACGCCTCCAAAGTACGCGGGCGGGAACGCCGATGTCCAGAATAACAATCCTGGCATCGCTTACATTTTCAGCACTTCGAGGCAAGCGGTATTCCAGTTGCTGTTCACCAACATTAACGCGCCCCCGCAGAGGATTAGTCGGACCTGTGCGGCGCTGATAAACAGCGGAGACCGTCATTACAATAAAAGCCAATATCCAGAGCCAGAGAGCCAATTTGGATTTTTTGGAAGTGTCCGACACAATTCACCTTCTAAAAAGCTAAATTTGAGTGTGCAGCGGCTTTGGTTGAGTCATGGACTCGGGACTCAGAATTTCTTCAAGCTGGGCTTCTGTCATCCATTGTTTTTCACGTAGTATTTCACGAACACATCTTCCTGTCTCCAAGGCGATTTTGGCGACTTCTGTGGCTCTCTTGTACCCGACAGCAGGCAAAATGGCTGTAACAATGCCAATGCTTTGCTCCACCATTTCACGGCAATGCTCTACGTTTGCTGTAATACCCACAATACAGCGGGTTGTTAGTGTATTGACAGCGGCAGTCAGCATACGGACGCTTTCAAACAGACTGAAAGCTAAAATTGGTTCCATCACGTTTAGCTGTAATTGACCTGCTTCAGCGGCCATGGTGAGTGTGAGGTCGTTGCCAATAACCCAAAACGCAACTTGATTTACTACCTCTGGAATAACCGGGTTTACTTTGCCGGGCATGATACTGCTACCAGGCTGGCGCGGTGGCAGGTTGATCTCCTGTAAACCGCAGCGGGGGCCACTGGAAAGCAGACGCAAGTCGTTGCACATCTTGCTCAACTTTACTGCGGCGCGCTTAACTACGCCGGAAAACATTACAAATGCGCCTGTGTCCGAAGTAGCCTCTATGAGGTTTACGGCCAATTGAACATCTAAACCGGTGATGCGGCGCAATTCTTCAACGCAAGCCTGCGGATAGCGCACATCAGCGCAAATGCCGGTACCTATGGCAGTTCCTCCCATATTGACTTCAAGGAATAAGCGGGCTGTTTCCCTCAATCTGTCAATATCCTCGCCTGTGGTAAACGCAAATGCCTCAAACTCCTGTCCCAGCGTCATTGGAACAGCGTCCTGAAGCTGTGTGCGCCCCATCTTAATGACATTGCTAAATTCTCTGCTCTTCGCGTAAAGAGCCGTTCTCAACTTTTCCAGGGCCTCAATCAGTCTCCTCAACATAAAGACCGTAGCCAATCTAACCGAGGTTGGATAGACATCGTTGGTACTTTGTCCCATGTTCACATGATCGTTGGGATTACATTCGGAATAATCGCCACGCTTTTTGCCAAGGATTTCCAAAGCTCGATTTGCTATGACTTCGTTGGCATTCATGTTGGTGGAAGTGCCGGCACCGCCCTGAACCATGTCAACAGGAAAATGACCATGCCAATGACCATCAATTATTTCCTGACATGCCTGGTCTATTGCCCGCGCGATGTTGGCGTTAAGAAGTCCGAGCTTGGAATTGGCGCGTGCCGAAGCCTGCTTGACCATTGCAAGGGCGCGTACTAATGATGGAAAGTGGGAAAGAGGAATGCCTGTAATCGGGAAATTCTCTAATGCTCTGAGTGTCTGAACTCCAAACAGAGCGTCCTCAGGTACACTAACTGTGCCCAAAAGATCTGATTCTGAACGGACAGCGCCGGAATCGTAGAATTGACCTTGTCCAGAGCGCCCGCCGCCTGTGTACAACAATCTTCGATTCAGCACCGTGGCTACTCTTGTAAGAACCTGGACGGCGGCTTGTCCATTGTCGGCAAGGGCTTTGCGTAGTGATTCTCGCTCAATTTCGATAATTGACGCGGGTGTCATTGTTTGGGCTGACGCCGTATGAGCGTTTGCATGCAACAGTGACGCCTCGCCGACAGCCCCGTTAGGACGCAGTACAATCAACTGCTCCAAACCTTCGCCGATATCTCTTGTAACTTCAACCGCGCCTTCCGCAATAACAAAACACGCGCGTCGCGGCTCGCCCTGTCTGAATAACCATGCCCCTGGCGGCAAATTTTTTCTGATCGCTACGCCAGCTAAAACGCCTAAGTCTGCGTCATCAAGACCAGCGAACAACTCACATTTCTGGAGTACCTCACGAATATCCTCCATGATTTACCTCTCTTTTATTGCTTCTAGTTGAACTCGGCGGGAATAACGGAGCCGCCTGACACCACCCATGTCATTGCCTGCTCAGGTGTGACATTTATCGGCTGAACGGCTGATTCTTCCAACATAACCACAAGACCGGATGTCGGATTTGGTGAAGTAGGAATATATACAGCTACTCGCTTAATATTATCGCCAGTTGCCCAATTGCATCTACGGCTGGCGATAAAACCCATGATTCGGGATTCGGGAGTCGGCCAATGTACCAGCACCACTTCTTTAAAACTTCCGCCTTTGCCGCCTTGAATGGAACTCATTACTTGTTTTACAGTTCCATAAATACCTTTGACGCCAGGAATGTTCAGCATAAGCGTGTCCAGCCAGCTTAAAATCCGACGCCCAACATAGTTTTGCACCAATGTGCCTACCAAAAAGAGCAGGCAACACATTGCTAACAGTGAAAATATAGCTTGCTGCCAATAGATTGGTTCTGGAATGCCCAAGAGTCCGGCAGCCCAAAACAGTGGCTCTCGGAAAATTCCTATGAGAATTTGAAAGATTGTCTTTAAAAGCCAAAAAGTTACCCCTAGTGGCAAAAGAGCAAAAAGTCCCGCTAATAGTCGTTTGCGAATCAAGACTAACCTCCGTTTCTTGTTTTGGTAGGCCTTTGCTGCTCCTGAATGAGCCTGCCCCCAATGCTACGCCAAAAAGATAGTAAATAACGAATAGCGCTCCAAATCGCCAGCACCATTGCAACCCACATGAGCAAAAGCCCTAAGCCGGTAAATAAACCCCAGGACTGGCCGGCGGAAAGTCTTCCGCGGAAAAACTCGGCAACACCCCAGGTGTGAAACAAGTTGATATTGGTTAACCAATATATCCATCCGTCCAGTACCGGCCCAAAGAGCAAACATGAGATAGCAGCAACCTGCGCGCCAAACTTCCACTTACCCATACGATCGGCGGCAATGGTAATGCCTTCTTCACTGGCTAAACCACGCAAGCCGGTTACCGCCATTTCCCTGGCTAAAATAATGAAAGCCATCCAGGCTGGTGTAAGACCCAATTCTATTAGGCTCAGCAGCGCGCCAGAAATCAGCAGTTTGTCCGCGAGCGGGTCAAGAAGTTTGCCCAATGTTGTAACTTGACACCGTTTTCGCGCCAAATATCCATCATAAAAATCGGTAATACAAGCAATCCAAAACACGACAGAGCCTATGATGTTGTGATAGGGTACGCGAGTCATGAGAACCACTACCAGGACTGGCACCAGCAACATCCGAATAATCGTTAAACTGTTAGGAAGGTTCATAACTGTAGTTTATCTCAAAACTTGGTAATATTACCCTTAATCAAAAGCATTTGCCACTCCGAGTCTTCCATTACTTCAAATCCACTTGCTTCCTCAGAATAAAACATCATACACTCTTTGGAAACACGAATTGAAACACCTGAAGCCGCCAGATTCCGCAGTACTTTCAGACTCGCGGAATCTTTCAGGATTGAAGCTCCTTCATAAGCAATACCGATCCATGGGATCTGCTTATCAGCACGTTTAAGTACTTCCAGCAGCAAACGGCGGCCCATCAATGGGTCACCAATACCTATTGATCCGCTTAGAACTAATACCGGCTTAATTGGAGCCTGTTTTGGTTCCGCTGGAATAATCACGGCGGGCGGCATGTAAGCTGGTCTTTTAAGCGCGACTACATCAATAATTACAAGCTGCCCTTGTGTACGCACATTGACCGTCCGGCCGTACTTGTCCAATAGCTTGATTACATTGCGCTTATGCGTATCATCGTCTAGAACTATCTGGACAGCGCTGTTTTGATTTGTATCCAACACGCGCTGTACTTCGATTAATGCCTGAGAAACAGTCAAATCGAACAGCTCTATTGTTATGGTATCCAAATGGTACTCCAGAATAATCTTTCTTAACCAGCAACCACCTAAATTATGCTGCTTTTTACCACCCTGAGTCCAGTCCGGTTTTGCCAGTAAGGAAAAAATCAATGTTGATTTAATATTTTAAATCAGAATGAACTGCTATGCAAGAATTAGCTTACAGGCGGGCTTTGCCTATCGCAAGCGAGCAATACAAGCGCAAATTGCTATGGGAACTAATTGCAAAACCCCGCTGCACGTCTGCTCCCGACTTTCCGCCGTCTCTGGCTGGGTTTTGTAACTCGTTTGCTGACAATATTTTACGCCAGAACCTGCTCTGGTCGGGCGCAGGCTACCAACTCCGTTGGACTTGCAAAACTAACGTTTTGCAAATGGCTTATGGAATACAACTTTGGTATGAAAAACGCTGCATGTGACCGGGAGTGTTACCAGCTTGACTCGAATTGATAGCACAGAAATCAAAGCGCAAATTAAAAAATTCATTTACTCACAAGGCTTTTCAAAAACGGGTTTTGCTCTTTGCGAACCATTTGTTGAGGAAGAGGAACATCTGACGAAATGGTTTTCCGACGGCTTTGCGGGGCCGTTGGATTATTTGTCGCAAAAAAACATCTTGAATCCACGTCATGTGCTTCCTGAGGCAAAGACTGCTATTGTCGCTTTTTTTCCGTACGCCCGTCCCGATGCGATCCCAGGAAGCGCCCTTGGAAGTTTAAAGTTGAGTCGCTATCTCTGGGGGCACGATTATCACAAAATTCTCAAATCGCGTTTATTCAGATTGCTTGAATTTATTCAAAGCATTTTTCCAAACGCTAGTGGCCGTGTATGCGTTGACACCGCTCCAATTATGGAACGGAAACTGGCAGTACGAGCTGGCCTTGGCTGGCAGGGCAAAAATACTCTGCTGATTGCGGGCAAACAGGGCAGTTGGGGATTTTTGGGTGTTCTGCTCCTGGATGTGGAATTTGAGCCTGACCGGCCTTTTGAAGGTAACAGGTGCGGCATTTGCTCAAAGTGTTTGGATTCTTGTCCTACGAATGCGCTTGAGCCATTTCGCTTAGATTGCGGACGTTGTCTCACGACATGGAACATTGAGCGCGAACTTAATACACCGAAGTTTGTTTCTGATGCTATCTCTAAAACAGGATGGGTAGCTGGCTGTGATATATGTCAAGAAGTGTGTCCTTGGAATAGAACTCCAAGCTGGGGGAATCCTGAATTATGGGGTGATTCCTCATGTCTCCACACATGGCCCTCAGATAATCTCTATGTTACACAAACCCAATGGAAAAAAATCACAAATGGCACTGCACTTAGGCGTATCCGATTTCGCCATTGGATGTCAAATTTAGACACGGCTCTGGGCAAAAAAAATGTCTGAAAAACTATTTACAAAACAATGCTGTACGCCTGCGACCTCCATTTCGCCATCCGTTTTAGTGTCGGCTTCATTATGGCGCAGTCTGGCATCTCCGATGTCGCAAAACCGGCGTTTTGCAAGTGACTCTGATAAAAATCATATTTTTTTATTTGGAATCCGACTCGGTTTTCTTTTATAACAATTAGTTGACCTTTTTTCCCAATGGGAGATCTGAAATGACTCTGAAAAATTTCACCACACAAGACGCCTCCGCGCTGTACGGCGTTAAAGAGTGGAGTCAAGACTATTTCGGCGTCAACAGCAAGGGACATATAGAGGTATATCCAACCAGGAATGAAAATCTTGGCGCGGATATCTATGAGATTGTCCAAACACTCAAGCGCAAAGGAATACGCCCGCCATTAATCCTGAGATTCCCACAGATACTTGCGGATCGAGTAGTCAGCCTCAATGAAGCATTCCGCAGTGTCATCAAAGAATATGATTACGATGGAACTTATCAGGGTGTGTACCCGGTCAAAACAAATCAGGTGAAAGAAGTAGTTGAGGAAATTGTGAGAGCCGGTCATCGCTATCGCTATGGCCTTGAAGCGGGTTCCAAGCCTGAACTAATGATTGCCCTTTCCATGGATTTGCACTCCGACGCATTGATTTTGTGCAATGGATACAAAGACGAAACATTTATTCGCATGGCCCTATTGGCGCGTAAGGCCGGACGCAATATTTTGATCACCGTTGAAAAGATGACGGAATTGCCGCTGATACTGAAAGTCGCCAAGGAACTAAAAATTGAGCCACTGATTGGACTAAGAGCCAAACTCAGCGCACTTGGCAGTGGTAAATGGGAACACAGCGCCGGCGATCTCGCGAAATTCGGCCTTACAACAAGAGAGATTCTGGAAGCAATAGATGTAATGACCAAAAGAGGTATGCTGGACAGCATCATTGAACTGCATTTTCACATTGGAAGCCAAATCACTGACATCCGTAAAATCAAACTGGCCCTCAAAGAAGCCACAAGACTCTACGCTAAACTTCGCAATATGGGCGTCCCGCTGCGCTACTTGAATGTAGGCGGCGGACTCGGCGTTGATTATGACGGCAGCCGGACTACATTTTCCAGCTCAATGAACTATACTATGCAGGAATACGCGGCGGACGTTGTTTACACAACGAAAGACATCTGTATGCAGGAGCAGGTTCCCGTACCTGATTTACTCTCTGAATCCGGCAGAGCTGTGGCGGCTTATCATGAGCTTTTAATTGCGGATGTCATAGGATTTATTGATACTACTTATGCAAAGTACAACGTCGAACTGACTGGTAAAGAGCCGCAAATACTAAAAGAATTGGCCTATACGCGGGATAACATCTCTGTAAAAAACTTTGCGGAGATGTTCCATGACGCTGTTACTCAAAAAGATGAACTGCTTACATTGTTCAATTTAGGCTACTTGGATCTGGAATACCGCGCCAAAGGCGAAACTATTTTTTGGGAAGTATGCCGCAAACTCAGCCGCATTTTGAATTACAAAAGCCTTAAATATGTCCCGGAAGAGTTTAACGATTTCCACAAAAGCCTTGCGGATAAATTAATCGCAAACTTCAGCATTTTCCAAAACCTGCCGGATCACTGGGCAATAGAACAGCTCTTCCCTGTAGTACCCATACATAGACTCAAAGAGCAACCAACACTGCGGGCAACACTTCACGACATTTCTTGCGACAGTGATGGCAAAATAGTCAAGTTCATTGATTTGAAAGATGTTCGGGATGAACTGCCCTTACATGAACCAAAACAAGGAGAGCCATATTATCTGGGTTTCTTCCTGATCGGAGCCTATCAGGACACTCTTGCAATGCGTCACAATTTATTTGGCGCTCCAAACGAGGCTCATATTGTTGTTAACGAGAACGGCGATTTTAAAATTCAGCAAACTGTACTGGCAGACACCATTGACGATCTCCTCAAAAGCATTCACTATGACCCTGAAACACTTCTGGAAAGTCCCTCCAGAAGACGTAAACTCACCTCGCAAAGCGATGCTTCTGAAGCCCTGAAAGCCCTGCTGGCTAAACAGAGAAAAATGCACACATATTTGGAAATGAATTGATTTTTTATAAATAAATTACTTTATATGAGAGCATAAGCCTTTTTGGCACGTTCATGGCACTCCATATTTCCCCTGTCGGGAGTTCGACGTGCTTATTCGGAGTCTGTTTTTTAGTGTGATGTTTGCTTTCGCCGCCATGGCGCAAGCTTCGGGTCAGCATCCAAAAGTACCACCCACGGAAGCGCAGCAAGAGCTTCAGGAACCGTATCAAATGGGTGATGTCGGTACAAATTCCCAGGCACAAATTGAGGCTAAAGCGCCAAGCGCGTGGCGGGCTTTTGGCAGTTTGGTTTTTGTCCTGGGTATTGCCGGAGGCGGAATCTGGGCGCTCCGCAAATGGGGCATTAAGCGTCTGCCCGGCTCAGGCGGCAACCGAATGAAAATTGAGGAAACACTCGCTATGGGCGAACGCCGCTATGTTTCAATTCTAAAAGTTGACGATGAGCGTTTCTTAATCGCGTCTTCGCCTCAAGGGCTGGGTCTATTAGCTCGTTTAGATGGAAGCGTTGAACCTGGGTTTGAAGAGGAATTAGAACAGCACATTCAAGTTCAAGCTCCAATTCCGGTCAAAGACATGGAAGCAAGGCTAAAAGGAGAGCAACCGTGAGACGTTTTTATTTGCTGTTGCCACTTTTGTTAATAATGGGGGGACTTTTCCTGCAAGCCCAGACAGCGCCGGGAACCACTCTTCCAAGCGTCACTATTGATTTCGGCAAAAGTCCGCAAGGCCCCGCGTTGAGTTCAACTTTACAGTTGGTACTATTACTTACGGTATTAACGCTTGCCCCCACTATTTTAGTAACCACTACATGTTTCACCAGGATTATCGTTGTCCTTCATTTTCTGAGACAGGGAATAGGAACAACGCAGACCCCGTCAAACCAGGTACTCATCAGCCTTGCATTGGCAATGTCCTTTTTTGTGATGGCACCTACCGGACGTGAAATATATCAGCAAGTCATTCAGCCGTTAGAGCGAAATGAGCTGACTCTGGATCAGGCTATGGACAGAACGGCTGCTCCATTAAAAGTGTTCATGCTTAAATACACGCGAAAAAAGGATCTTGCGCTCTTCTTTTCTATGGCCAAGCGCCCTGCCCCACAAACTAAGGCGGACGTAACTCTTGATGTATTGCTTCCGGCTTTCATGATTTCAGAACTAAAAACGGCCTTTGAAATAGGCTTTATGATCTTTTTGCCATTCCTTATTATTGACATGGTTGTTGCTTCAGTTCTTCTTTCAATGGGAATGATGATGCTGCCGCCTGTAGTCATTTCCATGCCATTCAAAGTCCTATTGTTTGTACTTGTAGATGGCTGGAATTTAATTGTTGGCTCTCTTGTAAAGGGGTTCACCGGATGAATGAACTAATAGTCCTCCAAATTGGCCGCGAGGCCCTTAAAACAGCTCTGTATGTCGCGGGGCCTGCGTTAATCGTATCCATGGTTGTCGGTCTGACTATTTCCCTGTTTCAGGTAGTCACCAGCCTTCAGGATCAGACTGTTGCCTTTGTGCCAAAGGTCGTGGCGGTAATGGTGACGATTATCATGTGCTTTCCGTGGATGGTGAGAATAATCACACAGTTCACCGCGAAGATGTTTACAGATTTCAACCAAATATCTCGAATTTTGTCTTAGTGCCATTGTCATGCCGCCTGTTCTGGATAATCCCGCGATTTGGGCATTAACCCAGAAAAACGCTTATCTGTGGGTATTGGTTTTGACCCGCATGTCGGGCCTCATGATCACTATGCCACTTCTTGGCCAGGAACGAATTGCTCGCACGGTGCGTGTTGCCATGGTCGGATTAATGACAATAGTTATCACCCCTGTTGTTCCGCACCCCCCAGATATGCCCCAAGGCGTCTGGAGTCTTGCGGGCTTCATGGCAAGTGAGCTATTTGTCGGACTAATATTGGGAACCGTGGTTTCATGGATGATCGAAATGGTGGCTCTTGCCGGGCAGCTTTTAGATATGCAAATGGGATTTGCCTTTGCCCAAATGCTTGATCCGGCAACACAACAGTCATCGGCCTTTTCTGGCACCATTTTGGTTCAATGCACTCTGGTTTTTATTGTTGTATCTGGATTGCATCATCGAATGATCCTGGCGCTTGTGGGAAGTTACAATATTCTCCCAATGGGTCAAGCGCCGCCAATACGGCCTATTGAAATGATTACGCTCTTTGGCCTCATATTGGCTAAAGCTTTTCAGTTGGCAATGCCAGTACTTTTGGTTCTAATATTTGTAAACGTGCTTGAAGGTTTTGCAGCCAAATTCATGCCTCAATTGCAGATTATACAGTTGGCTTTCCCTTTGAAAATTGCCGTCGGCCTGTTCGTATTCGGTTTTATGCTCCAGGAATTCAGCACTTGGCTGCATCCGATGTTGGAACGTTTACCTGAATGGGCATTAAAGATATTGAGGTAGCATATGGCTCATGATCCTTCACGCACTGAAAGAGCGACTCCCAAGCGTAGAGAAAAAGCCCGCGAAGAGGGTAGTGTTCTTCGTGTACAAGACCTGGATTCAACACTATTGTTTGCAGCCAATTTAATACTTTTTGTAAGTGTATGGGGCGCAACATTAACCTTGATGACCCAGCAAGTCTCCTATTTTTTCAGATGTATCGCTAATGGAACTCCACTATTAGAGGGCGACCTTGGTAAATTAGGTGTTGATCTATTATGGATTATTCTTCGTATTTTACTACCATATTTTCTGGTCAATTTCTTAGTGGCTTTCGCTATCCAATTCGTCCAACACGGTTTTAAACCATCGTTTAAACCCTTACAGCCAAAATTTAAAAAATTAAATCCTATAACTGGCTTTCAACGTATATTTTCAATGAAATCCATAGTGGACCTTTCTAAAGGATTGTTTAAATTATTAATTATAATTTGGGCCGCTTATGTGGTTATAGGTCCAAAAATGCCTGTGTTGATGCAGTCCATGCGAATATCATTAAATCAGGGTATTGCTTTAATGCAGGAAACTCTCTTTCAATTATATAGAAATGTACTATTAGCGATGCTTGTTATAGCGACAGTAGATTTTTTATATCAACGTTTCCAATTTGAAAAAAATCTCAAAATGACCAAACAAGAAGTCAAGGATGAGTCTAAAGACGCCGAAGGGAATCCGGAAATTAAAGGCAAGCAGCGATCAATCATGATGCAAACAGCCATGCGTCGGATTATCACACAAGTACCCAAAGCCACCGTAGTAATCACAAACCCGACCCACTTTGCTGTCGCGCTGAAATATGACAAAGATACCCCTGCCCCGATATGCGTTGCAAAAGGAATTGACCACTTGGCCTTAAAAATAAGAGAAAGGGCAACAGTATCCGGCATCCCTATAATTGAAAATCCACCTTTAGCCAGATTGCTCTATAGATCAGTTGACATTGATAAGCCCATTCCAGCGGATTTATACCAAGCTGTCGCTCAAATTCTCGCCTATGTATATAGACTCAAAGGCGCCGCCTGATCACATATAGCAATTTGCGCTTTTATTGCACGGTCAACATAAAAATAAAGGGAATTATCCAGTTGACTTAGAATTTTATAATTCATACTAATCTATTGAGCTTTGTTCTTTCATAATGGAGTTGCTACAATTTTTGTGGGATATGTATGTCTGATTTTTATTAATTATTTATATAAAAAGATTAATTCCAACTCAAATAGATAGTTCCCAATGCTATTACATACATTGATCCAATTATATAGAACTTCTTGAGGCAGTTTCGTTGGGAAAAAAGCATTATTCAGATTATCAGGCCTACGCTGCTGGCTCGAACCATATCCTTTCGTCCCAATAATCCAAGTTCGGTTGCCCATCATTGTTTGAGGTTGGGATTAGAGTAATTGATTTGCTTGCGGGTATCGCATGATCATACGGTTCTGTTTCTTGGACTAAGAGGCAGTAAATTTCTGCTGTTGGGCTTAATTTAACAAAAACATCCCCGTTTTTATAAATAATATTATGGCCGGCAGCGTAAATATTATTGTTGAGCAGTTTTACAGAACGGGAGTAGCCATATCCAGGCAATAGAGTTTCTTGGAATAATGAGCCATCAAGTCCGCCGTAAATTTGAAGATATGCTTTATTCGGCACTTGGGTCATTTTGTAAAGTCCAATGCTCGTGGCGATTAAAACAGAGTTGTCTTTGGATGTTACGGTTTTAAAATTGTAGGGGATGATGTCGTATGTATAAAAATCTTTGTTGTCGTCATAAAAGTCAAAGCGAACACCTGCTGGTTCTCCAATAATTTCTAACGTCCCCCCAATGCTTTTTCTTTGTGTTGACCCAGATACAATAATAGAATCGTCATTAGTAGATTTGGTTATATCGAATGATAGATAGTTTGACAGAAGCTCGCCTCCAGATAAGATTTCTCCTGTAGAAGCATATGTGAATCCAAGTTTCCATTGCATACCGGATTGTATTTTCCCATTCTCAGGGATATAACTACCCAAACGACTAAATTCGCCTGAACCTACCACAACCATGTTGCTGGATGTTACAGCTATAGATTTAGCTTCTGAATTTAACATGACTTTGCCAGAAGACGGACTAAGTAATACATTCGTCACTCCATTCTTCCAATAGACTGCCTGCTGTCCAAGTTGCCCCGCCACATACACATCATCATCTTTCAGATATACAAAGTTGCCTTTTCCCTTATTATTACTAAGCACCCGCTTTGTAAAGTCGTCTCCTCCCCAGACTGCTGGGAGACCTTCCGATTCCCCCGCCACAAAGATTGTCCCATCCACGCTCTTATCAACCGACCTTGCTATCCCTATCCCAAGATCATAATTGCCTTTGTCTGTCCACACCATCGCCCGGCCCTGAGCTTCGCCAACCACAAGCCAACTGAAATCAGGAGAACCGCCTGGTATTACTACCTTGCAAGTTGCGCTTGTCTCTTTTGCCGTGACCATAATATCTACTATACCCTTGGAGACAGCCGTAACCAGCCCCGCCGGACTTACCGTTGCCACCAAGGGGTTACTGCTTGTCCATGTAGCTGTGTTGTAAGGTATGATGGTTGCTGTTAGCTGAACAGTTTGATTTATAGTGATTACGGCTTCAGTTTTATTAAGCGTAATACTCGTCGGTGTTACTACAGGTTCATTCTTATCTCCGCTTCCACATCCAAGGAACGGAATGAGAATTACTAACAGGGTTGCGTAGAACTTCATAGATTACTCCTAAGAGGGATAGTTTAGGTTTAAAAGCAAAAAAGGACAATCCCCAAAGTACGGTATGCTTGGGTATTGCCTAGGGAGGGTAATATGGGAAAAGTAGAAGGTGCCATAGACGGCACGATAATGGCTTACAATGCCCTGACGGCAGCCGTAATGGGCATTGAAGACAAAATACCTGAGATCAAACTGAAACGGGAGGAGTTGGGGGAACACCTCCTGGCTCTATTTGACCTTTGTAGGGAACTTCAAAAAACCAATGAAGGCGGCCCTTCCTCTTTTTAGATTCTTCAAGAGACTTTCTGAAATTTTCGATCATTTTATCAATGTTTGACATGTTTCCTCCGTATAATATAATATAACACCGATCCTCATAAGTTTTATAACAAAAATGGTTTTGTTTTTGTCCTTCTCCCTCATCACCGTAGGTGGGGGGGTGGAGATAACAACGTTGTCGCCGTTGGCACTAGGTGGTGTAACCCATAAGGAATGGAAATTATTTGCGCGGGGCGGAAACCCTCCATATGCTTGGAATATGGAAGTTTTAGAATGTGCAATGCCCCACGCCATTCTTTCGTTGGCGGGGGACCTATTGATCTATAACACAGAAAGAAACAATAGCACTTTTAGACCCCCGGATGATAACAACGAAATTGCCGCAAAGGTTCTCGTATCTGTCTCTGACAGTAATGGCAACGAAGCTGAGAAGATATTCGCCATTGTAAATATCGTGGATTTCTAGCTCTTAATGAAAAACCAACACCTTTTGTTGAAAACTGCGATTGCCTCACGAGATCTTTTTGAGGCTCAACGGGTGAACGCACTGCACTAAAAATGGTGCATCAGTATTATAGGTTGTATGGGAGAGGACCAACACCATCAACATAAACCCCACCGACAAAGCTATTGTCATGGGTGCTACGACCTATAACCAAATATTTGGTAACACCACCATAAAAGATCTGCCAGACGGCATTTGTATATCCACCTATAACGTGGTTGTAGCCGATGGTGCCAGCCGCCTCGCCAATGTGTCCGCAGTCTGTTGTGATTGTATTGTTGTCAGAGTGCCATGAGGGACTTGCCACAGTGCCATTAATGCCAAGAAATTGAATTTGAGTGACGGTAACACCAGACGGAAGCCCGGTTACTGTGGCCGTGTGGGATAACTGCCAGTATGGAGTTTCTTTTTTCTTTATCCCCGGTGTTTACCGTCATTGGCTTAAAATGGCTATCCTATTAGATCAGTATTGTTATAGAGTAGTTTCAGGAGGTTTTTGGATGGACATTGACAGCTTCTGTTGCCATCCACAGATAATTCCTCTCGAAAAGTATTTCTCCAGGGGCTAGTAAATACTTTCCTTTTACACTATCTGGATTACCCTTGCTGAGCTAAATGGATAGCCATGTTATACAAAGTCGCCGTTCCTTATTTCGACTGAATCACCGGGCGCTAATCAAGCTGAAATCGCTATTTTTGGCTGATTAAAGCGCTGATGTCTCCTGAAGCTAAAAGCAAAAGACCTGATTTTGTCTGTACGGACAAACGCCCGTCCGACTCCCATCCCTGACAGGTTCCGCAACCATCTTCCCAGCTTATCGCATCTCCGCGCTCAGGCCAACGAAACGCGGGCATACGTTGTGTCTCAAGATTCTGCCATGCGGACAAGACCATTTTTGCCAGAACATTCATTTCAGGAATATTCACAGATCCAAGCGAAGCGAAAGATGCGGGCGGAATTGCCCGCTCAGGAAGTTCGGGCGCATAAAATATATTCAGCCCCAGACCCAATATTAGACGGTCACTTTTTTGCTCGCCAATAATCCCGCCAAGTTTTACCAGAAACTCGTGCGACTCATGTTGTTTGTACGCTACCAAATCATTGGGCCATTTGAGTCCCAGGCGCACGCCGCACGGTTCCAGAACTTCCGCCACGGCTGTCATGGCCGACTGCAAAATGGTTCCAGATGAAACAGCCGATGGCGGCAAACAGGCTGAAAGCCATAGTCCGGCGCCCGGTCTGCTCTCCCACGAATTATTACCCCTGCCCCTGCCGGCGGTTTGCGTGTCAGCCATAACGCCGCAAAAGCCCAGCTCAGGATGGCGCGCCAAAAATGATTGTGTGCTGTCAACAGCACCTAAGTGGACTAAGGGGAGCATTCTGCCTTGATCGCTATAATGGCACTATCTTGTATGTGTAAGTATATGTGCCATTTGCCGGGATCTGTTTTTCAATCGGGGGCATTTCACGGTTAAAACCTCCCCAGGAGCCAACCGGGGCCTGGAGCATGTCAATATTTAGGATGGCGCCATCGCGCTTATACGCTTGATATATGTGGCGGATTGGGCCATTATCGTCAAATTCCAAATCATCAAAGTGAGATGCGCAGGCTTCAATAGTGGTTTCGGCGGCTATCATCAGACCACGGCCCTTTTGGTCGGTCACTGAGAACCAGCGCACATCCGTACGGTTCCCGAAGAACTGCGGACGAATATAGGGAGTGTACATGGCTTCCGTGGTGGTCTGATAAACATCAACTTTACAGCCCGTTGAGCGGTCGGAATAGTTTTCAAACGGGCCTTTGCCGTAATAGGTCACATTGTTAAATCCGGGGGGCATTTCCATCTTCATGCCTATACGCAGCAGGTAATATTCCAACGACGAAACGAGCGTATTATTCACAACAATGTGGCCGTTGCTGTAGATGGTATAGACGGCATTGTTTGTTGCGCCATTTTTCAGGGTGGCCGCTACAGAAATATTGACGGATTTAGCATCGTTGCTCTTGCTAATATGCACACTTTGTACTTTGCTGTTTTCCCAGGGGGCTTTAAATGTGTTGTTGAATTGACCCGGCCCGCGCCTCAGATCGTTATCCCCCGGATGCCGCCAGTGGTTGATGCGCGGCCCGAATGATATAAGCTCCGTGTCATTCTTTTTGATGCTCACAATTTCAGCCCTTAGCTTGTCAAAAGTGATGGAGAAATCCTCGCCTGAAATCAAAATCCTTTCGGCATTCTCATTAACGTCTTTGAAAGGTTTAATTTCCTCCGTGTTGACCGCCAAGTTGGTTCCGGCAGTTCCAAAAGGCAATCTGAATTGCTTGGAGGCGATCATGTGACCGGCATCGGCCCAGTTTGTGCTGGTTTTCAGGAATGCCTCCAACTCCAGAAAGTATTCTCTGCCTTCTTCCGGCATTAGTGACCTTAGCGGGTATATTGTTATGTCCTCATTCTCCTGCGGAGCAATATCAAGGTTCAGCGTTCCATCGGCAATTATTTCGCCATTGCTCTTGATACGCCACCTATGGCCGAAAGCGCTCAAATTTTTATTGAGGAACTCGTTGCTGATGTTGATTTTGCCCTTTTTCAGATCGTCTTCGCCGGACGTGTACCAGATTTCCTGTTGGTTGTGACGAATTTCGCTCAAGAAGGGCTTTGGTGTGCGGTCAGCGAACATTATGCCGTTTGCGCAGAATGAGCCATCGTTGATGGTATCCCCCCAGTCTCCTCCGTAGGCGAAATATCTATCATTTCCCGGTACTTTAACGCCCCTTGCATCCGCAGGTACGGGCATCCAGAGTGATTGATCTATGTAGTCCCAAATAAAGCCGCCCTGAATCTGGGGTATTTGGCGGAATAGCTTCCAATACTCATCAAAACCGCCACCAGCGTTGCCCATACTGTGAGAATATTCATTCATCAAATAAGGAAGTTTGTTGTCCGCGTAGTTACCGCTTGTTCTGACGGCCTGTGCCTTGGCGCCCGCCACGCCCGGATACTGGTCGCTCCTTATATCAACTATGGCTTCGCGGTTATCACGCTCATATTTTATCATCCTGTCAGGGTCGCGCTTTCTTATGTACTGGCTTGCGCTGTAGAAAGCATAGTTGGTGTATGGTGCGGCTGGTCTTTCCCGGTATGTGGCCTCATTACCCAATGACCAGATTATGACCGATGGATGGTTTTTATCGCGCTCAACAGAACTCGTTATGCGATCCATGACCGAATTGTGCCAGAGCGGGTTTGTTCCAGGTATTCGGTTCTCGGCAATCTCTTGGTCTGCGCCATCATGGGACTCAACATTGGCCTCCGCGCAGATGTACAGACCGAGTTCATCCGCCAAGTCGTATGTCAGCACGTTGTTGGGATAGTGCGATGTTCGTATGGCGTTGATGTTGTTGCGTTTCATGTTGAGCAGATCCTCAATGATCTCATCTTTCGTGATTGCCCTGCCATTATCAAGGCTGATCTCGTGGCGGCAAACACCGCGCACCACTAGACGTTTGCCGTTAAAGAGAAGCATCTGATGATTTGGGTCGCCCGGAACCATAACGCGCTCTATCTTGCGGAAACCAATGCGGGCTACCGCTGTCTCTATTATTTCGCCACTCGGCGCTCTAAGTTGGATGAGCAATTTGTACAGTTCTGGCGTTTCGGGAAACCACAGGCGCGGCGCCGCAACGACCTTGGCGGCTATAGCGGTCTTGCTTGATGGGCCGCCGCGTGCGGCTTCCACCGCTACCGGAATGACAAGGGGGCCATTACTCCATACATTAGTGTCATTCATGTTTCTCAGGCTCGCTTCAACTCTGTACTGTCCCGCCCTGGTTCCAAAATTGCGCACTGTTGCCTCAAGGGTAACAAAGCCTCTTTTAAAACCGTCTGCCAGAGTTGGCTTTATAAAGAAATCGCGCAGTTCTACCGTGTCTTTGGAGAATAGAAACACATCGCGGAATATGCCGGAGATGCGGATAAAATCCTGGTTTTCCAAATAACTTCCCAATGACCAGCGATATACCTGTACGGCGATGGTGTTTTCGCCTCGTTTGAGATACTGTGTTATGTCAAATTCCGAAGGCGTGTAAGAGTCTTCGGCGTAACCAACTTTTTGCCCATTGATCCAGAGGTAAAACGCCGATTCAACACCCTGGAAAGACACGAAAACCCTGCGCCCATCCCACAGTTCCGGCAATCTGAACGTACGCCGGTAGTGACCCACAGGATTAAATGTGATTGGGGCTTTGACCGGATTCGTCATATTGATCGAACCGCCAAAATTGCTCCATGGGTACTGTGTGTTTGTGTAGATCGGGTTGTCGTATTTCGGTGAGCCGTCCTCGTTGCGCATAGTTTGCCAGTTGGATGGAACAGGAATATCGTCCCAATTCCCAACATCAAAGCCAACCGGATCCCAAAAATTGTCAATCCTGTCAATCGGCTTGTCCACTGCCTTGAATTTCCACAATCCGTTCAGCGACAAATAATAATCGGATCTGGTAAAATCGCGTGTAAATGCAGAATGCTCATTGCTGAGCGCCGTTCTGAAGTCTTGGTAAGGTATAAAAAAAGTGCGCGCATCCTCGCGGTTTACCCTGACAGTTTGTATTCTGTCGTACCATTCCTCGCCAATGAAAGCAGCTTGCTGGCCCAGCGACTTTGAGCCAAAATGCACATCAAAACCAAATCGAGTGACAGAAAGCATTGTTAAAGGTAAAACCAACAGACCCAATGACATCATTAGCATATTAGCCGTAGTTTTGAAGTTTGTCATGACGCCTCCTATAGATTTATTATTCCACATCTAAAATTGCAGAGCGCAATCTTGACGTGGAATAAATAGGGACAACTCCAACAGGCTTGAAAAACAGGCCCACCTTTGTTTTTCAAGCCTGTTGGATATACAAATTGCCTGTTACTTGGCAGGGGGTGGGGCGGGAGCCGGAAGAGTAATGGGTCTGACGGGTGTGGGCGGCGATACTTTTGGCACCATAAAATTAAAACCCGTTCTTTGCAGATCTCCGATGTTGCTTGCAAACATCATGGCAAGGCGGAGTTCCATATCTTCGCGCCCGAGTTTGGCTGCGGTCGGCGGAACAGCTGATTGAATGCTTGATACTTTTTTGTCCTTGTTCCAACTGGTGCTGAGGTTAAAGGAACTCTTGTAGGATGGGCCTGTTAATTCCCCTGAAACAGCGGAAATCATACCCTCTCCATTATACCTTGCCATAATGAATCCCGGGCCTTCCCATTGTTTGCTTCTGTTAGAAATGGCTACTTGCCTGACGCGCCCGTTGGCATCGTAAGTAATATTCAAAGTCGCATCAATGCCCTGGGCTTCATTGGAGTAATCCATTCTAAGAGGTTGTTTGCTGGTTTCGTCATAAACGACTTCCAAGCGCCCCTTTTTCCAGAAACTAAAGGTTTCAGAGGCCGCCTGTTCTCTTTTTTTCGGGTCATAGGGAGGAGTAGGGGAGTTAAAAATAATGGTTTTAGCGGCTTTGCCGTTGACCGTAGTGTCTTTGCCCTTGGAAACCCTAAATACTGTACCTTTGACATAGACCTCTTTGATATCTGTCATTACCGACGCAAACCATCCCATAAATGAAACCGGAGCGTTTGGAGCCGCCATGTCAATAGCCGTTGTATAGGCATTTTGATCCCTGATGTACCAAAAACCTTTTTCACCGGTTCGCCAGAAACGCATTACGCCAAAATCGCCATTCACATTGTAAATGTGATCGCCATTTGCGAAGTATGTACCTTGCACTGTAGCGAAAGCCTGACCGCTCTTGACGCCAGCGCCCTTGATAGCGCCTTGCGTAAGCTGCTCGATTTTCTTGTCAATCGCATCTCCGCTGGGAACTAGAGCAAGGTTCCCGCTGATGTCAACAGAGTTGATTTGTTGGTATGGTCTGCCAAACCACGACGCATTTGCGGCATCCAGCACCTGGCTGAAAGTCTCTCTCAACGTACGCAATTCTTCGGTCTCTTGCAGAGCCTTGTTATCAGGCTGGACAGATGGCTTTTGTGTTGGAGTCTGGGCAGCCGGTCTAGCGGTCGTCGCAGGCCCGGACTGAGCCACTAAGACCATTGACAGTGGCAGAAAAAGAAGTGGTATGAATTTCATGTTAGACAATCTCCCATATCGTCAAGTTCAATAGTGCTTTTTCTGTTTTTTTTGTTCCCTCGCCTGTTTAAAACAGTTGCCGCAGAGCACGTTTGTTAGATCATCAGGCACAAAAGCAACAAACTCCACAGCACCACATGCCGCACACCGAATTTGAGTTAGTACTCTCGTGCCTGAAAGCTTCTTCGGCTTTTGCATGGAAATTTTCTTTTGATAACAATTCGGACAGTCAAAAAACTTTTGACCCGGTTCAAGCGTGAAAGGCTTGCCGCATGTGGCGCAACACTTTTCCCTGAGCCCCTTTTTTTGGTGAAGCGAAGGCTTTTCAAGCTTTACGAAAATTGATTTCTGTCCCTCTGTTGTCAAACCAAACAATCCTTCAACTAAAAAATACTAACACATGCTGAGCCACTTGCAAAACGTTAGTTTTGCAAGTCCAACGGAGTTGGTAGGCTGCGCCCGACCAGAACAGTCTATAGCGTAAAACATTGTCAGCAAGTTATACCAACTTGCAATCAAAAGATTGCGAGTTGGTATAAGGCGGCGGGAACCGACGCCCGCAAGTTTTTGAAAAAGCTGGGTTTCCCAGTTTTTCAAAAACTTTGGCGTAGAGCGTTCGATGTCAATCGAACGCAACTTGGTATAAATTACGAAGTCCGGCCAGAGACGGCGGAAGATCGGGAGCAGACGTACCGCAGAGTTTTGCAAGAAGCTCATACCTGAAAAAGATTTGATAATAATTATTTATGATAAGGTTTAGACTTTAATATACAGAAAGTTCTATACAACTGTTCAAGAAAAACAATCCGACTCAAATCATGAGGCAGAGTCATAGAGCTTAAACTAATATGTTCTTTGATATCAGCTTTTAGAGAAAAATGAAATCCATCACTGGAGCCAATGGCAAAGGCCATGTGTTCACCTGAATCTAAACGAGAGCCAAGCCAGGAGGCAAAGCATTCTGAATTTCTCTGTACTCCGCCAACATCAAGGAGTATTTGCCCATGAAAACCATCCATGGCATTTTTTATGCGCTCAGCCTCATCAATCAATTGGCGTTCTCCGACACCTTTTCCCTCTTTGAGTTCGAGAATTTCAAAGCGGATATGAGTTTTAATTAATTTTTTATAATGATTTTCCAGTTGTAATATGGATTCCTGTTTAGGTTTTCCAACAACTATTAACCGAATAGGATACACTATACTTCCTTGGATGTTGTATGGTAACATCCCTAAACCACTTTGCCAAACAGGAGGGTACATGTTCAAACCGCTTGTCTTAGCCATAGCCGTAGGGCTTTTTTTCACAATTGGATGTGAAAAAAAGTCTGATGCTCAGCAGGGAGTCAAGAAACCAGGGTATAAGATACCAACGACTGCCCCTGCGGTGGCAAAGGTACCCGGGGCAGTTCTTGAGAATATTCAGTATGCGATGCTGAAAAAAGATCCAAAGCGATTAGAGGCTTTCTTCATAGAAGTAGCCGAAAAAGATCAAGCCAGATACAATTGGATTGGTTCCACGCAGTGGTTCCACAAGCACGCCGGTGATATGGGGCTTAGGTTGACCGCTGATGAAATTGACGTTCTTGGTCTTCAGGAGCTGCTTCAAAAGGGATATATATCCGATAGTTGGTCAAGTCGCGAATTCAAAAAAGTCCGCGATGAAATTGACGCTGGTACACGCCAGAACATTGAACCAGGCATGGAAAAGATTGACGAGCGAAAACTTGACATGCCCATATTCACAGTTCCGCCAATGGACAAAAAAGTGGTGGAAACCCTCAACAACCAGCTAAAAGAGGTATTGGAAAAAACACCAAAAGCCGCATTTGCCGGCGGTTTGTATCGCTGTTTTAAGGCAATTCCCCTCGAAGGCTGGCAGTATATCAATGCCGTAATTGCCCCCAACATGGATAAAAACCTGACCACTTTGGCATTGAAAGCTGATGACGTGCATCTTGCCAACATCTCTGTGGGCAATAACACTGATGGAACAATGTTCATCGTGTATGTTCAGTTTGAAAAGATGCCCAACGCCATTGCTAAACTATTTGGCGTGACACTGGAACAAGCAAAACAGGAACCCGCCAAACAGGAACCCCCAAAGTAGTTTGATCTGTTTGTTAAAAGTTTAGGGCCATTCGGCCCTAATTTCCTATTAAGGAGCAGCATATGGCTGATCAGTCATTTAATCCTTTTGAAATGGCTCAACACCAGTTTGACGGTGTGGCCGAGAAACTCGGGCTGGATAATGGTACACGGAGTTTTTTGCGAGTACCTATGCGCGAGTATCATTTCAGCATCCCTGTTCGCATGGATGACGGAAGCACCAAGGTTTTTCGCGGTTTTCGCGTTCAACACAGCGATGCCCGCGGCCCGGCCAAGGGCGGCATTCGTTTTCACCCGCACGAAACTGTTGACACAGTGCGCGCATTAGCCACTTGGATGACATGGAAGACCGCTGTTGTTGATATTCCTCTAGGTGGCGGCAAGGGCGGCGTTATCTGCGACCCGCGCGAATTGAGTGATAGAGAGCAAGAGCAAATCTGCCGCGGCTTTATCAGGCAAATCGCCAGGAATATCGGTCCGGTGCAAGACGTTCCTGCACCCGATGTCATGACCAACGGTCAGCACATGTTATGGATGATGGATGAGTACGAACATATAATGGGCGGTCAATTCCCGGGCGTTATTACAGGCAAACCGGTTGGCAGTGGCGGATCATTGGGGCGCACAGAAGCAACCGGATACGGTGTTGTTTATACAATCCGTGAGGCATTAAAAGAACTTGGCATTGACATCAAAGGCGCCACGGCTTCCATCCAGGGCTCTGGAAACGTGGCCCAATACACCCTGGAGCTTCTTGAGCAATATGGCGCAAAGACTTGTGCTATTTCCTGCTGGGACAACAAAGACAAAAAAGCATACACATACACGAGCGACACAGGTATAAAATTCGCTCAACTGATGGCCGCCGTTGATAAATTTGGAGCAATTGATCCAGCCAAAGCCAAAGAACACGGCTGGAAACAGTCGGACGGTGACGCATGGATCGAGCAGCCTGTCACAATTTTGGTTCCCGCCGCTCAAGAAAACATGGTCAATGCCTCAAATGTTGGAAAGATCAAAGATACGGTTAAAGTCATCGCCGAAGGCGCAAACGGCCCAACCACGCCCGAAGCGGATACGGTTATTCATAGTAAAGGCATCTTCATGATTCCAGACTTCCTGTGCAACGCCGGCGGCGTGACCTGCTCTTACTTTGAACAGGTTCAGAACAACGCCAACTACTACTGGGAAAAAGAAGAAGTGCTCGCCAAACTGGATCAAAAAATGACAAACGCATTCAAGTCAGTTTCCGCGATGGCTCGTGAACGCAAAGTGTACATGCGCGACGCCGCCTATATGATTTCCATTAAGCGCGTTGCGGATGCGTGCAGACGCAGAGGCTGGGTATAAGTCTTGGCAGTATAGCCATCAAGCCCGAAAAACAGAACACAGTCTGTTTTTCGGGCTTGATGCAAGTCTTTTTCCAGAGCTTGCTCTATACAGAAAACCTTGTGGAATATGGCCATTAAACTCGGAGTTTCCCATGATCAACTTGCAAAACTAACGTTTTGCAAGTGACTCATACTTGAACTTCGGCATGATTAATGAATCTGATCCTTTTGTTCCAGGGCGATTTCTTATCGTCAAACCATGTGTGCCTGACAGGGCGTCGCTTGGAGCATGTCAATAATGTCCATCGTGCCAAGGTCGGCGATATACTGCGTGTGGGACTGCTAAACAGCAACCTGGGACAAGGGTGCATCACCGCTTTGGACGAGCAGAACTTAGAGATGGATGTTCTGCTGGATCAAGCGCCACCCCCAAAACTGCCTCTAACCATTGTAATCGCGCTGCCAAGACCAAAAGCCCTGAATCGCGTAATAGCCGCGGCGACAAGCATGGGCGTGGCCAGAATAATCCTGCTCAACGCTTGGAGAGTGGAAAAATCCTATTGGAAAAGCCCGCGTCTAGATGAATATAATCTTTTGCGCCAGATGATACTTGGTCTGGAGCAGTCTGTGGATACTGTTTTGCCTGAATTGCGTCAGGCCAGGTTTTTCGCGCCATTTGTGCATGACGAATTGCCGGGATTGGCATCGCAGACACTATGTCTCGCGGCTCACCCCCAGGCCTCAGCCCCTTGTCCCATGGGTCTCAGTGAGCCATGTACACTTGTATTGGGGCCGGAGGGCGGTTTTATTTCAAACGAAATGTTAGCCCTGGAGCAAATTGGATTCCAGCCAGTCAACCTTGGCCCCCGCATCCTACGCACCGAAACCGCCCTGGCCGCGCTAATAGGTAGGTTATACTGAATTTCTAGTAAAAATCACCTGAGCCTAATTTTTTCTTTACAAAACTCTTGTAATAGGGTTTAATTTTCCAAACGGTCTTGCCGTTTTATTATGTCTTTGGGTAACAGTTTTGCAATCTAATAATCACAGTGCCATTCAACACTCTAGCCTCTTTGCTGTGCAAAGCCGGATGATTGTGTTGTTGTCTATCACTGATAGTGATATTAGTCACTCGTTA
>Ga0268262_10001329_pt1 | contig 30930 bp, 28 predicted proteins | sample TergutNc150P3_FD_190354 | JGI IMG/M metagenome (GOLD analysis project Ga0268262, IMG submission 190354) | Nasutitermes corniger P3 segment gut microbial community from laboratory colony in Florida, USA - Nc150 P3 (SPAdes) (version 2) | ecosystem: Host-associated > Arthropoda: Insects >... | reverse complement strand
TCATTTTGACAAAAGCGGGGAATTCCTGCCTTATTGGTATGAAACAGGAACCCCAACATTTTTAATAAATCTTATTATCAAACAAAAGATAAACATAATTGATCTGACCAATATGCGGGTCGGGTATGAAGATTTCCGCAAGTATGATATTGAAACAATGAGGGCGGAACCTCTGCTTTATCAGAGCGGATATCTGACGATAAAGGATTATGACGAAGAACGAAATCTGTTTGTGCTTGATTACCCGAATGAGGAAGTGCGGGCTTCGTTTTCAAAATCGTTAATCAAGCCATATCTGCAAATTTCCGAAAATGCATCCTATTCCTTATCTGTCAGACTGCCGGACGCGCTTTATGACGGTAAAGTTGACGATGCGATGAATGCGCTTAAATCTTTTTTAGCCTCAATAACCTATGACATAATCAAGGAGAGGGAAAACTATTACGAGACAGCCATACACCTGATATTCACGATGCTGGGGCTTAACTGCCGTTCGGAAGTGCGTATAGCGTCGGGGCGGATAGACACGCTGGTTGAGACGAAACGGTTTGTGTATTGTTTTGAATTCAAATTGAACGGGACTTCTGAAGAAGCGCTGGCGCAGATAGACACGAAGGAATATTTGCTACCCTGGACGGGGGGCGGGAAAAAGTTATTCAAAGTAGGCGTTGAGTTTGATTACGAGAAACGTAATATCGGGGAGTGGAAGAGTTCATCATGAGGGAATAACAGAACAGGTTATTGGGAGATAAAATAGATAATGTTGAAAAGCCTGACGCGCTTTTTGCGAAATATTCCTATGACATTTCTGATTCCTGAACTTCCGTGAAGCTCTAACACGGCTCATAACATTTAGTTTACAGACCATGATCCCAAAATGAACCAAACAAAAAGAATCACTGTATTGATGTGCGTCTATAACGGCGAGCGGTTTCTTGTTGAACAGCTTGAAAGTATTTGTAATCAGACACGGCAGCCGGAAGAAGTAATCATTTATGATGATTGTTCTACCGACTCCTCAATAAATATAATAAATCAATTCATTGCCAAATATAACCTAACGTCATCATGGAAAATAAATATTAACCCCTTTAGAAAAGGCTGGCGTTTGAATTTCTATGATGCCATTACGGAATGTAACGGAGATTACATATTTTTTTGCGATCAGGATGACATTTGGCATCCTGACAAAATATCAATAATGACGGAAGCAATGCAAAAAAATCCGAATATTCTTGTGTTGACCGGATTCATGGAAACCATTGATGCCAACGGCTGTCCTGTTAATGTTATGGATTGGACAGAGAATAATATTTATAACCGTAAAATAATAAAATCTAATTTAGGTGAAACAATATTTGTCTGGAAACCAAGAATTGGCTGCACCATGGCTATACAGAAAACCGTCAAAGACCAGCTTAAATACTTTAAACGTAATGAAAACTTTGCACATGATATTTGGGCTCTTAATATCGGCGCATTGCTTGGCGGTTGTTATCATATAAACCATCCGGTAATACAATATAGGGTACATGAAAATAACGCGACAGCCAAACGTACGATAAAAATGCTGAACAGGGAAGAAAGAATTCTTCAACTGGAAAACAAAGTAAACTATTTGGAATATATTTATGATGGGGCAAGCTTAATTAATATCATACTGATCAATCAGGATGAGTATTCTGTTCTTCTTAAAGCTGTTGCCTTTTATAAATTTAAATTAAATTCAATCAGGGAACATAAAGTAATACATGTTTTTGGCTTAATTCCCTATATAAATATTTATTTTGAATATATTAATTTTAAACAACTTTTGATAGATGTTCTGGAAGTCTTAAGATTGAGAGATTATGTCAGGTTGATAAAACATCCTGGAAAAATATAACAATGTCTGTATTTTCCATTATTGTTCCGGTTTTCAACACTGAAATTTATATTCGGGAATGTATAGAAAGCGTTTTCGCGCAGACTTTTTCTGATTATGAATGTATTTTGATAGATGATGGCTCAACCGACGGGAGTCCTGCCATTTGTGATGAATATGCCGCGAGGGATAAACGATTTAAGGTTATTCATCAAAAAAATATGGGGCTTTCAGCGTCTCGAAATAACGGGGTATTAATGGCTCATGGTGAATTTATAGTTTTTCTGGACAGTGACGATATTTTTTTTAATGATTGCGCTTTATATAATCTATATAATGTTATAAATGAAAATAGTGCTGAAGTTATTTATCATAGTAACGTGTATTTTTTTTCAGATGATTGTGTGTGTGATAATATTGATGCGATAAAAGCAGAAAATATCTGTTATGATATTCATTCTTTCATTAAAGAAAAAGAACATAACACCCGTATAATTTTAACCGGTTGGTCTTTTTCATTAAATCGTAAATTCATTTTGCGAAACAATTTGTTTTTTAAGGAAAATATTCTTCATGAGGATAATCATTTTGCGCCGAGGTTATTGTGTTCTGTGGAAAAAATAGTCATAAATCACCATTTATTCTATGGCTATAGACGGCAAAGACAAGGCTCAATCTCATTTGCAATGAACTCTGTTCGCCTGCTTAATATGCTCGCAATAATAAATGATCTTCTGTTTTTAATGGCCAATGAAAAAGTGCCCTATAAAAAGGAAATATACGCCCTCTTTTGCAGAATTTACTGGTTGGGCGTTTTGGGCGCTATATCGACATTTAGAGACAATAATCAAGACGTGCAAAATAATATCATTCAGGAATTAAAAAAAGTATCATTCTGCGTTTTATATCAAAAAAAGCCAAAATATATTTTGCTCTTTTTATATATTAAGATATTCGGAATAAGAAATGCGATTAATATACGAAAGTATTACCGGCTTCTTACAAAGAGATGAAATTATATGAATATCCTGTTTGATCTAACCCCCATACAGCCGGTTTCGGCTTTTGGAAATGATTTTCACGGAGGAGGGGAATATGCGAAAACTGTTTTTTACAGGCTTTGTGAATTGCTTCCCGCCGAAACGTCTCTGGAAGTTTTTTATGATCCCCGCAGGAATATAGAAAAATCAATACTTGGAATCTGTAAAAAAAGGCAATTTGCAATACACCTTTGCAGGAATAATGCGGATATAAGCAAACTGTTATGCGACAAAAACTACGATGTTTTCTATTCTGCCTTGCCCTACTCATACGCCGATCTTGTGTTGCCATCAAAAACAAAATTTGTATATACTATTCATGGATTACGTGATTTAGAGCTTCCTGATGACAAATATCAATTCAAATATAAAGAGAATAATCTGAAGGAAAAGATCAAGCATATTCTCTTTCTATTCTGTCCGTCATGGTTGAAGGCTCATCGTACCAAAAAAGTTATTGGCAATTTCAACAAATTATTTTCCCTGACATCAAATCAAATGATTGTAACTATTTCAAATCATTCAAAATTCTCAATTGCCTACTTTTTCCCCAAATTGGACAAATCCCAAATTCGGCTTCTATATTCTCCTCCAAAAACTTGCAATATTAGTAACAATAAAAATACAGAAATCCTTAATTGTTTTGCTCTGGAATCGGGTAAATATATTCTTTTGATTTGCGGGGACAGGAGTGAAAAAGGGGCTTACCGGGCATGCAGGGTTCTGTATAAACTTGCAAATGAACAGGGCAGAATCCCTGAAAATATCAGAATTCTTGTTCTTGGAATATCTTATAAAAAAACATACTGGATGCTGACAAAAAACAGCCGCCGGTTTGAATTGCATAACTATGTGAGTCCTGATGATTTGGAAGTCCTTTATAAAAACGCCTGTCTTTTTATGTATCCAACTCTTAACGAAGGATTTGGATATCCCCCGCTTGAAGCAATGAAGTACGGAATTCCATGCGCCTGTTCGGCCAATTCGGCGGTTACCGAAATTTGTAGCGATGCTGTCCTTTATTTTAATCCTTTTGATGAAACTGAAATGAGCATAAGGATTCTCCAGAGTTTTGATGAGGAAATTAGAAAGGAAAAAACCGAAAAAATGGCTGCGCGTTATCAGTTGATCAGGGAGAAGCAGGAACAGGATTTGGATTTACTTATTAAGGATATTATTTTATGAAATATGTCTATGTCCTGGCCAGTTCAGAAAATGATCTGTACTATGAACAATTTTTTATCTCGGTTGTTTCTCTGCGCTTGTACAATCCAGGAGCCTGTATTACCGCCCTGATTGACTCAAAAACAAAAGAGGGCTTGACCGGAAAACGTTCCGGGTATGAACAGTATGTTTCCGAAACGGTAATAATAACCGCTCCCGATGAATTATCGCAAGAGGGAGTTTCGCGCTGGATAAAAACATCCATGAAAAAATATGTTACCGGGGATTTCCTGTATATTGATTGCGATACCGTTATCAGCGGAAATCTTGATTGCGATTTTCCCGCTGAATTGAAAGTCGGCGCCATTCTTGATACGCATGTTCCTCTTTCAAAGCATCATTTAGCCGTGCATTTTAAAAACGAAGACAGAAAGCTTAAATTTACCTCGTCTTTTGAAACCGGGTTACGTTACAACGGAGGTGTAATTTTTTGCCGTGACTCCCCGGAAGGGGTTGAATTTTTTTCGCGCTGGCATACTCTCTGGAACTTCAGCAACAGAAATGGCAATCACCACGACATGCCCTCCCTGAATCAGGCAAACCATGAAATGGGCGGAGTAATAAAGCACATGGAAGACGTGTGGAATTGCCAAATAACACATAACGGGCTTCCTTATTTATACAATGCAAGGATAATTCACTATTATGCCACGGCGTTTAGTTTTGTTAATTGTCCTTTTTTGCCGGCATCAAAAAAAGTCCTTTTTTCCGTAAAAAAAACAGGTGTAATTCTGCCGGAAATAATGGAAATGCTCAAGAATCCAAAATCAGCTTTTGAGCCGGATTCACGGATAATTTCGGGAGAAGCGGAACTCGACGCGGTAAACAGCAAATTATTTTCGCTCTTGCTTCGTATCAGAAAAAAGACACCGAAAATTTTCAAGGCCATTAATTCCTTTTTACGGGTGCTATTCAAATAGGCTAATGAAATGAAAGTGCTGGTAACGGGAGCCGCCGGTTTTATCGGCAGTCATCTTGCCAAACGGCTTGCCCAGGAAAACTATTCCGTAACCGGCGTTGATAACATCAACGATTACTACGATGTTGATCTTAAATACGGACGGCTTTCCTCCATTGGTTTTGAGCGTAACGCGGTTGACGCCGCAGGTGAAAATAAATGTATACATTCGTCCGTTTTTCCAGGTTTGTGTTTTGCCAGAACGGATCTGCACGATACGGAGCATACGGCATCCCTTTTTCGGGAGGGCGCTTTTGACATTATTGTTCATCTTGCGGCGCAGGCGGGTGTTCGTTATTCGCTGACGAATCCCCATTGTTACATTTCCGCTAACATACAGGGCTTTCTGAACGTACTTGAGGCGGCAAGAGCGTACCCGCCCCGCCATCTTGTGTATGCGTCGTCAAGTTCTGTTTACGGTCTGAATACAAAAATACCGTTTTCGGAAAATGATGATATAAGCAGGCCCGCAAGCCTGTACGCCGCGACAAAACGTTCCAACGAGCTTATGGCGCATACATACAGCCATCTGTATCAGATACCGGCTACGGGATTGCGTTTTTTCACCGCATACGGCCCCTGGGGAAGGCCGGATATGTCGCCGTTTATTTTTACCGACGCGATTGTTAAAGGAAAAACAATCAATGTTTTTAATAACGGAAACATGAAACGCGATTTTACTTTTATTGATGATATTGTCGAAGGGATTATTCGTGTAATGCGCCGGATTCCCGACGGAGATGGCGTTGTTCCCGCCGCCATATACAATATTGGGGCGGGCAAAGCGGTAGAACTCATGGATTTTATTCATACGCTGGAAGACGCGCTGGGGAAAAAAGCCAGGATACAGTACGCGCCTATGCAGCCTGGGGACGTGTGCGTGACATGGGCTGATTGTTCCGCCCTCCGGCGTGATACCGGCTTCTGTCCGCAGACGACGCTTTCTGACGGTATACAACAATTTGTTGCGTGGTATAAATATTATTATTTGTAGGGGAATGTCATGGCTTCTGTAGCGATTATCGGCACAGGATATGTCGGATTGGTTTCGGGCGCGTGCCTTGCGGATTTCGGAAATAACGTTACCTGTGTCGATATTGATAAAAAGAAAATTGAATGCCTGAAAAACGGTAAAATTCCGATCTATGAACCGGGGCTTGCGGACATTGTTATCCGCAATACGGCGGTAAAACGGCTGGCATTTACCGATTCGCTGTCTGATGCGGTTGCACATAACGACGTGGTTTTTATCGCGGTGGGTACGCCGCCCGCCGATGACGGAAGTGCCGATCTTTCGTATGTGGAGAACGCCGCGCGTTCCGTTGGCAGGATAATGACTTCCTATAAAATAGTTGTCGATAAAAGTACAGTGCCTATTGGAACCGCAAGAAAGGTAGAAGGCTGGCTTGGCGAAGAGATTGCTAAACGTGTAGAAGCTGGCGAACTTGTCGAAAATCAAGCGGTCTTTGATGTTGTTTCTAACCCTGAATTCCTGCGTGAAGGAGCGGCAGTACAGGATTTTACCCACCCCGACCGTATTGTTATCGGTACTGAAAGCGAGCGCGCCAGGACAATTATGAAAAATGTTTACCATTCACTCTACCTTAACGAAACTCCGTACATTGAGACAAATTTAGAATCTGCGGAAATGATCAAATACGCCGCCAATTCCTTTCTTGCGGTAAAAATTTCTTTTATAAACGAGATTGCTAATCTGTGCGAAAAAACAGGAGCCGATATTCAGGATGTCACGAAAGCGCTTGGCCGCGATGTCAGGATAGGCGGCAAATTCCTTCATCCCGGTCCGGGTTACGGGGGAAGCTGTTTTCCCAAAGATACGCGCGCCCTTGCCCGCACCGGCAGAGATTCTGCCTCTCCCCTTTCCATTGTCGAAGCGGCGATACGTGTAAACGAGGAACAAAAAATAAAAATGTCGCAAAAGATTGAAGATACAGTTGGAATCCTGAAGGGGAAGACTATCGCGGTTCTGGGGCTTGCATTTAAGCCTAACACTGATGACATGCGCGAAGCTCCTTCGCTTTCAATTATCAACGCGCTTGTGTCAAAGGGGGCTCATATTAATGCTGCGGACCCGGCGTCGCTTGCCGAAGCGAAGTGGCGGTTTGAGAGTATCAAAGATTCAATTACGCTTTTTGAAGATGAATATGAGGCGATAAAAGGCTCCGACGCATTGGTGATTATTACCGAATGGAATCAGTACCGCAATCTTGATTTTGAGCGCATAAAAAAATTGCTGGCTTCGCCGGTATTTTTCGATCTGCGTAATATTTACAAACGCTCCGAAATGGAAAAGAGAGGTTTCCGCTACTTCGCAGTCGGGCAGTAATTAAATGAAAGTAGTATTGTTAGCCGGAGGACTTGGTACTCGTCTTTCCGAAGAAACAGAATTGCGTCCCAAACCAATGGTGGAAATCGGAGGATATCCTATTCTTTGGCATATTATGAAAACATATTCATATTGGGGATTCAATGAATTTGTAATTCTTACCGGGTATAAATCCCATGTCATCAAGGATTATTTTATAAATTATTACACCAGGTACTCCGATATGACCATTGATATGGCGACAAATTCCGTAGAACTGCATAATATCAGAAATGAACCGTGGAAAGTAACCATGCTGTACACCGGTCCTAATACCCAGACTGGCGGCAGGCTGTTACGGGCAAAAAATTATTTGTGCAAAGAAAGGTTTATGTTGACTTATGGCGATGGGGTAAGCGATGTGAATATTCATGAACTTATTAAAATCCATGAAAAAGCCGGGAAAATAGTAACGCTAACTACAGTCCAGCCAGCCGGCCGTTTTGGCTCAATCGAAATAAGCGAAAAAGGCGTTGTAAAATCCTTCAAAGAAAAACCTGTTGGTGACGGCGCGTGGATAAGCGGCGGGTTTTTTGTGATGGAACCGGAGGTATTTGACTATTTAACCGAAGGGGATGCGACAATATTGGAGAGGAGTCCATTGGAACGTATGGCGGAAAATGGTCAGTTATATGCGTATAAACACAATGGTTTTTGGCGGCCTATGGATACCCTGCGGGACAAAAATGAATTAAACGATATGTGGACAAAGGGAACAGCGCCCTGGGCGCTTTGGTTAAAGTAATGCTGGGTTTTTACAAAAACAAAAAACTTTTTTTAACAGGTCACTCAGGCTTTAAAGGAACCTGGCTCTGTCGAATTCTTTTACAGGCAGGGGCAGAAATAACCGGATATGCTTTGGAGCCGCCTGCATCGCCGTTTCTCTTTGTTCAGACAAATACAAAAAAAGATATACATTCCATAACCGGCGATGTCAGGGATAGGGACACTCTTATTAAAGCGGTAACAAATGCAAAACCGGATATTGTGCTTCATCTTGCAGCCCAACCCATAGTGCGGCTTTCTTATCATGAACCGGCGGCTACTTACGAAACAAATGTTATGGGAACGGTGAATATACTGGAAGCGGTACGGGAAACCCCTTCTGTAAAATCTTTTGTAAATGTTACTACCGATAAAGTATATGAAAACAGGGAATGGCATTGGGGCTATAGGGAAAATGAAAATCTCTGCGGCTATGATCCTTATTCCAGCAGTAAGTCATGCAGTGAATTGGTGACCTACAGTTACCGTAATTCATTCTTTAAAAATGATAGTTTTCCCGCGATTTCAACCGCACGTTCCGGCAATGTTATTGGCGGCGGCGATTACGCAGAAGGCCGGATCATTCCCGATTGTATCCGTGCAGCAAGCGAAGAAAAAGAAATTATTGTGCGTAACCCTCATTCCACACGTCCCTATCAGCATGTGTTGGAATGTCTTTACGGATATTTGGTTTTGGCGGAGAGGCAGTACAGTGATAAAAGTTTTGAAGGGGCTTATAACTTTGGCCCTGATGATGAAAGCTGTGTTACCACAGGGGAGCTTGCCGGGCTTTTTTGCGCCGCCTGGGGGCATGGCGCGGCCTGGCGAGTTCAGGGAGACGGAGGCCCTCATGAAGCGAATTTTTTGAAACTTGATTGTTCAAAAGCAAAGGCTGTATTGGGTTGGAAACCTTGTTGGGATATACAAACGGCGGTTGAAAAAACCGTGGAGTATGCTAAAGTTCAATCCGATAGTGAACGGATGGATTGCATTGAAAAGCAGATAAAGGAATATTTTGGAGGTCACCATGTTTGAATCCATGACAAAAGATCAAGCAGTTCAACACATCCTTGACAGCGTAAAAGAATATTACAAAACCTTCATGAAGAAGCAGCAGTACAGGGACGGTGATCGCATTCCTTACGCCTCGCGGGTTTTTGACGAAAAGGAAATGGTCAATCTGGTTGACAGTTCTCTGGAGTTCTGGCTTACATCCGGGCGTTACACCGACCGCTTTGAGAAACAGCTTGCAGATTACCTTCAGGTTCCTTTTTGTTCACTTGTTAATTCCGGTTCATCAGCGAACCTTGTCGCTTTTATGGCTCTTACATCTCCATTATTGGGAGATCGCGCGGTCAGGCGGGGGGACGAGGTTATCACTGTCGCTGCCGGCTTCCCTACTACCGTTACCCCGATTCTGCAATTCGGTGCGGTACCTGTATTTGTGGACGTTACCATTCCTCAGTACAACATTGATGTTTCGTTACTCGAAAAAGCATTGTCTCCCAAAACAAAAGCGGTAATGCTAGCCCATACTTTGGGAAACCCCTTTGATCTTGCGGCGGTAAAAGCCTTTTGTTCCGATCATAATTTATGGCTGGTTGAAGACAACTGCGACGCTCTGGGTTCAACGTATACCATTGACGGTGTTACAAAGTATACCGGAACTGTTGGCGATATAGGGACATCCAGCTTTTATCCCCCTCATCACATGACAATGGGCGAAGGCGGGGCGGTCTATACTTCCGATCCGCTGCTTCACAAAATCATACGTTCTTTGCGGGACTGGGGCCGGGATTGCGCCTGTCCTTCGGGAAAAGACAACCTTTGCGGACATCGCTTTGACAGACAGTTTGGTGAATTGCCACAGGGGTATGATCATAAATATGTCTACAGCCATTTTGGGTACAACTTAAAGGCCACGGATATGCAAGCCGCCATCGGCTGTGCCCAGTTGGAAAAGTTTCCTTCGTTTGTCGGGAAGCGCCGCCATAATTGGCAGCGTTTGCATGAAGGTCTGAAAAACTTGCAGGATAAGCTGATTTTACCCGAAGCGGCGGCCAATTCTGATCCAAGCTGGTTTGGTTTTTTGATTACCTGCAAAGAAGGCGTTAGCCGCAATAAACTGGTTCAGTATATTGAAAGCAAGAACGTTCAGACACGGATGCTCTTTGCCGGAAACCTGGTTAAGCACCCATGTTTTGACGAACTGCGGAAATCCGTTACGGGTTATCGCATAGCCGGAACTTTGGACATAACAGATCGTATTATGAACAATACCTTCTGGATTGGTGTGTATCCGGGCATGACCGATGAGATGATTGATAAAATGATTGAAACAGTAAGGGAAGGAATATAACATATATCCTTATTATTGTATGGAAGCAAGTAATAATAATTTAAATATAACTGATGCTGACATATCCTTTGTTAAGGAATTGAGAAAAGAAATATTCCGTATGATGCATTACTCCAAATCGTCCCATATCGGCGGGTGTCTTTCCTGTATTGATATTCTATATACCCTTTATTTCAAAATAATGGATTGCGAAAAAATAAAAGCAAAAACTTCCGGCAGAGATATATTTATTTTAAGTAAAGGGCATAATAGTGTTGCATTATATGTAACGCTTGCCTATGCGGGTTTTTTCCCCAGGGAATATTTAAATAAGTATTATATTGACAACGGTATACTCCCCGGTCATCTTGATATGACCAGGGTAGATGGCATTGAATGTTCTTCAGGTTCGCTGGGACATGGGGCAGGTATAGGTCTTGGCTTTGCTATAGCGAAAAATATAAATCAAACTGATGGACACATATATGTTCTGCTTGGGGATGGGGAATGTAATGAAGGTTCTGTTTGGGAAGCTGTTATGCTTGCTTCAACCCTGAAACAGAAAAATTATACTCTTATGGTGGATTTTAATCATTTACAGGGAATGGGCGGAGATGTTATTCATCAGCCCAATTTGGCTGAAAGGTTTGCCGCTTTTGGGTTTAAGGTTAAGGAAGTTAATGGAAATGATATTGGGCAATTAGTTCCTGTATTACAGGATCGGAACGGTCCTCTTGCAATTATTGCACATACCGTTAAAGGTTTAGGCGTATCTTTTACAGAGAATAAACTTGAATGGCACTATAAATCCCCCAGTGATGAACAACTTGAAATAGCATTAAAAGAATTGCAATGAGAACAACATTTATATCCGTCCTTATGGAGCGGGCTGAATTTGACAAAAAAATATTTTTATTAACTCCCGACATGGGTTTTTCAGTTTTTGAGCATTTTAAAGAAAAGTATCCTGAACGATTTTTAAATACAGGCATTGCGGAACAAAATACTGTTGGAATTGCCGCCGGGCTTGCTCTTTCCGGGTTTAAGCCATATATATATTCCATCGCTCCCTTTGCGTTAATGCGTTGTTATGAACAGATTCGTCTTGATGCTGCATATATGCAGTTAAATATCAAAATTGTTGGAGCTGGCGGCGGCGTTGCTTATGGTTCTGCCGGTACGACCCATCACATAATTGAAGATTTTGCCGTTGCAAAAGTGTTGCCCGGTATGATTGTGTGCGCTCCGGCAGATCCTGTCGAAGCAAGGCAAATATTTGAACAGAGTTTATGTACCGAATTACCTATGTATATTCGGCTTGCAAAAAACAATGAGCCTTTGGTTCATGGCCCTGCCGATGTAATAAATATCGGCAAGGCTTTTACATTAAAAAAAGGTAATGATCTCGAAATAATAACAACAGGGACGATAACAAACAGGGTAATTGAATGGCTGCCGGAAATAAAAAAACAGGGAATATCGGCTGGCGTTACTGTGTTTTCGACTATTAAGCCTTTGGATACGGAATTTCTTGATGAATTGATTAATTCAGGGGAAAACATTTTAATTATTGAAGAACATAATATTATTGGAGGATTAGGGGAAAGTATTTGCGCGTATTTAGCAATAAAAAACGCAAAGAATAAAATCAGGCATTTAGGGATTCCCGATGTTTACAGCCATTATGTAGGCAGCCAGCAATTCATTTTAGACAAATTTGGCTTGTATGATGTCCCGGATATAAATAAGTTGTTTTTATAGAAAGAATATGAATGCAATAGTAATAACCGGCGCAACAGGTATGATCGGTTCCGCATTGATAAGATGTGCCGTCAAAGAAGGCATTGAAGTTCTTTGCATAGTTAGAGAAAATTCCGGCAGGATTAATAATTTGCCTCAATCCGATTTACTAAAGATTGAGTACTGTAATATTGATAAATACTGTAATCTGACTATAAACGGATATTATGATGTTTTCTATCACCTTGCATGGGAAAAAACTTCCGGCGCTTCCCGTGATGATGTAGATACGCAAGTTGCCAATATACAATATACCCTTGATGCCGTTTGTCTTGCAAAACGTCTGGGGTGTAAAAAATTTATTGGCGCGGGTTCGCAGGCGGAATACGGTATTGTTACAGAACCGTTAAAATCCGATACGCCCGTGAATCCGTTGAGCGGTTACGGCATAGCGAAATATGCCGCCGGTAAGTTAAGCCGTTTGCTTTGCTCTCAGCTTGGTTTACAGTTTAACTGGGTAAGAATATTAAGCGTATATGGTTTACAAGACGGAGCGCATACGCTTATTATGTATACAATAAATGAACTGCGCGCCGGACATTCTCCCGAATTTACCAAATGCGGGCAAATTTGGGATTACCTATATTGCGATGACGCGGCCAGGGCATTTCTTGCCATCGGGGAAAACGGCGTTGACGGAAAAATCTATCCTCTTGGTTCAGGAAACAAAAAAAAGTTATCCGAATATATTGAAATTATAAGGGATATAGTTTATCCTGATACCGTGTTGCAATTTGGTAAAAAAGAATATTATCCGCATCAGCCAATGTACTTATGCGCGGATATTTCAGAATTAACCAATGATACAGGCTGGAAACCGGAAGTATCGTTTGAGGAAGGGATTAGGAAGATAGCTATCCCCCCCCCCCCCCCCCCCCCTAATATAATAATTTGTTATTATATTTATTTACGTAGCCGCTGTCCAAAAGGGGTTGCGTAGATAGATGATAAATAATTATATTATTTATGAAGATATACAAATGATTTTATCAGAAGATATTCAATGGAATTATTTAGAAGGTAAAACAGTTCTTGTAACCGGAGCGAATGGTTTTATTCCGAGCTATATTGTATATACACTTCTGGAATTAAATGCTTCAAAATTTAAAAGCAATCCAATAAAAATTTTAGCTCTTGTTAGAAACAAAAAAAAGGCAGAAGAAAAATTTACACAATTTATGTTAAACGAGAATTTTCATTTAATAGTATCCGATGTTTCACAGTCTATACTGTTACATGAAAAGATAGATATTATCATTCATGCCGCCAGCCAGGCAAGCCCTAAATATTATGGGACAGATCCGGTAGGAACATTAAAGGCGAACACTATTGGTACAGCCAATATGCTGGAATTGGCGCGTAATAACGGTGCTGAAAAATTTTTGTATATCAGTTCCGGAGAAGTATACGGCGTACTTGACGGTAATTTGAATATTATTCCAGAATCATATACTGGTAATGTTGATATAACCAATGTACGCTCTTGTTATGCAGAAAGCAAAAGAATGGGAGAAAATATGTGTGTATGCTGGTCATATCAATATGGATTTCATGTTAATATGTTGAGGTTGTCGCATACATACGGTCCTGGCGTGGAATTAGATGATGGACGTGTATTCGGTGATTTTGTAAAAAATATATTACATAATGAGAATATTATATTAAATTCGGATGGTAAGGCTAAAAGAAGCTTTGTTTATATAACGGATATGATAACGGGTCTTTTTAGGGTTTTATTTAATGGCGAAAATGGTCATGCCTATAATATTGCATCTGATAGGGAAACTGAAATAGTGGAATTGGCGATGATGTTATGCGGATTGTATCCACAAAAAAAATTATCTGTAAAATTTAATGAATCAATTGTACCTACAGGTTATATCCGTTCTATATCAACCGGAGCGGCATTATCGACAGAAAAACTGAGAAATCTTGGTTGGCAACAAAAGATTCCTATAGAACAGGGATTCCGACGTATGATTGAAAGTTATTTTTAGGAAGGGGTAAAACTGATAATATGATTTTAAAAGACATAAGGCGTATTTTTTCAATATTTAAGCAGAAAATGTTATATATCATATATTACTTTGAATATATCTTGTTAAAATTATCAGGAGATACAGATGAGATAATAACCATTATTGACGGCGGGCTAGGCAGTCAAATGGGACAATATGCGATGGGTCAGGAGATTCAACAAATAACAGGTATACATGTAAGTTATGATTTATCGTGGTATGAAAATTATGGTAAAGATATTCTTAATAAAGAAAACAGATTGTATGAACTGGAAAGTGTTTTTCCAAATATTACTGTAAAAAGAGCTTCCCCCAGGAAAATTAAGATTTACAGGGGACTTTTTAATAAGCAAAAGAATGATGTACCCATACAAAACCTTGATGATATAATTATCACCCCTCCTGTTTACCTTGGTGGATATTGGAGTTCTGAAAAATATACGAATTACAATATTGAAAATTTGCGAAAAATATTTACTTTTGGTTTAGCACTGGAAGACAAAAATAAACAAATGACTGATGAAATTTTATCAAAAGAATGCAGCGTTGCAATACAGATTAGGCTTGGTGATTATGTCGGATCGGTTCTTGATGTAACAACCCCTGAATATTTTTATAATGCGATTAACTATATATGCGAAAAAATAACTTCAGGCAATGTTCATTTCTTTGTATTTTCGACTGACTTGGAAAAATGCAGAAATATTTTAGACCCATTACCCTATAAATTTATATATGTAAATATTAATGATAATGATCATGGAGCATACGACATGTGCTTAATGAGTCATTGCCACCATTTTATTATTTCAAATTCAACTTTTGGATTCTGGCCGGCTTTACTTTCAAGCCGATCTGACGAAAAAATTGTTATACAACCGGATAAATGGTTAAAAACAGACATTGAAAAGTTAAAACCTAAATATCCCGGCTGGATTATAATGAATGCTTAATAAATACTTTATAAGAAGATGATAGGATCTGTAAAAGGTTTTTTATGATAGCTATCCCCCCAAAGCGTCCGGTTCGTTTTTTTAATACCACCGGCCCCTGTTTTCCATGGGATCATTATATGCTGCCTCCGGCGGATCGTTTGATTGGTGCCCAGTTGGATCGCTATATTGATGATAAGCTCTACTGGGTGCTTCACGCCCCCCGGCAGACAGGCAAGACCACGTTTTTGCAAAACTGGGCGCGGGAGATAAACTCCGGTGATAAAGCGGTAGCCTGCTATGTGACCATAGAAACCTGCCAAAGATTGCCGGAACCTGAACGTTGTATGCCGACGTTATGTGGCGCAATTACGCAATTTGCAGGTTTTTCAGATTTACCTGTTCCTGAAATAAAAACTGATGTACCAAATAGTATGGTAAGCAGTATTCTTACTGATTGGGCAAAAAAAACAGCCCCGAAACCGCTGATAATATTGTTTGACGAAGTAGATGCCTTGGAAGGGGACGCGATGATCAGCTTCTTGCGCCAGTTGCGCGGCGGTTTTATGGATCGCGGCATAGGAAAGTTTCCGGTGTCCATCGCGCTTGTCGGTATGAGAGATTTAAAAGACTATATAACTATCGCCAAAGACGGGGTTCAGCCGAGTCCGCTGTCTCCCTTTAATATAAAAACGGATTCAATTTTATTGGGAAATTTTGGGCAGGATGATGTAAAAAAATTGTTTGCACAGCGTACAGAGGAAACAGGCCAGCAAGTCACGGATGAAGCTTTAGAATATGTATGGGAACAATCCCAGGGACAGCCGTGGATAATTAATTCATTGTTTGAACGCGTTACGATGCGTATACTGAAACGAGACGATTATAGCACCGTAACGCGGGAACACATAGAACAGGCGCGTGAACAGATGATACTTGCACGGGAGACGCATCTTGATTCCCTTGCGGTACGGCTTCGGGAACCGGCTATACGCGGAATGATGGAGACGCTGTTTTCAGGCAATTTTGACCCGCAGCTTGCCGAAAGTGATGCTTTTCGTATTTGTACGGATTTGGGACTTGTCCGGTTGGAAAAAGGCGTTCCGTCCATTGCCAACCCTATATACCGTGAAACGCTTGCGCGGCAAGCCACATTTGGCGCACAGACAATGATCCCCGAACCTGAATGGCAGTGGGAAAAACCGGACGGCTCTCTTGACATGGATGCGCTGCTGCGGGAGTTTCAAGTTTTTTGGAGGGAAAATTCCGAAATGTGGGAAGAAAAGATGAGTTATACCGAGGCTTTTCCCCATTTATTGCTGATGGCGTTTCTCCAGCGGGTGCTTAACGGCGGTGGGCACATAGACCGCGAATACGCGGCCGGCCGTGGAAGGATGGATTTATTTGTTGAATATAACTCAAATAAATATATAATAGAAATAAAATTAATATATGAAAAACAATCGCCCGAAACGGTTAAGCTTAAGGGCCTGGAACAAACCGCCAAATACCGTGATACAAAAGCGCCGGGTTGCCCCGCCTACCTTGTCATCTTTGACCGCCGTCCCGAAACCAGGGAAAAACCCTGGGAGGAGCGGCTAGGCTGGGATGAAACAAACACTATTACGGTGATTGGATGCTAAGAAGGATTTTATGGTAGTTATTCCCCCAAAGCGCCCTGTCCGTTTTTTTAACACGACCGGCCCCTGCAACCCCTGGGATCACTATATGCTGCCGCCGGAAGACAGGCTGGTCGGGGCGCAGCTTCACCGCTATATCAGGGACAAACTGTACTGGGTATTGCACGCTCCGCGACAGACCGGCAAGACCACGTTTTTACAAAGCTGGATGAGGGAGATTAATTCCGTAAATGAGGTGACAGCCTGTTATACTAGTCTGGAGGCATGCCAGAGCATTACCGAACGGGCGGAAGCTATGATAACCATGCACAAAGCTATATGTGAATCAGTGCGCGTGCAGAATGTGCCTATTCCAGAGCTTCCCCTGAACAATCCTGAACTGTTACTCTACGAAACAATGCGAAAATTGGCAGAACTCGTTGCGCCCAAACCGCTTGTGGTACTATTTGACGAAACTGACGTTCTTGAAGGAGAAGTGCTTATTTCATTTTTACGGCAGTTACGCAACGGTTTCGCAAGCCGCGGCGTGGGGAAATTTCCGGTATCTATCGCGCTTGTAGGCATGAGGGATTTGAAAGATTATATTACAGCGGCAAAAGGCGGGATTGCCCCTAACCCCGGATCACCCTTTAACATTAAATCTGATTCAGCGGTACTATCCAACTTTACCCGACCGGATGTTGAAAAACTCTTTGCCCAGAGGACTGAGGAAACCGGTCAGGCCATAGAGCGTGACGCTCTTGAATATACCTGGGAACAATCCCGGGGGCAGCCATGGATTGTCAATTCGCTGTTTATGCGTGCGACAATGCGGGTATTGCAGGAGGATGATTACAGCACCGTAACATTGGCGCATATCAAAGAAGCGCGGGAGCAGATGGTGCTTGCCCGAGAAACCCATCTGGACGCTCTGGCCTATCGCATGGAAGACCCAAAAATCCGCAAACTCATTGAAGCGATCATTGCCGGAAAGACAGACCCCACTCTTTCCGAAGGGGAGGCGTTTCGGATCTGCCTTGATCTGGGTCTAGTCGCGCTTGAAAGGGGAACCCTTACAATGGCGAATCCGATTTATAGAGAGGTAATAGCGCGGCAGATAACGTTTAGTCCGCAGATGGCAATCCCCGAACCTGAATGGCAGTGGGAAAAACCGGACGGCTCTCTTGACATGGACGCGCTGCTGCGGGAATTTCAAGTTTTCTGGAGGGAAAATTCCGAAATGTGGGAAGAAAAGATGAGTTATACCGAGGCTTTTCCCCATTTATTGCTGATGGCGTTTCTCCAGCGGGTGCTTAACGGCGGTGGGCACATAGACCGCGAATACGCTGCCGGCCGTGGAAGGATGGATTTATTTGTTGAATATAACTCAAATAAATATATAATAGAAATAAAATTAATATATGAAAAACAATCGCCCGAAACGGTTAAGCTTAAGGGCCTGGAACAAACCGCCAAATACCGTGATACAAAAGCGCCGGGTTGCCCCGCCTACCTTGTCATCTTTGACCGCCGTCCCGAAACCAGGGAAAAACCCTGGGAGGAACGGCTAGGCTGGGATGAAACAAACACTATTACGGTGATTGGATGCTAAGGAGGATTTTATGGTAGCTATTCCCCCAAAACGCCCTGTCCGTTTTTTTAACACCACCGGCCCCTGCAACCCCTGGGATCACTATATGCTGCCGCCGGAAGACAGGCTTGTCGGGGCGCAGCTTACCCGCTATATCAGGGACAAACTCTACTGGGTATTACACGCGCCGAGGCAAACCGGCAAGACCACGTTTTTACGAGACTGGGCAAGGGAGATAAATTCCCTGAATGAAATAACAGCATGTTATACCAGTCTGGAAACATGCCAAGGCATTACCGAACGGGCAGAAGCCATGATAACCATGCACAAAGCGATCTGTGAATCAGCCCGCGCGTGGAATGTGCCTATTCCCGAACTTCCCCTGAATAATCCTGAACTGTTGCTTTACGGAACAATGCGGAAATGGGCGGAACTCATTGCGCCCAAACCGCTTGTCGTGCTGTTTGATGAAGCTGACGTTCTTGAAGGAGAAGTACTTATCAGTTTTTTACGGCAGTTACGCAATGGATTTGCCGAACGCGGTGCGGGGAAATTTCCGGTGTCAATCGCGCTTGTAGGCATGAGGGACTTAAAGGACTATATCACCAGGGCAAAAGGCGGGATTGCCCCTAACCCCGGCTCACCATTTAACATTAAAGAAGATTCAGCGGTACTATCCAACTTTACCCGACCGGATGTTGAAAAACTTTTTGCCCAGAGGACTGAGGAAACCGGGCAAAGTATAAACCGCGACGCCCTTGAATATACCTGGGAACAATCCCGGGGGCAGCCATGGATTGTCAATTCATTGTTCAAACGCGCCACAATGCGGGTGTTGCAGGAAGACGATTACAGCACCGTAACATTGGAGCATATCAAAGAAGCGCGGGAACAGATGGTGCTTGCCCGAGAAACCCATCTGGACGCTCTGGCCTATCGCATGGAAGACCCAAAAATCCGCAAACTCATTGAAGCGATCATTGCCGGAAAGACAGACCCCACTCTTTCCGAAGGGGAGGCGTTTCGGATCTGCCTTGATCTGGGTCTAGTCGCGCTTGAAAGGGGAACCCTTGCAATGGCGAATCCGATTTATAGGGAGGTAATAGCGCGGCAGATAACGTTTAGTCCGCAGATGGCGGTCCCCGAACCTGAATGGCAGTGGGAAAAACCGGACGGTTCCCTTGACATGGACGCGCTGCTGCGGGAATTTCAAGTTTTCTGGAGGGAAAATTCCGAAATGTGGGAAGAAAAGATGAGTTATACCGAGGCTTTTCCCCATTTATTGCTGATGGCGTTTTTGCAGCGGGTGCTTAACGGAGGGGGGCACATAGACCGCGAATACGCGGCCGGCCGTGGAAGGATGGATTTATTTGTTGAATATAACTCAAATAAATATATAATAGAAATAAAATTGATATATGAAAAACAATCGCCCGAAACGGTTAAGCTTAAGGGCCTGGAGCAAACCGCAAAATACCGTGATACAAAAGTGCCGGGTTGCCCCGCCTACCTTGTCGTCTTTGACCGCCGTGATTCCTCAAAAAGCTTATCATGGGATGAAAAAATTTACTGGAAGGAAGAAGCCGTTGCCGGCGGAACGGTAACGGTTGTGGGGTGTTAATATCTTTGATAAGAGAGGAGAAGGAATGAAAAAAGCATTAATAACAGGCGTTACCGGACAAGACGGCGCGTATCTTTCAGAATTTTTACTTAAAAAGGGATATGAAGTCCACGGTATTAAACGCCGTTCATCCAGCTTTAATACTGAACGTGTTGATCATCTGTATCAGGACCCGCATGAAAAAAATAAAAAGTTTTTTCTTCATTACGGTGATCTAACTGACACTTCCAACCTTGTTCGTATCATTCAGGAAGTACAGCCAGATGAAATATACAATCTTGGCGCCCAGAGCCATGTTCAGGTATCGTTTGAAGTTCCCGAATATACTGCGGATACAGACGGTGTAGGAACGTTACGGCTTTTGGAAGCTATTCGGATTTTAGGCATGGAGAAAAAAGTCAGGCTGTACCAGGCTTCCACAAGCGAGTTGTTTGGCAAAGTGCAGGAAATCCCCCAAAAAGAGACTACCCCCTTTTATCCGCGAAGTCCCTATGCGGTGGCAAAACTGTACGCCTACTGGATAGTCGTAAATTACCGTGAATCCTATGGCCTTTTTGCGTGTAATGGAATACTTTTTAACCATGAAAGTCCAATCCGAGGGGAAACTTTTGTTACCCGCAAAATTACACGCGCCGCCGCCAGAATAAAATTGGGATTACAGGATAAACTTTACATGGGCAATATTGACGCAAAGCGCGACTGGGGTTATGCTGGTGATTATGTAGAGCTTATGTGGCTAATGCTTCAGCAGGAAAAGGCTGACGACTTTATTATGGCGACGGGTGTTACAACTACTGTCCGGGATTTTATTTCCATGGCGTTTTCAGAGGCAGGAATGACAATTACATGGGAAGGCAAGGGCGTTAATGAAAAAGGAATTGATAAAAATTCCGGCAAGGTTCTTATAGAAATAGACCCTCGTTATTTCCGTCCTGCGGAGGTAGAAATTTTAATCGGAGACCCGTCAAAAGCTTACGCAAAACTTGGCTGGAAACCTAAAGTTCAACTTCCTGAATTGGTAAAAATGATGGTCGCTCATGACATCAAGTTGGCCGAAAAAGAGCAACATCTTAAAAACGGAGGTTATGATATAAAAAATTATTATGAATAAAGATGATAAAATTTATATAGCCGGACATAACGGGCTTGTAGGGAGCGCAATCATGCGAAAACTCCAATCCTGCGGTTATGATAACATAATCACCAGAACCCACAAAGAACTTGATTTAATGGATCAAGCTGCGGTTGAACGTTTTTTTTCAGAGAATAGACCGGACTATGTGTTTCTGGCAGCAGCAAAAGTAGGCGGGATTATCGCGAATTCTACTTATCCGGCTGATTTTATTTATCAAAACACAATGATAGGTTATAATATTGTCAACGCCGCTTATAATTTTGGGGTAAAAAAATTGCTGAATCTTGGATCAACTTGCATTTATCCCAAAATGGCGGAACAGCCTATTAAAGAAGAAGCATTGTTAACCGGTCCTCTTGAACCTACCAATGATGCCTATGCGCTCGCTAAAATCAGCATGATTAAGTTGTGTACCGCATACAATAAACAATACGGAACTAATTTTTTATCTGTCATGCCAACCAATCTGTATGGTATAGGGGATAACTACGATTTGGAAACTTCCCACGTATTACCCGCCATGATACGAAAGTTCCACGAAGCTAAAATTTCAGGTGTTCACGAGGTGGTATTATGGGGTGACGGTACTCCATTAAGGGAATTTTTATACAGCGACGATCTGGCTGTGGCTGTGGTGTATCTTATGGAAAATTGTAACGCTACGGATTTGAGAAATGAAGCGGGAGATTTTATCAATGTAGGAAGCGGGAAAGAACTAACCATCAAACAGCTTTCAGAAACAGTGAGAAGCGTTGTTTATGAAAAAGAAATACTTGAAAGCGGAAAATCCCCGGATAATGTATGCCGTATTATATGGGATACAACAAAACCCAATGGAACTCCACGGAAAATATGTGATGTATCACGGCTTACTGCTTTGGGATTTACGGCAAAGACAGAATTAGTTGATGGAATTAGAACCGCTTACAGGGATTTTAAAAATAGATAGATGATAAAGAAAATTAAAAAGGTGTTAAAAAATATACCGATAGTCGGAAATATTTTAATAAAATTAAAGAACCGATTATCCTCCTCCACGCCGCCATTTTCACAAATATTCACCCATAATGTATATGGCAAATTTTATCTGCCGTATTACAATACAGCAGTTCAATTAAATAACCATTTTCCTGATATTTATAATAGTGAAGGGAAAAAAATGGAACTGTTTTTTATCCGTGATGTACATGGGGCGCATCTTGTTTATTCGGATTCAAAATATTTTCAATTTGACAGATATAACTTTGGGCTTGATACTCATTTTTACACCCATAATTCCATGCTGGAAACAATGGGAAAACCCAAAAGAAAATATGGAATGCTTATTGAAGCGGAAATAATTACTCCTGATGATTACACAATTTTTGAAAAAAATAAAGGGCTTGAAAATAATTTTGATTTGATATTTACCTATTCAGATAAGGTGCTTCAAACATTACCAAATTCACGTTATGTCCCATTTTATATCAGACCACGGTATGGATATGAGGGAGAGGGATCTGACGGAAAAAGAAAGTTGCTTTCTCCTGACAATTATAAAAATAAAACAAAAAATATATCTATCATTGCTTCCGGTAAAGAATTTGTCCCGATTCACAAATACAGAAACGCGATAGCAAGGCAATGTAAAAATAACCATTTGGCTGATACTTATGGAACTTTTGACGGAGGAAAATTCTGTGATATTTCGGAACCATTCAAAGATTATCGATTTTCAATTGCAATAGAAAATGAAATAACACCCTATGGATTTACCGAAAAAATTACAAATTGTTTTGCCGCTATGACCATCCCTGTATATCTGGGCGCGTCAAAAATTAATAGTATTTTCAATCCAGACGGTATCATTCAAATAGGAATGACAGATGATATTGAAACTGTATTAAAACAGTGTACTAAAGAATTGTATGATGAAAAAATACCCGCGATTATAGAAAATTACAAAAAAGTAACCAACGGCAAATCTGCGGACGATATAATCTATGAGAATTATATTAGTAAGGATGTTGGTAAAATAAGCCCTAAAGAGCTTATTGATATTTTATGAACCCATTAAAAATGATATGTACAATTTAACAATAGCAGTAATAACATATAATCGGGCGAATTATCTAAAAGAAATGCTTGATTCAATATTACAACAAACTTATAAAGATTTTTATGTGATTATTTATGATAATTGTTCAGAAGATAATACCACGGAAACAGTAAAGTCTTATTTATCTGATGAACGATTTTCTTATCACAGACACACCGCCAACATAGGCGCAAATAATATAAATTATGCTTTAAATAATTGCACAACAGATTATTTGATTATCGCTCATGACGATGATGTCATGCTTCCTGATATGGTAAAAAGAGAAATTGCCGTTTTTGATTCTTATGATGATATTTCTCTGGTTTGGACCAATATAAACCATATAGATATTAATTCTAAAATTATAGAGACATCTATTTCGAGTCCTTCACTGAATAACCAGGATTGTATTATTAAAAGCAAAGAATATATCAAGACACTTTCATCAAAAGGAAACTTGATAAATTGTCCGACTGTTATGTTTCGCATGTCAATAATTAAAGCCAATAATTTAAGTTTCCGAAGAGAGATAGGCGGCGCGTGTGATTGTTATTTATGGCTTGAAATTAACCAATTAAATTATAATTTTTATTATATTAATACTCCGCTTTACAATTACAGGCTTCATAATTTACAGGACAGCCATAATACTTTGAAATTATTTCCGTTATTGAGAAAACCCGTTTATAATTTGCTTGTAGAAAACAAATACCCGGATAATATAATAAAATCATGGTTAAGAAAAGTAGAAAATGATACTCTGGATGAAATTTGTAAAAATAAAATTACAAATAAATCGTTCTTAACAATTAAAAACGACGTGCTGTTCAGGGACAAAAAAGATTTTTTCTTTCTTGGTAAAATTTATTTTTTGTTGCCTTTTAAAAGATTTTATAATTTAACCAAACGTATTATAAAAAAATCTATAGTTTATAAAAGGCTTTATAATAAACAATAATAAACAAATGTTAACTATCGGAATACCAACCTATAACAGAAGAAAATTATTGGAATTAATGGCTTCTTCGCTGTATGAGTCCGATATTTCAATACCGCATAACATCAGAATATATGACGATTGCAGTACGGAATACGGTATTGAGGAATTAAGAAAAATATTTCCGACAGCGGCATCCATAAAAATAAATGAAGTAAATTTAAAAGCAGATAAGAATACATATCAAATGTATCATGATTTTTTGTCTACATCGGATCAATTGCTATTTAACGCTGATTCTGATCTTGTTTTTAGCAAAGACTGGCTGAATACAACCCTTAGATTATTTGAAAAAACAAACGGCATTCTTTCTGTTTTTAACGCGAACACGCATGAATCGTATAAAACAATTGACGATGAATTGTGTTTAAAAAAGACAATTGGCGCGGCCGGAACGTTGTTTCATCGGGATAGGATATCGGAATTTCTTTCAAATATTGATTCGCCAGATACTTTAAAAGAGATTGATTGGCGGTTTTCAGAATATTTTGCCAATTTTGGAATACCTATTTTTTGCGTTAAAAACAGTTTAGTTCAGCATATTGGCTATGTTGGGCAAAACTCAAAATATTATTTTGATTTTGGAAGAAATTTTAAAGTTGAGACTGGAAATCAAGGGCAAATAATAAATGATATACTTGAGAAATATATTGATGATATACGAAACCTTGAAATAAAAAGAGATATCCTTAATGAAAGTTTATTTTATCATTTACGGAAGTGTATAATATTGATAACAAAAATATTATTACCTAAAAAATTATTTTATAAATTAAGAACAAAAATGTATAAAGATAATAGATAATTAAATATGAATTCCACCAAAAAAGTTTTAATTAACGGTGATTTTCTATGCCGCAGGCTTACCGGCATTGAGCGTTATGCGTATGAAATTACCCGCCGTTTGGATAATCTTTGCAAAAAAAACGAAATCGCGATTGTTATTCCTTCTTTTTTGGAAAACATACCTGATTACAAAAACTTTGAAATTATCAGGCTGGAAAGAAAAAGTAAATCCTACATACGTTGGCAAATGTTGACTCTGCAGGGCTTCTTGCTGATGCATAAAAAATATACCTTTCTTGAATTCGGAAATTGCTGTATTCCTCTCGCGCCGGGCATTATTTTTCTGCATGACATCTACTGTGAATCTTTCCCGGAAGATTTTGTCAGCAGAAGTGATAGATTTACAAGATTTTACAGCAGGCTTCAATACCGCTTTATTGCATGTCTGGCAAAAACAATTATAACTGTTTCTGAATACAGCAAAAATGAAATCAGCAAAACATTTAACATTGATCCATCAAGAATAAATGTTATTTACAACGGAGCGGATCATATTCGTGATGTTGATTATGACGAATCAATTTTTGAACAATTTCCAATGCTTGAAAAAAAACGATATTATTTTTCGTTGGGGAGTTTATCAAAACGCAAGAATATCAAGTGGATTCTCGAATATGCCACAAAACATCCTGAATCAATATTTGCAATTTCGGGAACTAGTCTTTCAACCGTAAAAGTTAATGAACTGGACGGGGGAATTCCCAAAAATATAATTCTGTTGGGTTATCTTGACGATTCCAAGGTAAAAGCCTTAATGACGCAATGTAAGGCTTTTATTCATCCTGCTTATTATGAAGGTTTCGGCATTCCCCCGCTTGAGGCCCTATCATGCGGGGCGCAAATTATTATTGCAAAAGCGGCGAGCCTTCCTGAAATTTACGGAAATACGGCACATTATATTGACCCGTTTAATACCGATATTGACCTTGATGAAATTCTAAAACAGCCTGTTGAGCCACCTGAAGAAATTCTAAAGAAATATTCTTATGATACATCGGCCCGCCAAGTCTACGGTATAATACAGGAATACAGTAATAAAAGATGAGTTCCCCCAAGAAAATATTAATTAATGGTGACTTCCTATGCCGCAGGCTTACCGGCATAGAGCGTTATGCGTATGAAATTACTATTCGGCTTGATAAAATAAGCAAGCCTGATGAAATTGCGATTATAGTACCAAATAATGCGGAAAATGTGCCTGTTTTTTCAAACTTGAAACTAATCAGACATAAAAAGAACATAAAATCTCATCTATGGTGGCAAATGCTTAACCTGCAATGGTTTCTTGTTAACCATAGAGAATATACCATCCTTGAATTCGGAAATACCGCTTTGCCCTTCGCACCGGGTATAGTGTTTCTGCACGACATTTATTGTGAGTTTTTTCCCGAGGATTTTACAAGTAAAAGAGATAAAATAATACGCGCCTACAACCGCTGGCAATACCGGTTAATAGCAAAAAAAGCAAAACAAATAGCAACAGTTTCATTCTTCACTAAAAATCAAATTGTACAGACCTATCATATAAATCCTGACAAGATCAATGTTATTTACAGCAGTTGGAATCATTTCAGGAACATTATGGCAGATCCCTCTATTTTTAATGATTTCCCTGTGCTTTCTAAACCATTTTATTTTTTGCTTGGGAGTCTTTCAAGGCGTAAAAATATAAAATGGATAATCGAATACGCGAAGAAAAAACCGGATTCTATTTTTGCCATTTCCGGCGTCAGCCTGCCTACTGTAAAAGCGGATGAACTGGATAATTCAATCCCGCAAAATATAATCCTATTGGGTTATCTTGACGATGCAAAAGTAAAGGCCCTGATGACCCAATGCAAAGCGTTTATTCTGCCTTCCTATTATGAAGGCTTCGGGCTTACCCCGCTTGAAGCCCTGTCCTGCGGGGTGCAGATTATTGTAGCAAAGGCGGCGAGCCTGCCTGAAATATACGGAAATACGGCGCATTATATCGATCCGTTTAACACCGATGTTGATCTTGACGCGCTTATTTGCGAGCCTGTTGAAAGGCCGGATGCGATTCTTGCGAAATATTCCTATGACACTTCGGCTGAAAAGGTATATGCTTTAATAAAAGGATTTACGCAAGGATGATATTTCAGCACTTTTTGCCCATCGTACTGAGAAAACAGGTCAGAAAATTACTGATAGAAAAAAGGATTTTAGGAGGTTTAATATGAAACTTGAATTAGATATATATGCAATATATCTATTATAGGAATGGAATGTTTTGGCAAAATTAGTTGTTATAAAACGAAAAAAGCCTCGAAAAAGGAAGTATATACCCATTAAAAAACGTGTTATTATAACTTTAATTGAAGGAGAAAAAGATCGGAATTTTGAAAACTTTAAAAGTAATATCTGTCATGACTTAAAATCTGCGGGAGACTTGCCTTTTTTAAAGGAAGTAATAAAACAAAAAATAATAGAAAACTATTATGAAAAAGAATATTTACCTGAATGTTTTTATCTGTTAGGAATGGTTGACTATTTATGCCATATTCATAACATACCATATAAAAAACGATATGATTATATAAGAGAATATAGGATGGAACAATTAATATTTCCATTGGGAGTTGAATGTGCATGTTTAATAAATAATAATAATAAAGCTAAATTGGACGCAATAGAACAATCAATACCTGAATTTTTGAGATATAATATAGTAGAGTGGGGTATAAGAGATGTCTACTAATAATATCTCTAAAGAAAATATAGAAATATATCTTAATGCATTTGCGGAGGAATATAAAAAAACAAGAAAAGATAACGATAAATTGAAAATTATTATTGTTGGTGGAGGTTCTATTTTATTAAATTATAAGTTCAGAAAGTCTACTAATGATATAGATTATTCTGGTGAAATGAAAGATGCCATTAATAAAGCTATTATTAAAGTAGCTTCCCAAAATAATTTACAAATTGATTGGTTAAATAATAATTTTGAAAAATCTCCTTCTTATTCTGATAAATTAAGAAATATATCTGAACCTTATAAAGAAATAGGAGATGTTCTACAAATAAGTACTGTAAAATCAGAATATCTTATTGCAATGAAATTACTTTCATTTCGATTTCACAAACATGATTTATCCGATATTGCTGGAATATTATGGGAAAAAGAAAAAGAAAATCAACCCATTTGCAAAGATAATATTGAAAAAGCAGTAATTGAATTATATGGAGGAATGAACATACTGAAAAAAGAAGCCGTAAATTTGCTTAACAATTTATACTTGAATCATAATTACGAAAAGAATTATTATATATTGGAAAAACGGGAGACAGAAATTATTAAACAACAAAAAAAAGTAACAAGGGACAGTTTAAGAAAATTTGAAGATATCAGCGAAGATGAAGTCCAAAGAAAAGCGAATGAAAAAGTCGATAAAATGTTTGAAAAAGAAGATGATTTATTGTTTAAAAAAGAAAATAACAAAGACTTCAAATAAATGACAAAACAAATATAAAAGTGGTAATAAAAAAGGGCTTGAACGAGCAAAGCTTTTTCCTGGGAAAAAACTGTTGATAAAATGAAACAAGTAATTATTGAAGCCATAACATAAAGGATGAATATGAAAAGACGTTTACCGATAGGCATACAGGATTTTGTCAGTATCCGCAAGGAGGGGTTTTGTTATGTTGACAAAACCGCCCGCATCCACCAATTAATAAGCGGTTCGGGAAGGGCGTTCTTCCTGTCCCGGCCCCGGCGCTTCGGAAAGTCGTTGTTGTGTTCGACTTTGGGGGCGGTATTTGAGAACAGGCGGGAACTGTTTGGTGAAATATCGGAATATCCGGCCCTTGCGATTAACTCCCTGGAGTGGGAATGGAGGAAACATCCGGTAATTCATATTGATTTAAATCCCGGAAATTACCTCAAAGGAGGAATCGATACACTTTACGAAATAATTGATATAAAGCTTGAATCATGTGCAAGAAAGTATTCAGTATCCCTTAATGGCAATAGCTGCACAGGACGTTTTATCCGCCTTATTGAAACACTGCATGAGACTCTGCACGAAAAAGTAGTTGTCATAGTTGACGAATATGACAAGCCCTTGCTTGCTACTATTAATGATCCGCAGCTTCATACCAGAATGAGGGATGAATTAAAGGGCTTTTACGGCGTTCTGAAATCGTATGACGAGTACCTGCAATTTGTGTTTCTGACCGGCGTAACCAAATTTTCCCATGTCAGTGTATTTTCTGATTTGAACCACCTTGTAGACCTGACCCTTGATCCCCGTTACGCCGATATTTGCGGTATAACACAAGAAGAGATGGAACAGAACTTCAGCCCTGAAATAGAGGCGGTTCTGGAAAGTACCGGCAAGAACCGGGAAACATATCTTGGAGAATTGCGCCGGTATTACAACGGCTACCGCTTTTCCAGAACAACCGTTACGGTGTACAACCCCTTCGGTTTGCTTAATCATTTTGACAAAAGCGGGGAATTCCTGCCCTATTGGTATGAAACAGGAACCCCGACATTTTTAATAAATCTTATTGTCAAACAAAAGATAAACATAATTGATCTGACCAATATGCGGGTCGGGTATGAAGATTTCCGCAAGTATGATATTGAAACAATGAGGGCGGAACCTCTGCTTTACCAGAGCGGATATCTGACGATAAAGGATTATGACGAAGAGTTGGATCAATTTATCCTTGATTACCCGAATGAGGAAGTGCGGGTTTCTTTCTCAAAGTCGCTGCTGGAATTGTATTTACAGCCGTCCGGTGAAGCTGCCCGGGGGTTGAATACCCTGCTTCCTGCGGCATTAGTTAAAGGCGAAATAGACGAGGCGATGAATGCGCTTAAATCGTTTCTTGCCTCAATACCCTATGACATAATCAAGGAGAGGGAAAACTATTACGAGACAGCCATACACCTGATATTCACGATGCTGGGGCTTAACTGCCGTTCAGAAGTACGGATAGCGTCGGGGCGGATAGACACGCTTGTGGAAACGAAACGGTATGTATACTGTTTTGAGTTCAAGCTGAACGGAACCGCCGAAGAAGCGCTGGCGCAGATAGACACAAAGGAATATTTGTTACCTTGGGCTGTGGGCGGGAAACAGTTATTCAAAGTAGGCGTTGAATTTGATTACGAGAAACGTAATATTGGGAAATGGAAGAGTTCATGCTGAATTTCGGGACGGCAAAGGCGGGAATATCATATCCGATCATGAAATAATAATTCCGTCACTGCCGAAGGAAATAAAGCTGTGCAAGATAACAGCCCTTGATCCTGAGACAAAGAAGCGGATCGTGCTTTTAACAAACAATCTGAAGTAGTCTGTTGGGAATGATAAGTTCATTGTTTTTTGAACATGGTTTTTTTAATGAAAAATAAAAAGGAAAATTGGATCGCAATGATTATGAGCGGTTATTCAAAAAAAATGAATATAACTATTTCAGAAACTGTAAGGTTACTACTTTCTACAGGTTGCATAAATTATTTGGATGAATACTACGAAACCTTGCATCTTTTAACAAACGAAGATGTTATCAACGAACTGGCAGATATGATTGGAAACAATGCAAAAAGTGGGCAAATTTCATTATAAATAACAGAAATAAAGAGTTTACAAATCATAAAGACAAGCTTTCAAATCAAGATAATAAATACGATTTTGTACACGGACTTGTCGCAAATGATGACATTTCAGCTATTTTGGAAACA
>Ga0268262_10001328_pt1 | contig 30932 bp, 26 predicted proteins | sample TergutNc150P3_FD_190354 | JGI IMG/M metagenome (GOLD analysis project Ga0268262, IMG submission 190354) | Nasutitermes corniger P3 segment gut microbial community from laboratory colony in Florida, USA - Nc150 P3 (SPAdes) (version 2) | ecosystem: Host-associated > Arthropoda: Insects >... | reverse complement strand
TTTAGAACACTATTATTGACTACCTCGTCAATTTCTTCTTGGGTTATAAAGATTTCTGAGGTTGAGTTTCCTCCCATTTCCGAATCAGACATTGGATAGAAACCTAGATCAAAAGCTGGTATTATTACCCCTTTCGGCGGAGAAACAGGGGCGGTTGCCTCCAATTCAACGGCTTCGGGGGGCGGCTCTTTTCCATTGGTTGAGTATTTAGCAAAAAGTTCCTGTATACTCTGAACACCCAACTTGTTATACAATTTGGTACGGTGAAACGCTACGGTATGATGTGTAATATTAAGCTTATAGGCTATTTCTTTCGGCGAGACGCCTTCAAGCAATAAGTCAAAAATTTCCCGTTCACGAGGGGACAGATTTTCCAACATAATATGATAATAATATACGAATTTTAGAGATAAAAACCAGTACCAATTGCGCTAGTAAAATGTTCATAAGCGCTTAAAGATATATCCCGAACAAAACACTTAAGTACAAACAGACAAACTGCCCATGCTTAAAAAACATCTCCTACTTTGTCAGCGTATTTATCAATTTAATAAACACCCACTGCCGCCCAGTTAAATCCTTCCCTAATTAATGAATAAATCCCATGAGCGTGCGTGCAAAGCCGCAACCGCGACATTGGTGTGCCTCCAAAAATGCCACGTCAAAGCGTCCATCAAAACATACCATCAAAGCCAAACAAAAACGTGCGTCAATTCAATCCTCGCCACACAAGGAGCGGTTGCGGCTTTGCGCGCACGCCCACGGAATTAAATCAATAAAATAGAGAATATTTATATGAGTACTAAATGAATATTTGTCTCTTTATGAGATGTCTTTCGAATCAGTTGAGTATATTTCACATCTTTGCTATAATCAAAACAAAAGGAGCAAACATGGAACCCTTAAAGAAAAATCCCTCATGGAAAGGAAGACGCGGACCCGTAGTACTGGTCATCATGGATGGCGTAGGTTACGGAAAATACAAAGAAGGCGACGCCGTCGCGGATTCTAAAATGTATCACCTTAACGATATAAAGAGCAAAAGCCCCAACACAAAGTTAAAGGCGCATGGAAAAGCCGTCGGGCTGCCATCCGACGACGACATGGGCAACAGTGAGGTCGGCCACAACGCGATGGGCTGCGGACGGGTATTCAACCAGGGGGCGGCGCTGGTCTCCAACTCTATCCATACGGGCGCGATGTTTGAAGGCGCGGCATGGAAAGAAGTTATTGCCAATTTAAAAAACGGCAAGCCCGTAGCGGGGCGCGAGCCTACCCTTCACTTCCTCGGGCTGTTCTCGGACGGAAATGTCCACAGCCACATGGACCACTTAAAGGCGATGATTGTTCAAGCCAAGAAAGAAGGCGTTAAGCGCGTGCGCGTTCACGTTCTTTTTGACGGACGCGACGTGGGCGAGACAAGCGCCCTTGAATATGTCGATCCTTTTGAGGCGTTTTTGAAAGATTTAAACAAAGACGGCTTTGACGCTAAAATCGGCTCCGGCGGCGGGCGCATGTGGATTACAATGGACCGCTACGGAGCGGACTGGGAAATGGTGCATCGCGGCTGGCAGACCCATGTATTCGGAAACGCCCGCCAATTCGCCACAACGCGGGAAGCGGTCGAAACCTACCGCAAGGAAATACCGGACGTTATCGATCAGGACTTAAAAGAATTTGTTATAGCCGAAAACGGCAAACCCATAGGCACTATCGAAGACGGGGATTCCCTTATTTACTTTAACTTCCGCGGAGACCGTGCGCTGGAAATAACAGCCGCTTTTGAAGAAGACAAATTCACTCATTTCGACCGAGGGCGCCGTCCAAAAATTTGCTATTCGGGAATGATGGAATACGATGGCGACCTGCACGTCCCAAAACGGTATCTTGTCAGTCCCCCGTCAATTGACCGCACAATGGGCGAATACCTTGCGGCAACCGGCGTGAGAACGCTCGCGATTTCCGAGACGCAGAAATACGGGCATGTCACCTACTTTTTCAACGGAAACCGCACCGGCAAATTCGATGAAAAACTTGAAGACTATGTTGAAATAAAGAGCGACGTTCTTCCCTTTGAACAGCGTCCATGGATGAAGTGCGCGGAAATTACCGATCAGGTAATGGCCGCAGTAGGCTCTGGCAAATATGATTTTATCAGGTTGAACTATCCCAACGGCGACATGGTAGGGCACACGGGCATATATCAGGCGGTAGTATGCTCAATGGAGGCGATGGACATTCAACTTGGCAGGCTCTTGAAAGCCGCTGACGAAGCGGGCGCGATAATGGTAATCACAGCCGACCATGGCAACAGTGACGACATGTTCGAGCATGACAAGAAAACGGGCGCTGTTTCATTGAAAGCGGACGGCACGCCGAAAGCCAAGACAAGCCACAGCTTAAATCCGGTACCGTGCGTTATCCATGATCCCGAGTACAAAGGTGAATATCCCAATGGGCAAAACGATCTAAACGAAGGCTTGGGGATAAGTTCCATCGCGGCAACCTGTATGCAGTTACTGGGCTTTGTTCCGCCTGAAGATTACGATAAGTCCGTGTTGAAGATGTAGGGCTAAAAAAACGCCCCTCCGAAGAGGGGCAAAGAGGACCCCCATTAATGGGTCTCTCTACAAGGTCAACCCGAAGGTTGCCATTAATGTGGATTATTGACCACAACTATATTATAACACAATTTTTAGCGAAATCAATCTTAATTGACAATCAATACCCATTTATGTTAATGTTTCATAAGATTCCCCTGCCGGGCAATAGCGCAGTTGGTTCAGCGTACAAGTCTGGGGGACTTGGGGTCCCCGGTTCAAATCCGGGTTGCCCGACAGGGGAATTAATTTAATTTGGCAGTTCAACAATCGGTTCAAAGTGAGGGCTTCGAAGCTGGTTTAGGGCGCGGTTATACCACTCTCCGGCCTGCGGTACGGAGGCAAGGAACTCCCAGAGAGAGCGGGCTAAAGATGGTTTACCGTTCCTGTACAGGCTGACGCTGAAATAATAGGCGGTTTTATAGTACTCAACTTCTTCTATGTATGACGCAAGAAGGGCGTTTTTGTTAATATATTCAGTTAATTCTGAAAGGCTGCGCACGCGGTTTTCGCGCGCTTCTTTTTGAGTGGTAAAAGAAAAATCATATTGATGACGTTTTATTTCTTCCATAATGATTGTGTTTTGAATCAGGAACGCAAACATCAGGTGGGGCTCAGCGGACGGGCGGCCACGGACGGCGTAATAATAGCCTAAAAATCTGTGCGCTTTTTCTACAGTCCTGTTGTTGTATCTGTACAATTCCAGAAAACGGTTAATGCCATGATCTGTCAATGTTTTTGTCATGGCCGATCTTTCAAATGACGCATACGCCTGATCATAAGGTAATGAAATATTCTGCGAGCCGTTATTTAAAAAACCTACTACCGCTTTGTTTGAATTAACCCAAAGAGTATCTGAATCGTTAATTATCGATTCATAAATCCTTATCATCTCGATATATTCCTGTCTTGTGTCATGGATACCCGCAATTTTATACTGTAACGCCGTGCCAAATCCTGGATCTTCAGGAACAAGCGGGGAATTTCCAACGCACATTGAATACGCTTTTTTGTACTGGGATAACGCGAGGGACAACTCGCTTTCTACCCTGTAAACTTCGCCAATCCAGTACTCGGCTTCGGGATAATCTTTTAATTTTTTGAAAGCCGCAAGAGCCGCATTAGCTGAATTTTCAAAAGTTGATTTTGGAATACGGTAATAAAGCTCGTCAAGCGCGGCTGATGCGGCTTTGTAATAGTGTTCGCGGGAGAACTTATCCACATTGTCAAGCGAGTCTCCCAAGCGGCGCACTTCCCTCTCGGACATCAGATGAATTAGATCGCGCTCCATTTGTTCATACATTGCGCGTCTGTCGCGCCGCGCGTCTTCAAACAGCATTAATGCCGCCCCGTAATCACCGACGCGGAACCGCTGTTTGCCGTACTCAAAAGAAAGCCACCACGGTATAACCGCGGATTGCGCAAATAGCGGCGCGGAAAACTGCGCGAAAACTAAAAATAACAAAAGCAAAAATATCACTTTTTTCATAAACTATTCAATTCCTCTTCAAAAACTGCGTCCGCCTCGGCGGCGGTTATGGTTTTTATCACTTTTCCGTTCCTAAAAATCAATACTTTGTCTCCGGCTCCCGTAATGCCTAAATCAGCGTGTTTTGCCTCTATGGGACCGTTTACTTCGCAGCCCATAATTGCCACGGTTATGTCCTTATCAAGGGCATAAAGTTTTTGCAGCCACCTAGTGGTAAAGCCGTGGGTGTCAAAACCGTGCCTGCCGCAACGGGGACAGGAAATAATGTTCACGCCGCCTAACTTTAATCTTGCGTTTTCAGGCGCAAGCTGGGCTGCCGCGGCTATAATTTCCCTGCCGGCGATTATCTCATTCTCCATTGTGTCCGACAAAGACACCCTGATTGTGTCGCCAATCCCCTCCGACAGCAAAGCCAGCAGTGCGGCGGTGTTCCTGACCACGCCGGCGGTCAGGGGTCCCGCTTCGGTTACTCCTACATGGAGGATTGTAGGAGCCCGAAGACGGAGAATTTTGTTCGCATTTATAGTATCGGCAATTGTACTGGCTTTCATTGATACCAGATAATCGTTAAAACCAAACTCGTTAAAAAGCGATATTTCCCTTTGCGCCGCCTGGACAAGCGCTTCACAGGCGCTAACACCCTGTTCTACCTTTTCGCGAAGGTCGAGGGGGAGGCTCCCGGCGTTTACCCCGATGCGGATGGGAATGCCGCATTTTGCGGCTTTTTCCAGAACTGCGCGGATTTTTTCCCTGTCGCCGATATTTCCGGGGTTAATACGGATTTTTGACACGGGAAAATCCATGCAGCGAAGGGCGATTTTATGGTCAAAATGAATATCCGCGCAAAGCGGCATCGAAACCATCCCGGAAAGCCGCCCTAAGACCTCGGCGGCTTCAATATCAGGCACGGCAAAACGCAAAAGACCGCAACCTAACGCTCCAAGCGCCTCGATTCTGCCAACCGCGCCCTGTAAATCCGAAATGGAAAGGCGGTCCTTCCACATGGTTTGAACGACAATGGGGTAATTTCCGCCCATATAAATAGGGCGAATATGGGGAAAATTGCCGATTTTTATAATTTTATTTATTTTTCCTTGTTCCATATAAATTACCTATATTATAATATAATAAGACATGGAATTCACTATAACCAAAGAAGAACAAAAAATTTTACTTGCACAGGCCCGCGAATCTATTACCGCAAAATTGGAAGGACGTAAACCGTCTTTTTCTCAGGATGATACAGACAAAGATTCCGGCCTTCAAACACCTTGCGGCGCGTTTGTATCACTGCACATGAAGGACAAAGAGCGCAGTCTGCGCGGATGTATCGGCAGAATGGCGGCTAACCAGCCGCTGATTGAAACAGTCCGCCTGATGGCAAAAGAAGCCGCTTTCGGCGATCCCCGTTTCCCGCCATTAAGAGAAGAGGAATTATCCCGTCTGCACATAGAAATTTCCGCGCTTTCTCCGATGTCACCGTGCCCCGATCCAAGACAGGTAAAAGTCGGCGTTCACGGGATTTTGCTGACAGGGCGCGGAAGGTCGGGGGTTCTTTTGCCGCAGGTTCCCGTGGAACAGGGCTGGAATCTTGACGAATACCTTGATTACATTTGCATCAAAGCGGGATTGCCGCAGGGAGCGTATAAAGCGCCGGATACGCAGCTTTATACATTCACAGCCATTGTCTTCGGAGAAGACTGATGGAACTGCGTCTTTCGCAATTTTTTACAAAAGACATATCAGAAAAGTGCGGACTTGTTACCGCAAACGGAACCTCAGACCCAGTTGTAAATTCTCTTGAATACGATTCGCGAAAAGTAAAGCCGGGAAGCCTTTTTTTTGCCCTGCCCGGCCTTCACACGGACGGCAGCCTTTATATTGACGACGCCGTAAAAAACGGAGCAGTGGTAATCGTACATGAAAACGCTATTACAAAAATTATAGACGGCATAGTCTGCTTAAAAGTAAAAAACGCCCGCATTGCAATGTCCCCCATTTCCGCCGCCTTTTACGGTTTTCCCTCCCATCGTTTGCTCGTAACGGGAGTGACAGGCACCGAGGGCAAAAGTACCACGGTGTATCTAATTTGGCAATTATTGACAATGCTTGGGAAAAAAGCCGGATTTATTTCCACGGTCCAACATTGTTTGGGCGGCGAAGTTCTAAACAATACCGAGCATCAAACCACTCCCGAAGCCCCCGTTATTCAGCGGCTTTTATGTGAAATGGCGGATAACGGCTGCGAATACGCGGTATTGGAAGCCAGTTCCCACGGACTTTCCTCAAAAACAAACCGTCTTGGCGACGTAAATTTTTGCTCCGGCGTTTTAACCAACATAACGCACGAACACATGGAGTTTCACGGAACGTGGGAGCAATACAGGCATGACAAGGCAAATCTTTTCCGCGCCGTTGACAATTATGTGCAACAGGACGACGTTACTTTTTTTGAACCGTTTGGCGTCATTAACAATGATGATAAAAGCTCGCGTTATATTATTAAATTATCAAAGAGCAGGATACTCAGGTACAGCCCCGCGGGAAGAGACGGAGATATTAAACTGGAAGCGATAAAAAGCGGCGCGTGGGGCAATTGGTATACGGTTTTCATTCCTAAAGCGCGCGAATACATAGAAATCAGGGATAAACTTCCCGGCTCGTACAATTCGGGCAATGTGCTTGCGGCCCTGCTTATGGTATCAGAACTTGTAAAGCGTCCTGTCAGGAATATTGCCCCGTTTGTAAAATTTTTAAAACCTGTCAGGGGCAGAATGACTTCCGTTGATAAAAATCAACCGTTTGAAGCCGTCATAGATTACGCGCATACCCCGTCTTCGTTTCAGGCAATTTTCCCCCCGCTTCGCGAAAGACTTGATAAAACAGGCTGTAAAATAATAAGCCTCTTTGGTTCAGCAGGAGAACGCGATACGCAAAAAAGGGCGGAACAGGGAAAAATAGCCGCCCACTACAGCGATTTTATTATTCTTACCGATGAAGACCCCCGCGGCGAAAAATCCATGGACATTCTGGAAGAGATTGAAAAAGGCGTATATCTTGATCAAGGACAAAAAGCGGTTGAAAATTACGAACATCCGGAAATGAGAATAGAACAGAACAGAACGGTCTTTGAACGCGATAAAAATCTTTTCCTGATACCCGACAGACCCGCCGCAATCAGAAAAGCCCTCTCTCTGGCGCAAAAAGGCGATCTTGTGCTTCTTTTGGGCAAAGGCCATGAGAACTCAATAATTTACTCCGATCATGTAATGCCTTTTGATGAAATAGCTGAGACTGAGAAAGCGCTCGCGGAAATTGGTTTTTAATTTTTTACTAATAATTATTTAAGAGCCAATTCAATCTCATTGATCAATGAATCCGGCGTGGACGCGCCGGCGGATATGCCCACGGTTTTAAAACTGTAAAAATTTTGGGGGATTTCTTCAACACGTTCTATCATGGCGCAGGGTTTGCCGCTTTCCTGGGCTATTAGCAGCAGGCGGCGGGTGTTGGCGGATTCTTTGCCGCCGGCGATTATTACCGCGTCCGTAGCGGTTAAAAGTTCGCGTAAAGCCTGCTGGCGTTCTGCGGTGGCGGCGCAGATGGTGTTTATAATTTCAAGATTGGGGAAGTATTTTTTTATTTCATTGCCGATATTAACGTACTCTTCTTCGGAAATGGTAGTCTGCCCGATAAGGGCGGTTTTTGCGTTACTGTTTGTTTGATACAAATCACAGGCGGCATCCCGCGCCTGCCGTGCATTGATGACCGCTTTGCAAAAAGGGGCGGAACTTGCGTAACCTGTAATGCCTTCTATTTCGGCGTGGGAGTGGTCCCCCGCCAGAAACAAACTGTAACCTGCGCGGGAGAGTTCCCGCGTCTTTAACTGGTTTTTTTTAACATTGGGACAGGTTGCATCTATAATGCCGCATCCCGTGCCGCGCAGTCTATTTTCAGTTTCAGGACTTATTCCGTGAGCGCGGATAATTACGCGGCGGTTATTCCCTTTATCTTGAATTTGTTCAAAAGAATTTTGTTCCAGAGTAATAACACCCCTTTTTTCAAGATCGGCCAATACTTGAGGATTGTGAATCAGGTGCCCCAATGTGTAAAGGTGAGAGCCTTCCTCCGCCGCTTTCCGCGCTTGTTCTATAGTAAGTTCCACCGCCCGCCTGACTCCCATGCAGAAACCCAGTACGCGGGCGCGGATTATTGTCATATCTGCCTTTTATACCGCAGTTTTCTTTGCCCGTTTCTTCACTTTGTTTTCCCAGAAGTTTACAAAACCGGAAGCGATAAACAGCGATGTGTATGTGCCTGATGTCATTCCTATCAATAATACAAGGGCAAAATCTTTCATTGAACCCGTAGTAAATATAAACAGGAATAATACGGCAATCATGGTCGTCAATGTCGTTATAATAGTACGCCCAAGTATGCCCGTTATCGAAATATCCATAATATCAGTGAAAGTATTATCGGGATACACGCGCATATTTTCCCTGATACGGTCAAATAAAATTATCGTGTTGTTGATAGAATAACCAAGAATGGTAAGAATCGCCGCGATAGTCGTGGTGTTAAATTCCATTTTTGCCCAAACCAGATAGGCTATTATAACCAGTAAGTCGTGCAATATGGCGATTACGCCTCCAATGGCATATTGAACCTTAAAGCGGATAACCAGGTAAACTAAGATTAAAAGCAGGGTAAGAGGTATTAGGTAAAATACCTGGTCTATAAGTTTTTGAGACTGGCTTGAACCGACATAATCAGATCGCATAATGGCGATACCGTCTTTGCCAAAATAAGATTCAAGGTTTTGTATAACTTCATCAGATCTTACGCGCCCGTCTTTCTTGTCTTCGATACGGATCATAAAATGACGCTCCGAAGGAGTTCCAATGTTTTGCACGGCGACGCCCTGGGTAAAACCCGCCATCGCGTTTCTTACTTCGGAAATATCGACAGGGGCGCTTTGCGGATTAAGATAATGAATTACAAACGGAGTATCTTTATTCAGGACGGGATTTCCCTGAGAACTGAGAAACAGCCACTGCGAGTTTACATTTTCATTCGCGGGCATTGATATTTCGATATCTTCAAGAGCCTGTTCCAATCCGCGTTTAATTGAGCCGATAGTGGTATATTCGGAGAACGGAAACGAGTGTGTTTTTGATTCTACGCCCGCGCCGGAAACAATTATGTAAAGACCGCTTCTGTCAAGCTGAAGAACCGCGTTTGACACGCCGTTCCAGCGAAGACTGAACGCGGTCGGGGCAATTTTAATTTCCTGGATAAGACCAGCCTGAAAATCTACGCCAAGTGTAAACCCTTTGTTTATTATGTAGCCTGATATGCTGAATATAACAATAATAATCGAAATTATCGCCGCGGGGAGAAAAAATTTGGAAAAACGAATTGTCTTTTTCATATGCTAACCGCCTTTGCGCTTTCCTGAATACGCGTTCTCCAGCTTATACTTAAACCTTTATTTCGTAAAACATCAGTTTCAAAGTCAAAAATCAACCGTGACACAAAAAGGGCGGTGAATACCGATGAGAATACGCCGATTGAAAGGCTTACCGCGAACCCCCTGATTGGACCTGAACCCAACTGCGAAAGGAAAAGGGCCGCGATAAATGTGGTTATATTGGAGTCCATGATTGCCCAGAAAGCTTTTCCAAAACCCGCTTCTATTACAGCTTTTCTTGATTTACCAAGGCGCATTTCTTCCTTCATGCGCTCAAAAATAATTACGTTAGCGTCTACCGCCATGCCGATTGTTAATATAAAACCGGCTATTGCGGGCAGGGTAAGCGTAAAGTTAAGAGCTGAAAGCACGCTGAACATTATATAGAAGTTTAATAACTGGGCGATAATCGCGTTAATGCCGGCAGCTTTGTAATAAACAAGCATGAAGACCAAAACCGCGGCAATGCCGCCTAACAGCGCGTAAAGCCCCTGGCGGATTGTGTCTTCTCCCATTGAAGCGCCTATGCTTTGCTGGCTGGCGACATCAAGCTCTACCGGGAAAGCCGCGGTCCTTAAAACAAGGGCGAGGTTTTCCGCTTCTTCAGAGCCAAATCCCGTAATAGTCCCCCTTTCGTGAATACCGGTAGAAATATTCGGGTGGGACTTAACTTTATTATCCAGAATAATGGCAAGATTTTTATTTACGTTAGCTGACGTAAGCTTGTAAAAAATTTCCCCGCCTTCGCTGGTTAATTTAAAAATAACTTCCGGCTTGCCGTCCATATTGTTGCGGTCAACAGAAGCGTCTTCAATGTAATTGCCGTCAAGCCCTATTTCTTTTTTTACGGCAATATAACGAAGGCTTCCGTCATTATTCCTTACCTGTTCGTCAAGCCCGTATCTGTCCTTGGTATAAACGCCAAGAACGACAACATCGGAAGGAACAATCGAAGGATTAAGCAAATTGCCGTTAGCGTCAAAAGTCGTCGTCGGGTTGGCCATGTAATAATTATAAAAGGCTTCCGTCGCTTCGGAATCTTCCAGTTGGAAGGTAAGGCTTCCTTTTCCCATTATTATATCGTTAATTCTCTCAGGGTCGGCTGTTCCGGGAATTTCAACATATATTTGATCATTTCCCTGACGGCGGATAACGGGTTCGGTAAGTCCGAACTGGTCGATGCGGTTATTTAAAACTTCCAGCGCGCGTTTCATCGCGTCTTCGGAGTTATCTTCAGTTAATGTCCGCCCAACCTGCAGTACGATGCTTAAGCCGCCTGAAAGATCAAGTCCGAGTTTTACGGCGTTTTTCTGCAGATTCTTTAAGGTGAAAATATCATCCGCGTGTTTTTGTTCAATTGCGTCCACCGCCTCTCTTTTTGTTGTGAACGCTTCAAGAACGGACTTTGCCGTCCAAAGAGCTGGAATCGGCTTTTTAAGAGCCTTGTACTGCTTTTTCGCAACTCCCGTAACAAATTCCAGATCGTCCGGAATTACATTATCGGAAGCGGCCGCGTCAAGAAGACGCTGTAAGTCTTCACCTGCGGCCTGAGACGAATAAGTCCTTATCTGCTGTCTTGATTCCAGCGCAAGGGTCTGCTGATCCCTGGAAATGAAAAAATACCAGCGTATTGTGGGCCATAAGAACAGAAAACAAACCCCCAATATAATTAATAAAATAAAAAGTCTGTAACGTTTATTCATAATTATTCACCGTTCTCGGATGTTTGTCCTTCGGTTTTCTCCTCAATTTCTTTTTCTTTTGACGGCTGTACAACATTGGAAATAGCGCTTCGCAGAAATTCAAGTTTTACGTTATCATCGGCTTTGATAATTACTGTCGATTCTTTTACGCTTTGAATCGTACCGTGAAGCCCGCCGATTGTAACAACTTTGTCGCCTTTTTTAATGGCGGCAATCATTTTCTCTGTCTCTTTGCGCTTCTTGTTCTGCGGCCTTATCATCAGGAAATAGACAATGGCAATTATCAGGACAAAGGGAACAAATGTCCTAAGCAGGTCTCCGCCTGACGCCGCGTTGTCAGCGCCGCTTGCCTGCGGGGCTGCCATAAGTAACGGAAGAATAAATGTATTCATGGGTAACATCCTTAAAAATAGTATTGTTTTATACATTAACATAAAAAAGAGGGTTTATTCAAGTACCCGGAATGACAAAAAACCCCTGTTTTCTTAAATTTTAAAGACCGCGGAGATTCTTGGCTTTAATAAAACGGATTTGCCTTCAAAATAAAAGGTAAAATCCATGCCGGTTTCAAAATAAAAAAATTCATATACAAGGAATAAACCTGATATGCTCAGATTCACATAGGTGTTCACTCCATTTTTGTCGTATTTTTTACGGTTATAGTCATAATCATAACCATAATCGGCATAGTCATAATAATAATCGTCATAATAATCATAGATGTAGCCGTAACTGGTAAAGGAGGTGAAACCAAAGCCGAAAGAGAATGTAACGGCATTTTTCAGATGATTAAATCTGACCTGCATCGGAATATTTATGGCAAAGTCAATTAATGATACGCTGGCATCGGAGTAAGCGTTATATATATTGTATAATATTGATTCGATCGGTCTGATCGACAAATTACTGTGCAAATAATAAAATGACAGCGCAAATTCCATTCCCGCTTTAAAAGAAGCGCGTTCCGAAGCAAGCGATTCCAACCTAAAAGTTACACCCGGATAATATAAATATGGTCCAAATATATTCATTAACTCCCCTCCCGCCGGAATTACCGGATTAAAACCCACTTTAAGGAATACTTCAAGCGTTTTATGATAACCGACAAAAAAAACCCCTAAAGAAGCATCCAATCCGCCCGGATTTTTTATATAAACCTCATAATTTCCGGGAATTAACGTATCATCATCAAAGGTAAGCGTTACGCTTGAATTACCGGTTACAACCTTCTCAATGGGAACCAATTCATTTGTATCATTTCTCAGATAAATAACAGAATCATCGAAAATATTATTCCCCGATACTAACAGTATCCTTTTCTTATTCTGCTCCATGTAAAAAAAATCAGGGACGAATTTATAAATTTCCGGTTTAAAAGCGGTAGAAATGGAAAATTCTTCCCAGTCTGAACTGTCACATCTGCGTTCCAGCAGATCATAAGGCGTAACACTGTACCGATACTTTCCCGGATTCAGAGAAATTTCAATATAATTATTCTTGGTTTTTTCAATACGATAGTCCCTATACTGTCCCGAAAAAATTTGAATAGCCACTTCATAGTACAAAACGTACTCATCTTTATCCCAGACAAGGCGCTGTTTAAAAACAGGCTCCCCCTCGCTTCTATCAACATAATAGCCCGGCTGTGATTCAGGCAAAGACTCCTGCGCGTATAACAAACCGGAAATTAAAAAAACAACGGTATATAAAAGTATAATTATTTTATTGCCCATACAAAACCCCGGTCTTCTTTGTTTTTACGCGCCCGGGACGCGGAACATCAAGCGCAAATTTATTCTCTCCCGGCGTTCCGCGCTGTTCCACTACTCCGTCTCTGTAGGAAACCGCTTCCACCTGCCAGTAAAATATTCCGCTGTCATTAAACAAACTGTAATCGTTAAATGTATATGTTAATTCCCTTATCAGTTCCGTCTGGAAAAGCTGTTGTTTCCTTGGAAATCCGTCTTTTAAAATTGATAAAATATAGGCATTGGCCCCCTCGACTCTTGACCAGGAGAAAACAATGCTTTCCCTTTGACGTAATTCATCCGGACCTATTACAAATCCCGACCCGGGAAGCCTGTTTCCTGGCGCGGGAAGAAGAGGAATCGGCTGAACGTGAATCTGACGGGGAGAAACGGCGGTAATCGCGCGTCCGTCTTTGGAACGGGCTTCAACCGTCCAATACCAATCGCCTTCAGCTAACGCGGGAACTGAAACGGCACGCCCCGGATTTTGTATGTCTATCACCGGCCTGCCGGATAAAGGTTTGGGATTGCGTGAAAGAACAAATCTTGAAAACTCTATGTCTTCATCAACAGCCCAGCGGAAAACAGTCTCCTGTCTAAGGGCCGTAAGCCCGGAAATAACCACATTATTCTCAGGGGAGAGCAATCTTAGGCGCAGCGGCTGAGATTGGCTTTCCTGCCGCTTTTGCTGTGTTTGCGAAGCGGAAGAAGCTTGAGCCTCCTGCCGAGATTGTTCCCGCGCCATCTGCTCCTGCTGCGCTTGCCGTTCCTGTAACGCCCGCTGTTCCTGCAACGCGAGTTGTTCTTGTTGTTCCTTCTGCGCTTGTTGTTCTGAAAGCTGCCTTGTCTCTTTAAGCAATGCCACAAAGTCTTCTTCTAATTGCTTTTCTTCTTCAGCAGTAACGGCGGCAGCCGTCTGTTCCTGAATAATTTCACCTATGGAATTATTTTCACTTAATGCCGGAACTTGGGCGGGTGCGGGTTGTACCTGAAAAGAGGAGACTTGCGAAAAATGCGCCTCACCTTCATAAGAGCTTGAAAAAACAGGCTGAACGCGCCAATACCATGTTCCGGCTTCTATATCTGAATTAATATAACTTGTCGTCTGTACCTGCAGACTAATTTCAGGAGCTATAAATTCAGGCGACTTTGAAACATTTAGCATATAATACGACGCGTCAGGGACTTCCGCCCATCTGAATTGGACTTCCTGACCCGCATATCTTACCGGAGCCTGCGCGGAACCGCCCGCCATTGGGGCAAGCAGAGTCGGCGCAGCCGCTTCAATCACGCTTACACGCCCTGAAGCAAGCGTATTATTTTCATACAAAAGCCGCCAGTGCCAAAGACCTGTATTTAAGGAAACTGTCGCGCTTGAGTCAAGATTATCAGCCGTCCGTATAATCTTTTTGAAATTTTTATCCTCGGCGATTTCCAGCCTCAAAAGATCCTGCGGCTGTAAATTCATTCTTGCCCATTTAAACTCCACAATTAAAGGACCGGCCTCTGTTTTTAAAAGCACCCCATTTGGCTTGGGATGGATAACGGCGGCCATCGGCTGGCGCATTTCGTTGCCTGCCGAATCACGGACGACTATTCCCCCCGCGGGCACCTCCGTAACCTGTCCGTCCCTGATAACCTGCGCCGCTCCTTCCGTTACGCGCAATACAAGGCCGTTATCCCCTGAAAGGGCACTTATTTCGGCTCCCGGCTGTATATGTACAACCTGATCCCCGATTGATAAAAGAATCGCCCCCGCGTCTCTTGTTGAACTGACGCTGATATTACCGCGGGTTAAATTTATTTGCAGGGGGCCTTCATCTTTTTGAATCCTGATAAGGGTATTTTCGCCTAACTCAATGCTGTTTTCATCGATATTCAGAGTTGCGCCTGAAAGCCGCTCAATACGGACTAAATCGCCATTGTAAACGGGTGATTGCTCATAAAGCCTGTCATAGGCCGCCCTGTCCGCCATGCGGCGCTGAACTGTGTTGTACTTTACTGTTACAGTCCCGGCGGGAACGACATTTAATGAGCGGAAAGTCGCGTAAATATCCAAATAAAAGTAATATAAACTTGCCGCGGCGCCGGAGAGGCAAAATAAAACGACAAAAATATCCAATGCTTTAATTGACGTTTTTCTTCTTTCTTTACCGGCCGAATCGCTCATTTTAGAATCCCATTACGCGTTAGCGCCAATTTTATATTTCTTTTCTTCGGCATTAGTATCAACCTTTGAAATATCAGGAGGCTTTATGCCGAGTAATTCCCTTACTTCAGCCAATGTTCTGGGGCCGGAAGTAACTGAAACATGATTTACAACGGCGAATATCCGCACGGGTTTTTCCTTTCCCTTTACGGTTACCGACGGCATTTCTTCGGTAATAAAGAAATACTTTATAAGGTTCCATGTGCTCTCAGAGATTAATATGTCAGTCCCCAGAGGCTTATTTAACGCTTCAATTCTGGACGCGAGATTTACAGGATCGCCTATTACCGTATATTCCATGCGAAGATCCGATCCAAGCTGTCCCGCTGTAACAATACCCGAATTAATGCCGCAACCGATTTTGATTGGCGGATCTCCGGGATCATCCGGTATGCGTTTATTATTTAACATGACAAGAGCCTTACGCATCATAAGGGCAGCCTTAACGCCGTTAAAAGCGTCTTTTGCGGGGCTTCCGGCAGTGTACGCCGTCCCCCAATGAGCCATAACCGCGTCGCCTATAAATTTATCCACAACGCCGTTTGTCCTTTCCACGCAGTTGACCATTTGCGTAAAATACTCGTTAAGCCAGAAGATAATTTTGTCGGAAGCGCCTTTGCCAAATTCTTTTGTAAAAATTTCTGATTTTTCCGTAAAGCCGCGGATGTCGGAGAAAAAAATGGTCGCGTGTTTGGGCAACCCCCCCGGTTTTATTTCGCCGCGCATGGCCTTAACGGCTATTTCGCGGTTGGTAAACCGTCCAAAAATACTTAACGCCTGGCTCATCCGCTGGAAGCTTGTCGTAAGAAAGCCTATTTCATCGCGGCTTCTTGGTTTTAAGTCGAGTTCAAAATCGCCATTCTCAATTTTTCGCGCGGCATTAGAAAGGATTTTTAGCGCGGAAGAAATAGTTTTGGAAAAAAACCAGATAAAAAGTATTGATAAAAATACTACTGCGGCGGTTAAGTATAAATTACGGCGGGTGGTCGTGTCAATCATCTCGAATATTTTTTTGTACTCAATGCTGGTAATCACAATTGAGTCGCCAATGTTTAATTTTGTAAAAGCGATATCATATTTAACTCCATCAATATCATAAAGATCCTGCCTGCTGCGTATGGCGCTTTCGCGAATCATGCGGACATCTTCCCTGCCGGAAATATTAGCGCCTGTCCTGACCAATTCAGGATCACCGGAATGTATTAAAATATCGCCGTTATTATTTATCAGGTAGGATTGATTCATGCCGGAACTCAGGTTGTTGTTAAGGTATTCAGGAGAGAAAAGAATAAAGACGGCGCGTCTTTCGGATGTATGACTTCCCGGCAAGGGGAAAAATAAAGCCAGTAAATGCATGGAAAAATGCTTATACGCGTTTAAAAAAGACGATTCTCCCAATACCGCCCTTTGATAATAATCGCTGTTTTTCTCGTAATAAGAATTAACCAGCGAAGAATCAATGTCTTTTGAATAAAAAAAACTTTCATTTATAAGATATTTTACATTGTCATCGGATGTTTTAAAAACAAGAGCCGCTATCTGCTTGTTTTCCTCAAAGAAAAACGCTTCCGTCTGTTTTGAAAGCCCGCTGTCCACTCCCGCAAAACTAATAACATTAATTAAAATTTGCGCATTCGAGCGCACATTTGCCAAAGTATGTTCCGTATCAGCTGATGAACGCTTGTTAATCTCAAAATTGTTCTCATCTGCGGTAACTATCAAATCCTTTCTGACCATGAAAGAAACCAAAAACGTTATAGTTCCTAGGGAAACAAGAACTAGAATCGTAATTATTGTCACAAGTTTAGCCCCGATTGAAAACCGGATAAATTTGTCGCTTACACTGGCTTTTTCGCGCATATTCATAGTTATTCTAAATTTTAGTTAAAAAAACCCGAAAAATCAACAGAATACGCGAAAAAAGAGCGTGAGACGGAAGAATTCTACCGCGAAGACGCTGACCAACACGAACTTTTACTTCGCCGATTAATGTTATTTGTAAGAGATTAGCATGGTTCATAAAAAAAATACGAATAAAACCCATTAATGTTTAACGCTAATCAATACTCTGCCAAAAGGTATCTGATTATAGAAAAAACTTCCGTCAATGAGTACATTATCCGTTATGAAGAAGGTTAGTCCGATACTGAATTCCTGTAAATAATCCGCAGGATACCAAATATTGACCTTTTCCTGAGTGACAACACCGGGAGCGGAAACGTCATCTACCGTGCCAATTACCGCAAATGCGGGAAGGTTGATTTTAATACCCCAGTTGAGGTTAATCTGTTTAAACAGAGTGGGCTTACCCGTTATTTCGTCTATAAAACCCAATCCAAGCTGGAAACCGGTTTTTATTGTTGTCCAGTCGCCTTCAAGATAGTCATCAATGTTGTTATTATTAAGCCCTGCCATAGCAGTTTGCTCTTTACCCTTTGCGCCGACGCCAAAGTAAAAAGCGGTATTGGGATTCCATCCAAAATGAACAGGAATTCTAAGTTCCGCGCCCAATTTAAAAAAACCGGTAGGCTGGTATTCAAATCCGGCGTAAGGAGACAATTTGTTCCCCCACTTAACCGCGCCTTTATTTCCTTCGCCGTTAATTGTAAAGTCTATCTCTTCGTTTACGCCGAAAGAGAGTTTGCCCCAGTCGCCCGCAAAAAAGTTAATCCCGCCGGAATCAAAGTTTATTATAGGGGTCAGGGTATTCCTGCCGTAATCTATAATATCGTGCGCCGTACCGTCGGGATCCGTCAGTCTGGCGGTCTCCTCGTCAAAATTAATGGCAAGGGCAATACCGGCGGAAGGCCTGGTTGTGTACTTGCCAAGAGTCACGTCGGAAGCGGCTCCCCATTGTATTTTTGGAGTAATGCTTTGACTTCGGTAGAGGTAACTGCCCGCCGCGCCTGCCGCTGTAATTCCCGAAATTCCGCCTGTAGTAGTATAAGGAAACGGGCTGCTTGTATAAATGGGAGCGTCAAAGGTGAATAAATTATCCTTCACCGTAAACTTAATGCCGTGTCCGCTAAAGCCAAACAAAACGCCAAAAAAATTATCGTGGGTAATTCCCTGATCCGGCGGAAGCGTAAACGAGACATAATCATAACCATTTGTCGTTTCTCCCGTTTGCATGTTGGTGGTCTCAATATTCTGACTCTGTACGCCGCGGTTAAACTTTCCGTTATAATACACGCCCACATAAACTTTGGACAGCTTAATTGCAAGTCCGCCTTCCCACGCGGGAGCGTCAATACCGCTGATATTACCCATCTGCAAGAAGCCGAACCATTTTTTCATTCCAAAATCATCCCATTTATTTACGTCAAAAAACGAGTCCACGTCGCTGTTAAAGCGCCCTGCCGTAACTTTGCTTACTTCGGAAACAGCATCGTCTCCCGTGGCAGTTTGCGCCGACGCGGACTGTACGGTAAAAAAAATTGCCGCGGCTAAGAAGATAAAATATATTAGTTTCTTCATGGAAACTCCTTTTGTTAATAATCGCCCATGCGGCTAGAATTTAAGTGTAAGAACCAGGGAAGTATCGCCATTTCCAAGCCCTTCGCCAACCGCTTTATAAACAAGCCCCGGCAGCGACGAATTGTATTTGTTGATATACACAATATCCAGCGTGGCAATCGTTTTAATATACACTGTAAAGCCCAACGCAAAATTAAGATTAGGATATGTAAAATCAAACGCGGTGACGGATGAATCTTCCGAGTATCCATTATAAGTATAAGAATCGCCGTTTATGGAATTAATCATATTATACCCGGCTTCACTTTTAGAATCTGCAAGAAAGGGATTAACTTTTTCAGTTGTCTGTAATTTCATTGACCACGAGAAAAGGTCAAGCCCGATACCGCATTGCAAACTGATTATATCCGCCGGTTTCCACTGAACTGCGGCTTTTAAGTACGGAGAAACGCCAAGATCGAAATTGGTCTGTTTATAATAATCCTTTACTTCAAACGATTTTCCAGCCGCTGATATGGGAAATTCAGTGTTTGCCTCGCCTTCGGCGTTCATTGCGTGATTTACAAAAGTAGCCTTAATCGGCGCGCCTATGTTTACGGCGTACGCGAATTTACCGGACTCGCTTTTGGCAAGATCAAACGAAGGAACAATTTCATCCTGAATCCAGAAACGGTTATCGTAAATAGCGATATAAGAAGAATTATTATTGGTCTGACTAAAAGGATCAAATCTTGAAAAAACATCGGCGACGCCCATTTGAATTGTTGATTTACCGTCTTTCTGCACGGCATTAACGCCGTAGATATTAACGCGTATGTTGTTATCTAAATTAAATTTGTCAAACAGAAAAGAAAGGCCAAAATCAATCTGAACATAGTTACCATCGGCCTGAAGAAGTCTGTCCCGATCATTTGCCACGGAAAGTCCGGAACCTATTGTTTCTGTTTTATAGTCGGCGGCATCATTACCGGTATTAATTGTTGTTGTTACATCGCTGTCATAAAAAATCGGCACTTTTAAGGAGATTTTATAAAGCGGACCAAGGTCGCAGCCGATTTCCAATGCCGGAGTAAGACTGCCGGTTATAATTTCATCATAATCACCGGTGCCATCGGCGTTTAAATTTGAATTGGAACTGTCTATTTTCAACTTATCCTCAAAGGTAAACTTGAACCCAAAAGTGTCAAAACCAACCAAAACGCCGTAAACCGCATCAACCTTCATTTTATTTCTTTTAGAAATTGAAATTGTTTCCGTAGTACTCTTTGACGTATCCGGGTCATACAACGTTATGTTACTGATGGTAGAAACGCCGTCCTGATAACCAAGCATATTACCGTTGTAGTACGCGCCTATATAGAGATTACCGGCTTTAAACGACATTCCAATGTCCATGATCCCGGCGGGAATATTCGCTCCTAATCTGCTATAAACAAATACCCCGTTAAAATTAACGTTCGTCCAATCTTTAGACGAGAAGAACCAATCAGCTTCATTCTGAAAACGTCCGAAAGTCGCTATGTTTGAGTTAGACACCTGGGCAAATACAAACCCTACAAACAACATCATTACAAGCAGCGCAATAATTTTTTTTACTGTTATGATCATAAAATGCTCCTTATACATTAAACAGGAAATATCATATTAATGTCAGCGCTGATTGTGTAACAGCTAACGTTTCCTGTCAAGAACTCCGAATTTATAACCTATTCTGAATCCAAGTATAGAATAATTATAATGTATCTCTTCAGGTTTCGGATAAAGATCACCGTAAAAATTCTTCATGGCTATATCGCCTATATACATATAGTTCACGTCAAAAAATAACGCCCCGCTTTTCCCTGTTTTTATGGCAATTTGAATTCCGCCGCCAAAAAAATATTCCGGATAATTTGTAAAAATTTCCAAACTTTCATCTTCCATAAAACGCATTGGATACGTGAATACTCCATAAGGTTCAATGACGACATATTTAAAAAATTTCAACGGGAATTTTAATTCCACAGAAAACAGCGCGTTGTAAATTACATGGCCTAACACCGCCTGTTCTATTGATATTTGCGCATGAGGCTCAATACTCATAAAATCGAGAAATTGAAATTCCAGTCCAAAGCTTATACCCGGCGTCGGAATAAGTTTATTGTCAAGCGGAGCAGTTCTAAAATGGGTATCTCCGGGTTCGCCGTAGTAAACTCCGGCTCCTCCAATCAAGCCATCGCTCTGTAATAACAAGAACATTATTGAATAATCAAAAGACAGGTTAAAATACAGCCATTTATCACGCCAAGTGTTATCTTCCGGCGCCGGTCCCGAAACATCCTCCGGTAAATTGGACATAAGCAGAAAAAACACCAGTTGCGCGTAAAGCATCATCTCTTCTTCGTCAGCAAAGAAATATTCCATAGTGACAATTACCGATGAATCATCAACTTTGATAAGGCTTACAACAAATTTGGATTTTTGCTCTATTCTGTCATACTCTACCGTAAATTTTATATTATATTTAGCCGAGCTTAAATTATCTGTAATTTGGTAGCCAGCGGCTTTTGCTTCTACTGTTAAGGCATATTTAAAACCTTCAACAAAATTCGGCGATCCGTTCCCCTGGATAATCAGCGTTATATTTTTGGGATTTGCCGCGTAAAGAAACGTCACTGAAAAAAGAAGGAAAAATGAAATAAAGATAATTTTTTTCGTTATTTGCCGCATTTTCTTAATTTTACTACATTATTATCGGCATTTCAACGTTTCAAGGTTTAGCGTTAAATAAAGTCTCTATTTTAGGCTTCATTATGGGACTTTTACAGGATTATTGCGGTTTAAATCCCCAAATTTGAGGTTTTTTATCAATTATTCAATACGAGTAGCCATCCAAAAAGAAAATCTCTACCACAAACCACATAAACACCACGAACTCTTTGTATATATCCTGTAGTGGTTCGAATCCCCCATGAGGCGGGCTTTAGCCAGCCGTCCGCGCCGCGGGCAAAACTAAAGCTCTCTCCAACCCAAAACCAACATATAAAGACTCTCACCAATTCAGAGGTTCGAATCCCCCTCACCCACCCCTCTCTTTTGACATTTTATCATTTCGAATCCCACAACCAGTCTTGGAGATAAGGGGGAACAATAAAACGCACGCCGTCAAGGCGTGTGGATGAAAAATTCAAAACGTTCCGGCGCAATAAAAATTAAAAAGATGAATAAAATGAGGCTGGCTTTAGCCAGCCGTCCGCGCCGCGGGTAAAACTGAAGCTCTCTCCATCCCAAAACCAACATATAAAGACTCTCACCAATTCAGGGGTTCGAATCCCCCTCACTCCAGTAAATAAAAAATCTTTCAAAATATTAATTTATAGGGGTAACTGTAAAAACTTTTGGAGATAAGGGGATTCGAACCCCTGACTTCTAGCTTGCAAAGCTAGCGCTCTAACCAACTGAGCTATATCCCCTGCGCTGTACCAATTATTCCCAATTTTTCGCGCATTGTCAATAAACGGGGAGTATCCGCGCAACAGCATCATAATCCTCCGCTTTATCAGTATCAGGTTTTTCCAGCAATTTGCACCGTAATACTTCTCCGGGTGACGGCGGTTCCCCATTACAGACAATCAGCGTTTTAAGATAATTTTCGCAGACTCCGCGGCAGGATTTTCCGCCGCCTTTTTCCGCCAGTACGTCAACTTCGCGGCCAAGCCAACGGCGGGCATAATCCGCCCTGCCCCGCTCCGCCAGAGTTGTAAAAAGACCAAGTCGTCTTGTTACTTCAGTTTCATGTACTGTTCCGGAAAATGAGAAGGCGGCGGTTCCCGGTCTTTTTGAATACGGGAATACATGTATCCATGCGAAATCAAGTTTTTTACACAGTTCATAAGTTTCTTTAAACTCTGTTTCCGTTTCTCCGGGGAATCCCGTGATAATATCGCAGGCAAGAAACGGGTCGTCCTTTGCGCGGCGCAAAAGGGAGACGGCGTCTTCAATGGTTTTTCCGCCGTAGGAGCGTCCCATTTTTTCAAGGATTTTTTTACTGCATGATTGAATCGATAAATGAAAATGAGGGCGTATGCGCTTATTCAATAAAACGCCGACAAGCTCTTCATCAATACTGTCAGGCGCAAGACTGGATAAACGAATGGCGATTTTTTCAGTGCCTTTTAAAAGAAGGGCCAAAAGCCGCGCAAGATTTATATTCGCGCTTTTATCAGTTTCTTTTTTATCGCAGTACTGGCTGATATTAACGCCCGTCAGCACGGCTTCCGCATGATTTTTTTCAAGTATACGCAGGCGCGATAAAACTTCGTCCGCGTCAAGGCTGATACTCGCGCCGCGCGCAAGGCGAATCTTGCAGTAGGTACAGCGGTTGTTGCATCCGTCCTGTATTTTTAAAAAACTTCTTGTATGGCTGGAAAAACTCCGAGGGTTAAATTGAAACACCCTGTCCGGCGCATATTGACGCGGTCTTTCCGTAAATTTTTCCAACATACCGTCTATTTGTTCATTTTCACTGTAATAAGACGGCAGATCAATAATACCGTCTTTTTTAATTACAAAAAGCCTCTTCTTTTTGCCGTTATCAAGCTTTAACAGGTCTTCACTGTTTAACTGCGCGTAACATCCGGTAACAAGAACTCTGGCGTCAGGATAATCACGCAGAGCTTTTCTTATAACGCGCCTTGCTTTTTGATCGGCTTTTGATGTTACGGTACAGGTATTAATAATAACAACAGACGGCCCATTTTCCGCCTGGCCGCCGTCAACTGTCATCTGTTCAAACCCCGTCCCAAGAAAAGCGCCGGCAATCGCTTCGCTTTCCAGTTGGTTGAGTTTACAGCCTAATGTTTGAATTAAGAATGAAGGCATCAAAAGCGGCGCTTTACTGGGTGCTCGTCAGTCTGCTTCTGATCCGTTCAATCCCGCGCTGGGCGTCAGTTAACTGAGAATTAAGGGATAGGGCGCGTTCATAAGCTTCTATCGCGCTGGATAAATCGCCCGCGTTTTCTCTTGTGTACGCAAGCCTGACCCACCATGCGGCGTTATTTGGCACCCAGTGAACGGCGGTTGAAAGGGCGATATCGGCATGACGGAATTTTCCCTGACGGATGTAAACTTCCCCCATCAGGTAATAAACCAAATCAATACGCTGCCCTTCGGGGGCGGCGCTTGCGTATTCCTGGAAATACTGCAGAGCTTCATCGTTTCTGCCCTGATAATAACTGATTTCACCCATAATCTGGGTAACCCTTACGTCAAAACGGTTTAACGCCCTTCCGGCGCGGGCATAGCGCATGGCTTCTTCCAAACGGTTCAGCCGGATTAAAGCCCAGCAGATAACAACGTGCGACTCAAGATTATTGGGATTTTCGGCAAGTTCTTCGCGGCAAATAAGGACGGCCCTTTCAAAATTTCCGGCGCGATATTCAGCTAACGCGTCGGGACGGGTTTGGGCGTAAACATTAAACGTGAGGATAAACAGAAAACCTGTAATTAAAAATTTAACTTTTATCTTCATATTAGATTTTTTCCAACCATTGTACATCTGCCGTTAAAGACGCATCCTGTTTCCATAAAGATTTCAGGAGCCGTAACATTTCCGGAAAGTTTGCCGGATAAAGTAACTTCCACTTTTTCAACGGCGGTTACGTCGCCTTTTACCTGCCCTCGGATTAAAACGCGTAAGGCGTGAATATTGGCGTTTACTACGGCGTTTTCATCTATAACCAGCAGGCCTGCGGCGTTAATTTCCCCGGAAACTTTTCCCCTTATAAGAAAAGGTTTTTCAAAACGTAATGTCCCCGTAAAATCAATATCCGGAGACAGAATTGTGTCAAAATCCGCGTCTTCCAGAAAATCATTGTATACTTCAGTCACATACGCCCCCGTAATTACTAAAAATTATAACAAATTATTATGGCTTGCGCAAGTTAAGAAAAGGGGGTATCATAAATTTGTTATTATTTTAAGGAGGAAACATGGATTTTGTATCAATTATGAAAGCGAAAGCGGCGGCGGCGCCCAAAAGGCTTGTATTGCCGGAAGGCAGTGAAGAGCGGACTATCAGGGCGGCAAGAATTTTGCTGGACGAGAATATAGCCGCAAGTATTACGCTATTGGGAAATATCGCAGATATACGGGCTGCTGCGATGAAAGAAGGAATTGACCTTGAAAACATAGCCCTTGTCCATCCCGGAGCTGATGGAGCAATTTTGAGCAAATACGCCAATGAATTTTTTGAACTGAGAAAACACAAAGGAATGACGCCTGAACAGGCAAAAATCGACATTACCGATACCCTGCGCTGGGGCGCAATGATGGTTCACATGGGAGACGCGGATGTAATGGTCGCTGGCGCCATAAATACTACAGGCGACGTACTGCGCGCTGGGCTTGCCATCATCGGGACGGCGCCCGGCATTAAAAACGCTTCATCCTGTTTTGTAATGACCGGAATGGATCCGCAATACGGGAAAGATGGGTCGCTGATCTTCTCTGACTGCGCGGTAATTCCCGACCCGCTTCCGGAACAGCTTGCCGATATTACCGAATGTGCGGCTCAATCATGCCGTGAGTTCCTGAATACCGAACCTGTAGCCGCTCTTTTATCCTTTTCAACAAAAGGTTCCGCAAAACATGACAATGTAACAAAAGTACAAAATGCGGTAGGAATCCTTGAAAAAAGAAATCCCAAGTTCCTCTTTGACGGTGAATTACAGGCGGACGCCGCTTTAGTTCCTTCGGTACTGGATAAAAAAGCGCCGGGAAGCCCGGTAAGAGGCAAGGTGAACGTGTTGGTTTTCCCGGATTTAGGCTCAGGTAACATAGGCTATAAACTGGTTCAACGCCTTGGCAAGGCTCAAGCCTACGGCCCATTCCTTCAGGGGTTCGCAAAACCAATAAGCGATCTTTCAAGAGGCGCGTCAGTTGATGATATTGTTACAACCTGCGCCGTAACATTATCGCGGGCAAAATAATTTAGCGAAATGTTTTAAATAAAAACAGTTGCTAAATATATATGAATCGGATTATAATTGTCTTATAATCTTATTCCAAAATTATTTTAGGAGGAATTAATGGCAACTATAAAAAAACCGGCAGTAAAAAAGCCAGCGGCTAAAAAACCGGCTGCAAAAAAACCAGCGGCAAAGAAACCTGCTGCTAAAGCAGCAAGCGCTAAAACAGCAAGTGCTAAAAAAGCTCCGGCTAAAAAACCAGCAGTTAAAAAACCGGCGGCTAAAAAGGCTCCGGCTAAAAAAGCGGCAGTTAAAAAAGCTCCGGCTAAAAAACCGGCGGCTAAAGCGGCTCCTGTAAAAAAACCAGCGGTTAAAACTCCGGCTAAAGCGGCTCCAGTAAAAAAAGCGGCGCCAAAACCAGCTTCAGAACCGGTAGCAAAACCTGTAGAAGAAGTAAGTGATGTTCCGTTTCGTAACCTGTTCGACGCTTACCATCAGGGGAAACTTCCGTTTAACCAGGGATATATCGTTTCTTCATTCTTCAGCAACACATCATTATATTCAATTTACGAAGTTGTATCCTATGCCGGCATAAAAGAAATCTTTATGACGGAAACAGGCTTGCAATTTGTTACAGGCGGAAAAAAATTGTACATATTGCTTGAACCTGACACATACCATTTCAAGTTCCAGGAACCTGTTTCAAGGGCGGAAGGGGAAAAAATCCCAAAACGTTTCAACGAATTGGATGAAATAATCGCAAAAAACCAAACAAAGATATTTATAGCAAAAGAACCTAACGAAAGTTTTGGTTCATTTACGGTCCTTAAACCCACTGAAAATAACTTTGCGATGGTGTTCTATCAAACGCCGAAAATATATGAAGCGCTTGCGGAATTTTTTGTAGAAACATTTAACAGGCAAAGAAAAGTTCCGGAACATGACTCAAAAGCGGCCGCTATAAAAATTATAGAAGTACTGAAAAAATACATGAGCTTTGAAGGCCAGTATAAATAAGAAACGTGGTTTTAAAACGTCTGACCACCCTAGGGTGGTCAGATTTTTTTTGTCTAAATTAATCTGACCACTCCACAGTGGCAGTGGTCAGGTAGTTTTACTTTGCCTCAGCAGCTTTGGCCCTGTCAATTTCCGCCTGCGCTACCGCTAACAATGCTATTGGCACCGAGTAGGGAGAACAGGATACATAGTTAAGACCGGAATCCATGCAGAAGCGGACGTTTGCGGGATTGGCCCCATGCTCACCGCACAAACCGCAGACAAGATCCGGGCGGGTTAACCGTCCGCGATCCGTAGCAAGGGCGATAAGCTCTTTAACTCTCGGATCCAACGTGCTGAACGGGTTGCCGTTGATAAGGTCAAACAAAGTGTAGTCCGGCATAAACGCGGTAAAGTCGTCCCTTGAAATACCCAAAGTAGTTTGAGTCAGGTCGTTTGTGCCAAAGCTGAAGAAACGCCCGTACTTTGCGATTTCTCCGGCTCCAAGGGCAGCGGCGGGAAGCTCAATCATTGTGCCGATCTTGTATTCAACTTCTTTGGCTTTCATTTCTTTTCTGAGCGCTTCTTCGATGTCAACAATGCCTAAATAGTTTGAACCTTCGATCTTTTTGCCGTAAGCGATAAGTTTTAATTCAGCGGCGTTCATTACAATCGGAACCATAATTTCAGGGCGCGCGTCAATTTTTTCAGAGCGCAGTTTATACGCGGCTTCAAAAATCGCTTTTACCTGCATCGCGTAAATCTCAGGGTATGAGACGGCGATACGGCATCCGCGGTGTCCCAGCATGGGGTTAAATTCATGAAGGGCGTCAACACTGGCGACTATATCGGCCTTTGACGGCTTGGTTCCTTTAACTTTCGCCACATGGTCGATATAACCCTGTAATTCATCATTGGTATGGGGCATAAATTCATGAAGTGGGGAATCCAGGAGGCGGATTGTCACTTCCTTGCCCTCCATTACTTTCATGATGTTGTAGAAATCTTCTTTTTGCATTACTTGCAGCTTATTGAGCGCTTTCTGGCGTTCTTTATCGTCATCGGACAGAAGCATATCGCGGAAAACATTGATGCGTTCCGCTTTAAAGAACATGTGTTCCGTTCTGCACAGGCCTACGCCGTCAGCTCCGAAATCCAAAGCAAGCTTGGCGTCCCTTTGGGTATCCGCGTTACAGCGTACATGGAATTTTTTCAGGAAGCTCTTGGAAAGATCAATAAAGTCCAGAAGCCCAGAACCTTGAGGATCAGGCTCGATAAGTTCCGCCGCCCCAAGATACGCTTTTGACTCCCCGTAGAAAGGAACGTCGATTGTTATGTAATCTCCCTCTGAGAAACTAAAATCGCTAAGAGTCGCTTTTTTTCCTTTGATTTTAAGCTCGGGAGACACAAGCGACACTTTCCCGTACTGGCGCGCAACTACTGACGCGTGAGCGGAATATCCGCCTTCCGCGGTTAATACGCCCGCGCTTACTTCAATAGCTTTTACGTCTTCCGCGAAAGAAGATTCAAGACAGAGAATAAAACTGTCCTTGCTTCCCTGCTGCGTCGCCAATTTCTTCGCTTCCAGTAATCCATCGGTGCTGAAGTAGACGCGCCCTATCGCCGCTCCCGGCGCTCCGGCAATACCGCCCTTCCATGATTTAAGATCCTTGACGCTGGCGGGATTAATTACAGGGTGCAGAATTTCATTAAGCCTTATCGGATCAATAGCTTTTACCACATAAGCGGCGTCTACAATTTTGCGCTTCTGAAGATCAAGCAGCAGTTTAAGATCAGACTGGGTGGATTTTTGATCCACAAGCCTCTGCTCTATCAGCCAGAGTTTTCCGTTTTCTACGGTAAAGCGGACTTGGCGAATTTCCTTGAATTTATCTTCAAGAGTCCATGCGATTTTTTCAAGCTGTTTAAGGTGTGCCGGGTCGATTTTATTAATATCGTACCCTGCGGCGCCAATTTCGTTAAACTTGCCGACAAAATAATTTCCCTGGAGTTTCTTATCGCCCGTCACTACATTGCGGCTGAAGAAATAACCTGAACAGGAATCCTTGCCGTAATTTCCGTATACCATAGGTTGAATGGCAATGGCGGTATCATTATTATTTTGCTCATCCATTTTAAGCAATTTGGAAATTTCACTAATGGTTATCAATAACTGCGATTCCGCATCGTCAAAAAAACCTTTGGGGAAGTATTTGGCGTAATCGTCCATATATTCCTCGGCGGTCTTTTTCTTTGGCAGGGGAATTTTATCCTCCTCACTATGCAGTTCATTGGAAGGCCCTTTAATACCCAACAATCTTTTAATTAGTTTGTTTTTCTCGGCGATTTCTTCCTTCTCTTTGGTTTTGCCTTCCAGTTCACTTATCTTCTCTTCGATGTTCATCATGCCGTTGATCATAAATAAAACTTCATTCGCGGCAAAATCCTTGCCTACCCACTTTGCAAAACCTTCAAGAACAGGCCTTGCAAGCCCGAAGTTGTGTAATACCGGGTAAGTTGTAATCGCCATGTTTGAAGAAATAATTACTTTTAACAGCATCGGATTTTCAGCGTCGCCGTAGGTCTTGCCTACTATTTTGGCGCATTTTCCCAAAAGATCCGAAACGTCTTTTTTTATTGCTTTTGTGTCAAGCTCCGAAGCAAGTTCGGTATCCAGAATAAATCCTGGCAAAATTGGAAAACCAAGTTCGGCAAATTCATTCGCCTGCCGTCCGCGGATACCTAATAATTCAGGCGCAATCTTGCTGGAGATAACGTCTTTCTGGCTGAAAAAATGTATTCTTGAGTCCATATATCCTCCTTATTAAAAAAGTTTAAGCACGGTATTAACCTGCCCATGCAGAAATGCTTCATACTGTTTACTGGCTCCCTGCGCCAGATAACGTTGCAACTTCGCTACATCCTGAATTTCATTTCCGGCTACGGCAAATTCAATGGCGCTGCCATGTTTTACTTTGCCCCATTTAAACAATGAGTTAATATCAAGTATTCTTTCACCTTCATAATAAATGAAAACTTCCAGAGCGGGATGTTTGGCTTTATAACTTGCTACAATTCTCTTCCATGCTTCAACATTTCCATTATGGAAAAGCTCATTCTGAACAACAACCGCATAGCGGGGAGTCATCTTCGCAGGTCCGCCTGATGATTGTACCTGTACTATACTGGCCGATTTCTTTACGGGAGCGTCCGCTCCTGCGGCTTTTTTAGACGCGGTTTTTCCCTTGGCGGGCGCTTTTGCCTTTGCTTTTGCGGCAGGTTTGTCTTCACCGGCTTTTTTGGGTTTAGAAACATTTTTAACGGTGAATTTTCCCTTTGTAAGAGCCGCAGGGGGCGTCACCTTGGAACCTTCAAAGAGTTTTAAGGCAAGTTCCGCCGCTTTCTGGCAATTTTCATCGGCTTCTTTATCCTGTAAACCCGCGTACACTACCATCAATTCGCGCTTTCGAAGCTGACCAAAACCGGCAAGTTCTTCCGCCACCTTTGGATTCGCTACCAAAACCCCCATTTCCGGGTGCATATAAGCCGCCACAAGGTCAACTCCGCTCCACTTTCCGAACTCTTTCGCCAGCGCGGAAAGATCACTGACTGTTGATTCCAAATTGGTTGACGCGGATTTGTAACCAAGTTTATCAACCAATAACATCCTTAACAGCAGGGCTATTCTGCCGCTTGTTAATTCTTCATCATCCAATTCATAAATAACATCTGCAAGATTTGAATTGGTTTTTGAGGCAATTTCCATTGTTTTTTTAATGTGTCTAACCGCAGTATTAAAACCAAAACGGGTAGAAAGAATTTCAAGATTTGCGTTTTCTGCCATATATCCTCCTATATATGCAATAAAAATATATGCAATAAAAAAAACGCCCCCGAATAAGTCTTCGGGGGCGTTAATTAAACTACGTCCTACAGTACCCTTATTTTAGAGTTCCGCAATCCCGCCGCCGCCTGAAGACTTTTTAGCTTTGGCTTTTGAATCAACTACACCTTTACTCTTGGGCGCCGGGCTTTTTGCCGCCGCTTTAGGAGCCGCAATTGCCGTCTTGGCAGCCGTTGCCGGAACAGCAGTATCTTCAGATGCGGCAGTGAAAGACTGATTGATGTCTTCACGAACGGTTGACCTTCTGCGGCTGAATGAGGCAAACGCCGCATCAGAGAAGCCCTTGGATACTCCGCTGAGGAATTCATTAAGAACGTTAGCCATTGCGTCCAGGGTAATCTTTTTCCTCTTAATGGAAGTAATATCTACGTCCAAAAGGAGTCCCG
>Ga0268262_10001327_pt1 | contig 30932 bp, 29 predicted proteins | sample TergutNc150P3_FD_190354 | JGI IMG/M metagenome (GOLD analysis project Ga0268262, IMG submission 190354) | Nasutitermes corniger P3 segment gut microbial community from laboratory colony in Florida, USA - Nc150 P3 (SPAdes) (version 2) | ecosystem: Host-associated > Arthropoda: Insects >... | reverse complement strand
CTAAACTTATGGGCAAAACAGCACAACATAAGCGGCAACTCCGCCGCAAACAAAGCCAAAAGGCAAACCATACCCGCTTTCAGAATGCGTGAAAAATGGATGATTTCTGGTGATTTTCACGTAAAGTAGTTACCTTGCAATGCTTTAATGCAACATTCTCTATTTTTCTATTTTCCCATAACAAACCTATGTTCAAGCGTCTGCCATATCTTATATCAGAAGCGTTTAGAGGGCTTTCAAGGCACCGCCTTGTGATAATCCCTTCGCTTGCCACCACATTTTTGTGTTCGTTTTTGCTTATAGCGAGCATGAACGCTCTTAGTTTTGCGGTGCAACTTTCTGCACAGTCTGCTTCTCTTTACAGAATAGAAGCCTTCTTTTTGAATACTCCAAAGCCAGAAGAGGCAGATTCAATTCAAAAAGTAGTTGCGGCTTATGAAAGTGTTAGTTCGCTTATTTATGTTTCAAATGAACAAGCACTGGATGAATTTAAAAAGACTTTTCCCGAAGATATGCTCTACCTTGTGGAGGGGAATCCACTGCCGGCTGCTCTACGTATTCAAATAAGGGCAAATGCGCAAACCTTTCAGACTATTGAAGAAATATCGAAAAAATTACTCGCCATGCCAGAAATTTCCGTTGTTCAATCTCCAACGGAATGGATTAAGAGGTGGGAAAGTTTTAAGTGGCATTTTTTTGCAATTCCTGCTGGAACTGCTGCTCTTATGCTGACTATTCTATGGCTGATAATGTGGAATGCAATGCGGCTCACTTTAATTTCCAGAAAAGAATTGGTGAACAACATAAAATATTCCGGTGGAACGGAGTTTTTTATACAATTCCCATTTGTGTTGGAAGGTTTATTGCAAGGGCTTATGGGGGCAGGGCTGGCCGCTATTCTATTTGAATTTGCAGAAAAAACAATTATAGATTATTTCCAGATACTTTCGCAATTCACGCAAAAAAATCTGAATGCCAGTCTTTTTGTTTTGCTATTTGTAGCAGCCTCCGAAGCAGTAGTTAGTTATTTTACCGTTCGCAAATTTTTAGTTAGAGGGATATAGGCAAGTGGCTAATGGCAAATGGCTAGTGGTTAGCACTTTGATTCTGCTAACATTGCAGGCTCTTGCCGCACCAGCAAGTTCCGTGGACAAGCAGCTCAAAAGCAATGCGGCTGCTCTAAAAAAAAATCAAGAAGAGATAAAAAAAGCAGAAATAAAAGTTATGGAGCTTGAAAACAAAGAGAGCGGAGTTTTAAAAACCATAGCCGAAATAGATTATGGATTAACGCAAACTAGAGAACAGTTGTATGTTCTGCAAAAAAAAGAAAATTCGCTCAAAACCGCAATAAAAGGCATAGAAGAAGAAATAACCCATTTGCAAGAAAACATAGATACTCAAAAAAAAGCCATAGCCGCAAGGATAAGAGATTTATATATACATGGCAAAAGAGAAGAATGGGAACTTTTATTTAATCTATTAAAAGAAAACGAAAACCCAAAGCGCAAGCTCTATTGGGTGCAAAGGCTTTTGGAAAGTGATAGAGTCACTATTGAAAACTACCTCGCATCTATAGAAAAGCAAAAAGAAAAAAGAGAACAACTGGGAACTAAACAAAAAGAAATGGAAGAACTTCACGAAAACAAATCTAAGGAAGAGAGCAAATACCAAAACCAACTGTTGTTTCAAACCGAGGTTTTAACCAAGGTGAAAAAAGATAAAACAACCCAGCAAAGAGTGATTGAAGAATACAAGCAAAACCAGCAAACATTAACCGCACTAATTGCAACCCTTGAAAAAAAACGCCAAGCTGAACTTAAAAGGCAGGCAGAGTTACAGGCGCAGTCGCCTACTGCAACAAAGAAGAAAATCGAAAACGAAGTTCCCATTGCGGTGGGCCCCAAATGCACCCCGCTGACTGGCGAAATTATAAGTCACTATGGTTATCACGAAAATAAAGACCTCGGTATAAGGCTTGAACACAAAGGTACGGAAATAAGAGGGCAAAAAGGCGATGCGGTTAAAGCGGCAGCCGCAGGCACGGTTGTGATGACAGGAAACATTCCTGGGCATGGCCCTTCTGTGATTCTTGACCACAGGGGTTCTTATTACAGCGTTTACGGACACTTGGGAAGCATAAAAGTTAAAGAGGGAGAAAATGTGAAAAATTGCCAAGAAATAGGCTCTGTGGGCAATGCGGAATCCACAAATGGCTACAAACTTTATTTCCAAGTATATAAAATTTCGTCAAAAAGCGCCAAAGGGCAAACACAAGACCCTATTCTTTGGCTTAAAAATTAACCCGTTTTCAAAAAAATTATATATATTAGATAGAATGGACAATATTCCCGTTACAAAAGAAACTTATGATTTGCTCACGCAAGAGCTGGAAAACTTAAAAAAAGTTGAAAGACCTCGTATTTTGCAAGAAATTGCCGAAGCTAGGGCACAAGGTGATTTGAGTGAAAATTTCGAATACCACTCTGCCAAAGACCAGCAGGGCAAAATTGAATCTAGAATACAATTTTTGGAAGACAGAGTTGCCAGAGCGGTTATAATTGAACACGATACCGCAGGTGCTGCTCGCATTTTATTTGGCGCAACCGTAAAGGTAAAAGACTTGTCACTTGGCAAAGAATACGAATACACTTTGGTATCTCCAGAAGGCTCGGATCCCGTAAATGGCAAAATAAGTTCGGTTAGCCCTATTGGAAAAGCCCTAATTGGCAAAACAAGAGGCGACAAAGTTGAGGTTCAAACCCCAAAAAAAGTGATAAAATTGGAAATTTTAGACTATAAATAGCAACCAAATGATTTTTTTTTATTATATTTATGTATGGAGTAAATATGAACCTTAAATTTAAGCTTTTTACGGTGTTTTTCTTGTTGCTAACTGCCTCTGTATGGGCAGGCAAGTGGACAATAGACGGTTTTGACGATTCTCCTGACCCTGGAGATCCAGATAAATTCATAGACGGAGATTTAAAGCCTGTTCCACCTGGGCAAGTTAGCCAGCAGAGCAATACCTTATATGTAAGGCAAAAATTTGAAGATACATTTGGAGACGAAGGAGCCACATATCAAATTTTCAAGGGCCGCCCAACAGCAGAGGCTAAGAGTCTTGGCAAAATAAGCATAGACGGAATTCCTTACGGAACTCTTCTTAAAATGAAATTATTTTACAAAAAAAATGCCACCGGCGACGACGATTTGGAAACCGTATATTTTGATGGAAAAGACATCCTTGTTGAAGGAGCCGACCCTGTTTACATAAATTTAAATGGTAAAATGGAAGAGCTAAAACCTGTGGTCTCAATGGACTTTAAAGTATCCATAACATCTGAGCCTGCTGGGGCAACTGTAACGGTGGGCGGCGCAAACAAGGGTGTTACGCCAGTCACATTTAATCTCACTTCTCAAAAAACCATAACCGCTATTATAACTAAAGATGGTTATTATACTGTGATTAAGCCAATTACACCATCAAACAAGCAAACCGTGCAAGAAGGCGTTTCGCTAATCGCAAAAAAATCTTTGGATAACCCAGCTACAGCCTATAAAGCTAAACTTCAAGCAGCGGGGTCGAACTCAAACACTCTAAAAAGCCTTCGCTCCGATGTTAAAAAAACACTTGATAATTACAATTCAGACAGCAAAAAAGCCATAGAAGCGGTTATGTCTAAATATCCCACAAACCCTTCACAAGCCTCTGAGGAAAGCTCAAGCGACTACTCTGCTCGCCAAACTATTTATAATAATACGCAGGCCAAGGAAAGAGAAGCCTTGAATAAAGAAGCTCTAGGCATTTTCAATGAACTCAAAGAACTTTTGGCAGAAATAGATGCCTCATCTGGAGGCTTGGATTTTTCTCTTAAATATGAATATATACCTTCTAATGCAATATCTTTTGTAAGTATGGGCATAAAAGATTTCACAGTAAACGCAGAGGTTAAAAATTCCCGAGTTAAATTCAACTATTCAAAAGCCAAGCTCGGTTATGGCTCTGTGTCGCGAGAAGAAATTGAAGAGAATCAAGATAATGTTCACGGAGTGCTGAAAATTTGGAACAATCCAAATGAAAACGGAAAATACGCCTCCATTTACGATATAGTCTTTTTCTATGATGAAACTCCGTTAAAAATATTGAGCAAGGGTTCTTTCACTTTGAGTGATGCAACATCCAAGTCGCGCGACATTGAAAAAGATTTGAACAACCGTGTAGCAAAACATCCGGGCAAAGCAGAATGGGACAAAAAAGATGAAGTTGCTACTCTTCAAGCGCTTCGCTCTGGAGAAATTCCAGACCCTTATGCTGTAGCAAAAAAGGCACCACAACCAAAGCCACAACCAAAACCAAAACAAGAAGACGACGACGATGATGATGATGCCGAATATGATGAAGATGCAGATGAAGAAGAGATTGAAGAGGGAGTTGCTGCTCAGGAAAAATACGATTATTCACGCTATGGAGCTGCTGGCAACGCAACGCAAATATTTGGGCATACAGATGAAATTCTGTTCTGGACAGGCATGGTATTTCTTGCTAGCGCAATTGGCAATGGTGTTGTAGGCTTTATGCAACATGAGCAATGGAAAAAAGCAAACAATGCCGTAACAGGTGCAGAAGACAAAGTAAAAGAGATACATACAAAGATAGCTGATACTTGTGGCGTTATGGCTGCCGCCGACCCGAGCATGAATTTGGATAAATGTAAACTAGCACTTACCCGATATGCAGAGGGTAAAGATGAGAAGACTGGTGTCCCTAAAGATAATATAGATGACCAAACAGCAACAGATATGGGTTACCCACTTTGGATTCTTAACAAGAATTTGGATTATAACAAACCCATTCGAGCTAGCTATAATAAAGGTCAAATAATTTTCTTTAGTGCAGCAGCGGTTTCTTTGGGTATAAGTATAACCTTGTTCGCATGGTGAGCATCAGGATTTCGGTAAATAAAATTTTGTGCGAAACCTTCATCGGGATTTATCCCGATGAACTCTACGAAAAGCAAAATGTAGAGTTTGGTTTTTCTTTTGAATATGATTGCAAACAGGCAATTTCTGAAGATTCAATAGACAAAGCCATTGATTATGCCGTTTTAACGGAAGATTTGAAAACATTTGTTTTTAATAGTAAATTTAATCTTTTAGAAACTTTAACTGCTGAAATAGCAAAGAGAATTTTAGCATTTTCAGATCAAATAACATCTGCAAAAGTTTATTGCATAAAGTTGAATGCTTTGCGCCCAAAGGCGGAGATAGAATGGAAAAAATAGATGTTGAAAATTCTGGTTACCCAAAAGTTTTGGCTAAATCAAAATATGCTTTGCCTCTTTGGCTTAAAGGAAAAGCATTTGGCGATAATGAATTTTGCCTTGCAATGGTAGGTACCAGAAGCCCTAGCGGTTTGGCTACAAGCACTGTTAAATCTCTGGTAAAAACCTTAAAAAAGTACAATGTTCGCATTATCAGTGGGCTGGCACAAGGTATAGATTCGCTTTGCCACGTTGCTGCAATGGAAAATAATTTGCCAACCACAGCAGTTATAGCTCAAGGCTTGGATATGCCACTTCAAAGCAGCCAGCAAATTTTGGCAGAAAAAATTTTAGAATGCGGTGGAAATATAATTACTCCATTTTCTCCGGGTACGCAGGCTTATCAGGGATATTTTGTTAAGAGAAATTCCATAATATCTGGAATGTCTAGTGCCACAATAATTGTGGAAAGTAGAATAAAAGGTGGAGCCATGCACACCGCAAATTTTTGCTTAAAAGAAAACAAGCCTCTGTTTGCGCTACCGGGTTCTCCCATGAATCCAACATCAGAAGGTTGCAACTGGCTCATTTATCAAAAACAAGCGCAAATTGTTTGGAGCATAAACAGTTTTCCAGAAATACTGGGTTTAAATTCACTCTTTCCTTTATCTGAGGCACAACTGCCAAAGCCCGATTTATCTGATAAATTCCCAAGCTGGGCGATGAAGGGAACTATTTTGGAAATCACTGATATTTGCGAACAGAGCGGCAAACCCGTGAACGAAATTCTAGCCATGCTAACAGAAATGGAAATTGATGGTAAATGCAAGGTTAATGGACAGAGCGTAATATTTTTCTAGATTTTAAACATGCCCCTAAAAAAACTTTTAAAAAATATTTGGTTGTATGGATGGATATTGATTGTTCCTCTGGCTATTTTAGCCAGCCTTATGGATTTACTTTTGCTCGGTGGAATTCGTTTATTTTTATCTATTATATCTGGACAGCATATTATTCATATTGAACAGTTGAAAGACATAGGTATCTTGCATTGGATTCTTTTAATGCTTGCAGTGGTAGCACTGCGTTATTTGATAATAACGCTTAGAGTGCGCTCAGAAGAAAGGCTCAACCACAAAATGGAAAGCCATTTGCGAGCTTGGTGGGTTCGTACCGTAAAAAAATTGCATCCCTCGCAATTCCATAAAAACGAAACCAAAAGCATTTTGCACAACTCAAATTCCACAGTTTCTACTTTGCCAAAAGGCTGCAAGGTTGTTGCTCAATCTGTTCAAGCTATATCACAACTGCTGTTTTTTGTGCCAGTTTTATTTTGGTTATCTTGGCAATTAGCCCTTGTGCTATTATTTATTTTTGCGCCAATAACAATCTATTTGCAAAAAAACCTTAAAAAAGCAGGCAGGGAAATTGATGACCTCAACTCTTTTTACGGTGATTACGATTCAACCTTGTGGAGATGGGCAGCTCTTTTAAGATTCTGGAACAACCAAACAGAGCTTTCAAAATATTTAACATCTATTTTCGAAAAAATTCGCAATTTGAGAAATACCGCCATAAACATGAGCGTTAAAGATGCAACCGTAACGCAAAACGTTGAAACCATTTCAATATTTATAATGTGCATTGTTTTGACTGTTTGCGCTGGTTTTATTAAAATGCAAATGATGGAACCTTTTCAGATAATTTTATTTTGCGCAGCCCTTTTTATATGCTATAAACCTCTTAAAGACTGTTCTCTAATTTTCTCAAATTTAAGGGATTTAAGAGTAGCTTATGCAGGGCTTAAACGTTTGGAAGATATGGATAGCTATGAAAAATTCTTTGAGGAAAGAGACGAAGATTATATTAGAATTGAAAATATGTCTTTTAGATATGGCGATGAGGAACCTTGGATATTCCAGTCTTTAAACAACATAGTGAGATTAGACAGGCCCTTGCTTATTCAAGGTGAAAATGGCAGTGGAAAAACCACTATGCTTCGCATATTATCTGGCATGGAAATTCCTCAGGAAGGCAGCATTTTTGTGCCACCCAAAGTAATAAATGGAACATTTTATCTTTCGCAAAGATTATTTTTGCCACCAATTTCGTGGCTTGAACAGGAAATAAAAGAAAAAGAATGGAGCAATAACATAAAGAACTTCTTTAATATCTTGGATTTGGAACATCTTTTTCAAAAACATGGACATTCAAATGGAGAATTGCAAAGAATTGGCTTGGCATGGGCTATTGTTAGCGGTGCCCCTTTTCTGTTTTTAGACGAGCCTTTTGCCTTTATTTCTCAAAATTTGCGTGAACCTATTTTCAAAGCATTCTGGAACGCCACAACAGAAACAGACCAGTGGTGGATGATGGCATCCCACGAATTGCCGCCTGAGGCTTACAGAAACAGAGTCCTTTATTGGAAACTTTGAATAATTTTTTCAAAATTTTCTTTTGCATTTTTTCCATCTATGTAAATGGGATTTTCTTTATGCTTAAACCAGGTTATTTGGCGCTTGGCATAATGGCGACTGGATAGGGCTACTTTTTCAACTATTGAATGTGGATTTTCATTTTTTTCTAAGGCTGCTTTTAAGTCCAAATATCCAAGACTCTGCCAAGCAGGAGCATTTAAGGGCACATTTTTGGAAAGTTCAATAACTTCTTCTGGCCAGCCATTTTCAAGCATTTTAACAACACGCTCATTTATTCTTTTGTAGAGTTCAGCACGTGGAAAATCTAGCCAAACGGATGGAATGGTGCCTATGCCGCCGAGTCTTGGATTTGTAGTTGAGAGTTGAGAGTTGAGAGTTGAGAGTTCTATGATTCTTAGTAGTCTCTGGGTATCGCCGGACATTATTTTGCCTTCTATGTTGGGATTTGCTTTTAAGGCATCCATATAAAGTACGCCTCGTTCTTTGTTTTCGTAGTGTTTTTTAAGTTGTTCCCTGAGTTCGGGATTTGATGGTGGCAACTCACTTAATCCTTGGCACAAAGCCTGCATATATAGCCCCGTACCACCTGTTAGAATAAATTTTGTGTTCGGTTTTTGCTCAAGCAAATTTTTAACATCTTTTGCAAACTCAGCCGCATTGTATTGCATTTCCGGTGGCAAAAAATCAACCAAATGATGCGGAACCGCACTCAAGCACTCCCCTGTTGGCTGTGCAGTTCCTATTCTAAAACCTTTATAAATTTGTCTGGAATCCATGCAAATAATTTCTGCACCCAATTTTTGAGCGAGCAAAACTGAGATTTCTGTTTTTCCAGAACCTGTTGCACCGAGTATTGCGCCGAGTATTGGCATTTTTTAGTCCTGCAAGCAACGAATGCTATGGAAGTAAGACTTGCCGTAGCCTTCGTTTAGAGTTTCGTTGGCGTAGAACAATCCCCGATATGAGGCGTAGTTCTCACTTATCTCCAATGAACTCCACCAGTAGCCGCCAGCACCAATACTGTTGAAACTGCCATCGGAATCGCCCCAGCCACCCGGCAGAGCCGCAAAACCATGAATGTCATCTCCTGAAGAAATCCCCTCATACGAATTCCAACCGCTTGTAGCTTTTAATTGGGTTCCTGCATTTTTGCCAACAAATTTTGTCAGCACTCTCCATTCATCATCGCTTGGGATATGCCAATCTTTGGGGCATATTCCCCTGTGCTTCTCCAATATTTTAGAAGCGCAAATTTTGGAATTGCAATTAGAGGGCAATGACATTGCAATTGCCCAATCATATAATCTGCCATAAATAGCGCAGTTGCTTTCTTTGTTATCGTAGCATTTGCTACCACTTATATTGTAATTCAAATTTTCTGCCATCCAAGTCTGAGTGCCTATTTTCACTGTTCTGTAATTCTCTATGTTATCGCCCTCATCGCTACTCATAATTTCGGTTGTACAAGAGAAAAACAGTGAGGCATAAAGCATAACCGCAAGGGGTATAAAACTAGAGAATTTAACCATATTTGAAAAAATAGAAAGTAATAATTTTCTATCTTTACCAACAAGTAGGAGCAATAAGCCTTAACCTTAACAAGGAGGCTTTTTATGGCTATTCCAGCGTACATGAAGATAGACGGCATTCCCGGATCGGTGAATGTTTCAGGAAGAGAGGGCTTTGTTGAAGTCCTTGAATTCAACCACAGGGTTTATGTCCCTACAGACCGCGACGACGGTTCGCTCACAGGCACCCGAAAGCACGATTCACTTGTGCTGCACAAGGCTTTTGACAAATCGTCTTCGCTCCTATACCAAAAGGTTTGCACGGGGCAAACAGTCCAAGATATCCTCATTCGATGGTATAAAATCACAGATAGAGGAGAAGAGGTTGCATACTTTGAGCACAAGCTCGAAAAGTGCAAAATAGCGAGTGTGCGTTCTTATATGCACAATGTAAAGGATTCCACAAAGGAGCAATTTGTGCATCAAGAAGAAGTTACCATTCGCTATGAAAAAATAACTTGGAATTTCTTGGACGGCAACTTGCAGCATACCGACCAATGGAATCAGAGGTAAATTGTGCAACACGGGAGCCCTTCCATTTCCGTAATAATCTGCAGCCGCAGCCAAAGCGAAGCTTTGAGCTTGCGGCGAAATTTGCTAGGCACGGCAAAATATCCTAATAGTTTGGAAATTATCATTTTGGATAACAGAGAGAAAAACGAGGGTTTGTGCGCTGTGTATAATCAAGGCGTGGCAAAGGCTAATGGCAGAGTTTTGGTGTTTATGCACGAAGATGTGTGGATGATGGAAAAGGATTGGGATACGGTTCTTTTGAAAAAATTTAGAGATTTACCAGAAATGCAAATTTTAGGAGTGGCAGGCACAGCTCTGCTGGAGCCAGAGCCTTATGCGCATTGGCCTGCGGCAAATATTCCCCACACTTTTGGGAAAGTGATACATTTGAACAAAAAAAGCGATGAATTTTTTCTCGCTATTTACAACGAAAGAGATGGTGACCAAGAAGCTGTGGTTGTTGATGGCTTGTGGTTTGCTACTAGAAAAACGCTTTTTGAAAAATGCCGTTTTGATGAACAGACATTTACCAGATTTCATTTTTATGATTTGGATATTTGTATGCAGGCTCTTGAATTTGGCAAGGTTTATGTAACTACCGATATTCGTGTTTTGCACAAAAGCGAAGGTTCTTTTGAAACTGAATGGAAAGAGTGGAGCCAAATTTTTGTTGAAAAATGGAAAAATAAATTACCAGCAAAAACAATAAATGAACCGCCGAAGCCAAATAAACTCCTTAAAACTGGGCGCATTGATTTGCAAGGCAAAATTAAAGTGCCCAAATGGTAATCTAAAACAATAGCCAACCCGACAAACTTGAAAGAAAAAAGAACAAACAGCTTAAAAGGCAAAGTACCTTAAAAACGATTGCCGCAATAATAATTATTTTGTTCTCTCTTTCAAGTGCTATTACTTTGAAAAACACAATTGAAATGCAAGCAGCAAAAAAACCAGAAAGCGAAAAGGCAAGATAAAGGGTTCTATCAAAATTTTTAAAAATAAAGTTATATGGAAACAACAAATTGAACCAAAGCAAAAACTGCACCAAAAGGCTAAAGAAGAGAGGAATTATTAAAACAAACCAAGACATCAAAATACCTCTATACTCAAATTAGAAATTTTCTTTTGCAATATATTTTTTACATCCTCTAAAAATCCCCTTGGAAGCGGCTTTACGGAATTCTCCACTGTTTGGCGAACTACGGAATAAAGCTGAACGCTTAATAGATTTTGGGAACTAATTTGGTGAATTCTTTGTACAATTCCCGCATAACTCTCAATTTCGGTTTCACTTGGGATTTTGCCTTTTACCTCACAGAGCATGGTTTGTATTCGCAAAGGGAATTTTGAAACGGCAAATTTCAAATTATTTTCTATTAACTCCATATTTATTTTTTTTTGTGGACGGTTAATAAAATAAAGCCATTCATCTGTGCCAGCATCTAATTTTCCCCAAATTTCACCATTAAAATTTTGAATTTTTTCCAATTGCATTGCATTTGTTATTAGCACTAATTTGGGAATTTCTGAAATAGCTTTTAACTGTTCGCAGAGTTCTGCAAAATATAGGTAAAGAGTTGGTTCGCCATCTCCGCTCAAAGCAATGTCTTTTAATATTCTGTTTTTTTCTTCAACACGTGGAAAATGCTCAGATAATTTTGTTTTATGATATATAGAGAGCATCTCTTTCAATTCAAAAATAATTTCATCCACAGATGGAATTTTCTCAGATATATTTTTTTTATTAACCTGGCAATAAACGCAGCTATAAGAGCACATTCCATTTGGAGTGCAATTTATGCCAATGGACAAGCCCTTTGCCCTCCTTGAAATAACCGGATACACAAAACGAAAATTCTCAAATTTGCGATTATGATCCGCCCAAACACCTAGCAGTTCAGAAGTTGACATACAGCCTCAACTGTACTGTATTCAAACTTTCAAATCTGGCTTCGCCCTTAGCCGCTTCCATGCCCTCTGCCATTCGGTCTTGAAGTTGCTGTTGATAAGATAGTTCCAAATAGCGAGTAAGGGAAAAACGTAAATCTGCAGAAAGGTCCTCAATTCTGTAATTTTTAATTCTGGCGTTTTGAAAAAATATCTCGCCTAATAAATCAAGTGTAAAAAATCTTAGGAAAGAAAGCCTCACGTTAATAGAATTCTCCCAGCCATAATCATAAGATTCGTTGGTTACGGTAGTGAATACAGTTTTTGACTTGTTGCTTGGAACTAAAATTTTTCTCCTTATGGTTTGCCTTGCGGCAAAACCAGTTTGTGCGGAAATATCCACAGAATTTGAAACAATGGGTTGCAAATTTAAGCCAACACCTTCTCCTATGCGAAGCGGGTCAAAAGGAGAACTTGTGCGAATTTTTTCACCTTTAAATTGGTTAGATGTAGTACATGAGGTATCGTTATCGACATCGCCAAGCCAATAGTATTCTGGAAAAATATGAGTTTTTGCATTCATCCTTGTATATGGACCTATCCAGTCAAAAATTTTATATACAACAGAGCTTTGAAATTGCAATAAATCTTGTGATATGCTCCATTGAGATTCCTTTTTATCTTCGTTTAACCACTGCATATTTTCCCTTGTGTATAATTCCGTTAGCCAAAATATTTTTGTGCGGTTGTAAAGAGCACGCAAACGCAAATCGCCAAGGGCATTCCATGAACTGCTTTTTTGTTCGCTCGCCGTTAGCAAAGTTGTATAGCTGGCAGAACCACCAATCCTAAGCCCATAAGTCCAATAGGAATCTTTTCCAGCATTTATGCGCATTTTGTGTACTCCGCCAGCAATAAGCCGTCCTGTATTTTCATCAAAAACAAGTTCAACATTGCTCAATTCGCCAGGATTTACCTGTACGGTTATATAGTTTAAAATAGAGCTGGCGTTTTCTCCGCTTCTGGAAATTCTATATATTTTCGGTTGTAAAATCCAAGTTTTAACATCATTTAGTCTCTCTTGAGTTAAACCAAAACCTCTGCCATAGCTCTTGCCGCTATAAACTTCAAAAATTTCGTAATTCTCAGACACAAATTCACCTTCTTCATTTATGGTATTTATCACAAGCGCTCCCCAAAATGGCGGAACAAGAGTTGTTTTTCCTTCTTCTACTATAACTTCGTACCCAAATCTATTATCTGCATTTCCAGAACCCATAATAACCATATAAATTCCATAAGGGACAACTAAACGAAGTCCGTGTTTTCCAATCCATTCTCTATTTTCATATTCTTTTGAAAGAGTATCCATTCTTACGGCTCTAAATTCAGGCTCCAAACGGCTTTCGGTAAAACGGGGAACAAAAATCGCACCCTGACCCATGCCTATAAATGTTTCGTCTTGATTCATCTGTTCTTCTAAATTTGGTGCAGTCCAGCCTTTATTTTCATAAATATCAATACTCTCGGTATTTAACTGCTGCACAAGTTTTTGGCTTTGTTCCAATGCAATTTCAGAACTCGTGATTTCTACACCCGGAAGCTCTGGAGGACGCATAGCAAAAACCATCTGAACCCAGGTTCCAAGGATTGCCAGAATTAAAGCCTTTTTCACTCGATTTCTCCCGGAGGAGGCAAAGTTTCTAGTTCTACTGGATCCTTAATGTCTGTAGAGGATATAGGTTTTGTTTTGGGGTTCCCAGCTACGGAATTCATAACCGAATCTATATCTGCAATGGCCTCATTACTTATGTATTCCAAAAGTTCAGACAAACCACGCACCACATAAATGGTTTCTAAATTGCTGACTTTTTTGCGATAATCCCATTCCCTGCTCCACAAAACTCTTTTTGTTCTGTTTTCTTGCAAGTGCATATTCATCGCCAAATGAGCATACCATTCATCTTGATTATCATATTCTTCTAGTGCTCTTATGGTTCCACTTATGGTAAAATCTGGTTCTTCAACATCTATGCTTCTCCTTACATCCGAAAAAACTTTGGCTGCCGACAAATGGCGAAAAAGCATATCAGATATCAGATACTCCGGCTTTACTGCCCATAATTCGTAGTTGTAAAAACGCAGTTGAAATGGAGATTGCCTATACACAATATTATTGCGGCGATATGCTTCCGACACATCAAAGTCTTTTATTCTAACCGAATACGGATAAGCATTTTCGTTAAGCATTTCTTTTGGAGTTGGCACATAGTCAAGCTGGTAATAACTGTTCTCTTTAACACCTCCAAAAAATCCACAACCTATAAATATCAAAACCAGTAAACCAAGAACTAAATATTTCATATTTACCTCACCCTCTGCTTTTTTTCTTCGCCGCGAATAAGGAGAGAAGGATTTTCCCTAACTTGGCGGCTAACATCGTTTAAGTTTTCCACTGCTTCTTTTAAATAACGAACCACCACGGATAAATCTTCTTGATTGCGGTATATAAGCTGGTCTGCCCTTTTTGCCAAAAGTTCTGCAGATTTTCCCGCATCATTTATACTTTTTACAGCAGCCTCCACTTGCAGGTTTTGAACTTTATTGTCTGTGTGCGAAAGAAGGGAATCTAGCTTTGCAACTGCAATTGTAATTTTGTGCACTGTTACTTTTGACTCCTCTGCAACAGCATTGGAATTTTCCAAGAGCTGTTTTGCATATTTTGGGAAGTCATTTATATCCTTTGAATTTTTTATCCAAACGGTATCCAACCTAGCGGTTATGTTGTCCAAATTTGTAGCAATATTTGTAAATCGTTTTTGATTATAATCATTTGTGAGATTGAGTAAATTGTTCAATATTCCTTCAATTTTTTCTGCTATAAGCTCTGCTTGGCCAGTGATTTGCTTTAACCCGCTAACCGAAGATTGTATAAAAGAGCCTTTTTTAGCATTTGGATCGGCGGGAGAACCGCCGCTGAGTTCAATGCTTTTTAAGCCAGTTAAAGAAATTCCGCCTATTAAGTTGGCAGTCATGGTTGTTTTTATGGGTGTTTCTGAAGAAACCTCAAAATTCACTATAACAGCATTCAAGTCTTCTTTATCCACCTCCAAACCCGTAACCTGCCCCACAACTATTCCATTGAGCTTAACTTTTGCCCCAGGATTCAATCCGTCCACGGATTCGGTGAAGCGAGTTTTATATGGCGTAAACTTTTCCGTTATCTTTTTGCCTATTAAAAAAGCCGCTGTTCCTAAAACCAAACAAGACATAAGCATCACAAAAATGCCAAGCCTTATCCTTTCTGCTTTAGTCGTTTCCATTATATGTTTAAATATAGAAACTTCTAAAAAGTCCCCCCCGGCAAGTGCCGAGGGGGGAATGTCTCTAAGCTATCTCAATCCTTTTGCTTTGGGCTTGGGGTTTGCGGCTTAGGGCGAGCGTTAAAATTCCGTTTTCGTTTGAGGCTTTTATATTTGTGCTATCAACCTCGTCTGAAAGGTGATATTCACGCTCGTATTTATATTCCTCACCTTCGCGTTTGCGAATAGCGGAAATTTTCAAGAGGTTAGCTTCAACATTAATTTGAATATCCTCTTTTTTAACACCTGGTAGTTCAACTTCCAAAGTATAAACACCATCTTTCTCAGCAAGATAGCTTTTTGGCGCATAAGCTTTGGCTTCTTCACCGCGAGCATAATCCATTAAGGTATCAAATACACGGTTCAGATTGTGAACTGGCGAGTAATTTGTAAGTGTCATAACATCCTCCTTGTTTGTGGCGGTTTTTAGGCCGCCGTGGTTCTACGCTATTAATAAGGCAAAACCCGTGCCACAAGCAAAAAACGCAGTTTTTGCGCCAAAAATGCGGTTTTTTGTGAAAAATTACCCAAAAATGTTTCAAAATTAAAAGAAAAAATGAAACAGTGGTGTTGCATTTTTTACTAATTTAATTTTATGACTGGAATCTCTATGCCCGAAGCCCTCATTGTATGTGTAGCAATGATATGTTTAACTGTTTTTATTACACTTGTTACCCTCAAAGGAATGGATTATAATAAAAAGAAAGAATAAGCCTACTGAGATAGCAAAAACGCTTTTATAAAAGGTTTTATGTCTCCGTTAAGTACAGCTTCTGTGTTTGAGGTTTCGTGACCAGTGCGGGTATCTTTAACTCGGCGGTCGTCTAAAACATAAGAGCGAATTTGGCTGCCCCACTCAATTTTGCGTTTTTCTGCAGCTCGTTCATTTCGCTTTGCTTCTTCTTCGTCTTTGTAATATTGAACAAGTTCGGCTTTTAGCATTTTCATTGCGGTGTCGCGGTTTTGAATTTGGCTGCGTTCTGTTTGGCAACTGACAACTATTCCTGTTGGGTTATGCGTTATGCGCACGGCAGAATCGGTTTTGTTTATGTATTGACCACCAGCTCCGCTGGAACGGTAAGTGTCCACACGTAAATCAGCGGGGTTAATTTCCACCTCTGCATCTTCGTAAATGGGGGTCATGTAAACAGCGGCAAAGCTTGTGTGTCGGCGGGCGTTGGAATCAAAGGGGCTAATTCGCACAAGGCGGTGAACGCCTATTTCTGAACGGAGCATTCCGTAACTGTAAGGATCTGGAAGTTCAAGTGTGCAGCCTTTTATGCCAGCGGTGTCCCCTTCTTGAATATCTAAAACTTTGAATGGTATGTTCTCATTTTCAAAATACATCGTGTACATTCTCAGGAGCATTTGAGTCCAGTCTTGAGATTCCGTGCCTCCTGCACCGGAGTTTATGAAAAATAGTGCTGGTGCAGCATCATCTGTACCATTTAACATTTTTCGCAGTTCCATTTCTGAAATTTTTGCTTCTAAAGCAGAAACATCTTTTTCTATGTTGGCAACAAGTTCGTTGTCGTTTTCGCTTTTTGAAAGTTCGTAAAGTTCGCCCAAATCATCGCATTGCTTTGAAACATTTTCCCAAGTCCCAATTAAATCCCTAATGGATGCAGCCCGTTTTAACAAAGCCTGTGCCTTTCCAGCATCGTTCCACAAATCTGGATTCCCAGATTGTTTTTCCAAAACGGCAAGTTCTTCTGCCTTAACATCTAAGTCAAAGATACTCCCGGAGCTTGTCTATTCGCTCACGGATTGAAATTAAGCCTGAGTGGGTGGTGTTGGTCATAAATTCTACTGCCCAATAGCATCTGGTGGCATATAATCTTTGTTCAAATATTGAACTTTATATATTTTTGACAATTGGTCAAGATAGCTTTTTATGGCAAGCTGCCGTGAACGTTCTGCCTCAAGACGTAAAATATAATCTATTTTATTTTCATAACTTTCAAATTTGCCATCGTTTCTCTCGTAAAGCATAAATATCACAACCTTGTTTCCACCTTGCACAAAAGGCTCGCTAATTTCCCCTACTTTCAAATTTTTAACTGCATTAACAAATTCTGGCCCCTGATCCTTAGGCAAAATGTTACTCATAGCACCGCCATCTTTTTTAGCGTTGGGGTCTTCGCTAACCTGAGCTGCCAATGCCGGAAAATTGACTTTTTTTGTGCGAACCTGTGCAGCATAACCTTTTAATATGTCTTTTTTGTCTTGGATGGCCTGAGCGCTTTCGCCTTTGGCAATATTTAAAACTATACGTACCCCACTTATGGAATCACTTAATATCGCCTCATTTTTATGTTTTTCCCAATAATTCTTTTTATCTTGAGGCGTAGGGTCTTTTGGATATGGAACTTTCTTTTCCAAAATTTGGTCTGCGAGCAATTGGTTTTCTATTTTTTGCCTGAATTCTACCTCGCTTGAACCGCTCTTTTTGAGTTCCTGCTTAAAAACAGCCTCGCTTGGAAATTGTTTTTTGAACAATGCAATAAGACTATCGGTTTTTTTGGCATCTGCTTTTAAGCCCTGCTTTTTTATTTCTGCCTTTAAAAGCTCTTGACCTACAAGGTTATCTATAACCGCCCAGCGAAGTTGGGTCATTGTTTCGGGAGGAAGGTTTTGCCCTGGTGCCTGAGCCTGAGCAAGTTGCTTCACTAGGGTGTCTATTTTCCCAGAGCTAATGCCAATATCGCCAACTTTAATTGCTGCAAAGTTGCTACCCGAAAGCAATTGAGCATAAGCGGAAAAGGCTAACAAAAAAATTAATGAGATTATTTTCATGGGTGTTAATATAGTAAATATCAAGGCTTCCTCTTCCCATGCTCAACAAATAAAGCGTGATATTCTTGAAATAGCGGCACAGATAACTCTAGATTTTCCATAAACCACATTCGCAAAGTTTCGTAAGGAGTTTTTTCGTCAAAAATTTTTAAAGCAGCAAGGGTTCTTTTTGTGTATGTGTCTATGACAAAAGTTGGCAAATGAAAAGCATAAAGTAAAATGGAATCTGCGGTTTCCCTGCCAACGCCCTTCACTTGGAGTAAATTATCTCGAGAAGGTTCTAGTTGAGAGTTATTTATGAACCATTCTGCTATGTTTTTGAGGTATTGGGTTTTCTGGTTTCTGTAACCCGCTGGGCTTATTAGAGTTGCGATGGTTTCGTTATCTATTTTGAGGATTTTTTCGGGGGTATTTATTTTTGCATTAAAAAGGTTTGTAAGGGCTTTTTCCACTTGAGTCCAAGCGGTGTTTTGGGTTAAAATTGCGCCCATACAAACCTCAAATTTGCCCTTTCTTGTTGCTGGCAAGCCAAATTCATTAGGATGATAGCCCCTGCCTTTGAATTCGCTACGCACAGGCCACCATCCTTGGGCACCGTAGAGAGAAAATAGTTTTTTATATAGCTTCGCTGGATTCATACCACTCTGAATTTACTAAATTTTTTATACGTGCATTTGATATTTTTTATTTTATTATTCCTTATAGCATCTTCGTATGCCGTGCCCATTAGGGGCGTGGTGGTAGAAGAATCTGCCGATAATGTTATTCCATACACATATATTTCATATATCTCTGGGAAAGCCATTGGGCAAAGCGATGATAAAGGCAGATTTGAATTTGAGTTGGATAGCAAAAATGCTATTTTGGTTTTCAAAAAAAATGGTTTTGACAGTACCGTAGTGGAAATGCAGGATTACGGAGATTTGCTGGATGTTGTTGTTAGTATGCGCTCAAATGCAAAGCATTTGGGAAGCGCAACCGTTGTGGGTGGTGATGGTGTGTGGCAAAATCCGCGTGTTGCTTCTGTGCAAAAGCTAGAAGATGCGGCGGGGCTTCGCTTTGACTTAACCGAACATTTAAGCCAAATGCCGGGAATATCGGGGCAAATGGATTTTTCTAGCAATCTGTTTTATGATGGAAGCCGCTCCGAAGAAATTGCCTACCATCTTGGGGAATTTAGAATACCAAATATGCGACACTTGGATATAGGCTTCCCCGGAAATTTATCGGTGATAAACCCACACGCCGTTGAAAACATAAACATAAGCGAGCATTATGGAGCAAATCCCTTTAATCAAGGGCTGGCTGGCTCAATTCAATTTGAACAGAGAAATGCAACTGATTTTAAAGCCGATATTTCGCTGGGAACAACACTGCGCGAAATTTATATGGAAGGACCTTGGCTCTTTTGGGATGGTTTTACTTTTAGCGCAAGATATTTAGAACCTTCAATGCTAAAAAATATGGGAGAAAAATTTTTCACCGAGTTTAAAAAAACAAATGAAAGCTGCGACGGATGCACCAAAGACCAAAACTCCTTTTCCCTTTTCTCCACAGATTTATATGGAAGGTTTTTTGGCAAAGATTCCTCGCACAATTCCTGGGCAATAACTGGGCTTTACTCAAGTGATGAATATTCCATTCGCCAAAACAATTCCACTATAATACAAGGCTCTCAATTTTATGGCTTGACTTTTGCGGAATATAAAACTTTGGGTGGAACAAATATTTATGCTGGAGTTATTTCAAAACAAACATCCGATTCTCTAAGAGACACTTCGGCTTTTAGAAAACCTATTGAACCCGAACTCATAAGCTATCCAGAATTTTGGAATTTCATAGATGGTTACGAAAAATCTCATTTAACCGCTAGTGCCGGAATTTCTTGGGAACAGACCTCTGGTTTGGGTTTTGCCATTTTATATGACTTTCACAGTCTTTCAAAAAAATGGTATTTTATGGATGATGAAGATATTTTAAACGATAATGTGTTTCAGGCAAATGCTCATTATATAATTGCAAACGGAAATAATGCAAATTCAGTACAAAGTGTATTTGGAGTGGGCGGCATATTCTCGCTTTCTTCAAAGGAAATTGCACCACTGGCTTCTTTTGATATAGAAAAAGGAGCTGGCAAAGATATTGCCATTTTTGGAAACCTTGCATGGCGTAGCGACTGGGACGAGAAATTGAACAGCGGCGGAGTGGTTAAGGTTGGAGCGAGATATTCTTTGGGTGCTTTAAAAATTTCTGCACATGGATTTGGGCGTTATTATCCAGACCCTATTCTGCCAATTCCTCGGGCTTATGAATATTATGAAGAAGCTCAAAAGGTTGATTTTGGATGGGTGGGAGGAAGCCAAATAACCCTTGATTTTCACACTTTACACGCATTAGCATTCCAAAGCAATATTTCACATATCCAAGGAAAATATGTGTTTTCAAATGGTTCTCTCCCTTGGCCGGCAAATTCAAGAATAGATATGGTTTCTCATTTGAGAATTTACCCCAGAAGCGATTCCCTTTTATCCTTTATAATTAGCCACCGCGCAGCCTTGGATAGACCTCTTTATAAATGGGAAATAGACCTACTTCAAGAGCAAAGGAATATAAAATGCGCAGACGAAACAACTTCTCTTTTTCGCACAGATATTCGTCTTAATCTAGATTTAAAATCAAAAGCGAGAATAATTTTCCTTGAAAATGTTCGCTTTTTTATTGAAGCAGATAATATATTCGCTCCGCTGGATATAAAATTTTTAGGTGGAGAAAATGCAAGAGAACGTTCTGTTGCCGTGCGCAATTCAAACGGAGATTCTTTTGATATTGTTCCCTTTATGGCAAAGGGAATGGGACTTTATTTGCAATTTGGAGTAGAGGGAAATTTTGGGATTTAATATGAACGAACATCCACTGCATACATATCTTAGGGCTCAAGGCGAATTGGGAGGCTTTGAGGTGGTGTTGCCTTTGTCTGAACCATTGTCTGAACCAGAATTCACAGAATTAAAGAATTTACAGAATATGGAGAAACCAACTTTGGAGGTTAAGCCAAAACCTGTTTTGGAGATTGAGCGACACGATGATGATTTGTTGTGGAAAAATGCCAGTTGTCTTGGGGATTTTTATGAGGCTTTGAAGGGGCATTCTATATATACTAAGGCTATGCGGTCTTTAAGTTTTTGTGTTCCTAAAATAAAAACAGATGTGCCCTATCTTTTGATTTTTCATTCGCCACTGGAATTAACAGTAGAGGCTAGGGATATTTTGGAGAGGTTGTTTAAAAAACTTGAAATTGATTTGAATATATGCGGAGTTTCTTTCTTTTTAAAATGTAATGATATTGCTTTGCCAAGAGAAAAAAAAATATTAAAAGAAATGCTGTGCAAAGAAATAGAACTTATAAATCCAGAGAAAATAATTTTCTTTAGAGAAGTACCAAAAACAGAAAAAATTGAAGCTCCGCCTCCAATAAACGGAAATACCATAATATTTGCCAACAAACCCGCCATAACTCTATACTCCCTTTTGGAAATACTCCCAGGCAAGCAAGATATTAAAGAAAAAATGAATGATGTTTTAAATATATGTAAGGCTTTTATTCCATAACACAGTTAAAATACCCACAATCCATCACACAACGAACTGAGAGTCCCATTGACTTGGAATATTCGGAATGAGCTACGTTATCTCTATCTGTACTTATATATTTGTATTTGCCATAAGGACCATTGGCATCGCTTGTCCACCAATATCCTTTTTCTGTGATTTCTGCAAAACCTTGGGCTTTGGTGAAACCGCCGGGCAATGCAGTAAAACCATAATTATCCCATCCACCCCACTCCTTTGCTTTAAGTTTTCTGGCAACATCTCCGCCTGAACCCTCTATCAAATTCTGCCAATCATCATTGCTAGACAAACGCCAAGGAGAGGGGCAAACTGTTTGAGCCGCGTCCCAATCATAAAGCCGCCCATATTTCTCGCAGTTTTCAGGTTTATTGTTGTAGCAAAAACTGCCTTTTGCATTGTAATTTAAATTATTTGCCATCCACATTGTGTTACCTATTTTAATCACATTGTATTTCCGGCTGTCGCGAGTATCTGTGAATATTCTGCTTATTTTTTTTATAGGAGGATTTTGTATGCAAAGAACAGAGAGAGCGCTGGATTTATCTTTCAAGGTACTGGAGAATCCCCCAGAAGCCGATAAACTCCGAGCCTGAGCAGAACCGTTAACTTCAAATGTTGTAGATGTCCACCAAAAACCGTTTTCTTCTAAATTGCGCCAACGACCTATTTTTTCCCCACTTCTTTGCTGTTCTATGGTATATTCATACACATCGTTATCACGCCATCCGCCTTTCAAAGCGGAAATGGCGGCAGCAAGACCTTTGCCCGCAGATTTTTCCAATTCATTCCACTCCGAGTCGCTAGGCAAATGCCAACCAACCGGACATACCTTAGCCGCAGTGTTCCAGTCATATAAACGCCCGTATTTTTGGCAATAAAAATCATCATCTTCAAAACACCAAGATTTACCTATACTCGTTTTATAGTTCATATTTTCTGCCATCCAAACTTGATTACCTATCTTGACCGTTTTATATTGCTTTACATCATTTGTTTTGCCAGTTTTAGGAATATTCTGAACACAGCGAACCGAATAACCAATGGATTTGGTTGTGATTTTTTCGTCCAATTTATTTTCATTTACCTTAATATGAGAGCTATAAGCATCGTTATTTCCATACTCTGCTATGCCCCACCAATTTCCAGATTTTTCTTTATCTAGGAATTTGTATTCATTTGGGGAAACTGCATGGCTATATTCACCGCTGAGACTTCCACCGAGCATTGGTGAAAATTCTTCTATTGATAATTCGCTCCATTCGCGCCGTGTGGGCAAATGCCAACCGCTTGGGCACGCTTTAACCGCTGTGTTCCAGTCATATAAACGCCCATGCATATTGCAATTATAATCATCATTTTCATAGCACCAAGATTTTCCAGTTTTATAGTTTAAATTTTCTGCCATCCATAACCCAGAACCTATTTTTAAGGTGTTGTAGAGTTTTATATCATTTTTCTTTTCGCTTGGTTTAGTTTTGATATTCTGAATGCAACGAACGGCAAAATTAGCCGTTTCAACATTATCTAATTTGTTTATGCCGCCAAAACCGGAATTTAGAACTACATAGTAAACAATGGTATCTACGCCAATATTAGTAGCAGCCCACCATTTGCCCTGTGTGCCCCACCCTATTTTTGCTTTAAGTTTAGCATCTGCTTCGCTTATTTCTTTTTTTAAATCTTCCCAAGCACTTTTGCTAGGCAAACGCCAACCCGATGGGCAAGCCTTTTGCACGGAATCAAAATTGAAAAGTTTGCTCTTTTTGTAATTTAAATCCTCCGCCATCCAAACCCGCCCACCTAATTTTAAAGTTTTATATTTCTTATTCTCGCGAAAATCCGTGAATGTGCCTTTAATATCATTTAAGGTGATTTGGGTTTCTTTAGCACCTTTAGTATCTTTAGCCGGTTTAATATTTTTTGGTGCATTTTTTTGAGCAAATGCAAGGCAAGCAAAGAGTAAGAATAAAAAGGTGAGTTTTTTCACTATGCAAGCTTAGTTTCTTTTTTACGTATTTTTAAACGGCTGAACAATTTCTTAAAAATGCTATCAAATATATTTATATTTGATTTAACAATTATTGCCTCATCCGACAAGTCCGGGTGTTCATCGTCAATATATGGCTCAAAACCTGAACCTTGCAGAGCTTTGAGGCGAGCATATAATTCCTTATCCCTAGGGAAAGTCTTAGCTATCTGCTTTGCCGTCATGACATATACTTTATTTTCCATAATACCTTCTCCTTTCTTTTCTACTTGCAAACCTAAACGAAATCAAACGTCTTTTCAAAAATTTACGATTTGTAAAGCATACAGATAAAATTTCTCCATCAACATTACCTATTGCTATATAACGCTTTTCTCCATAATTGAATCGCCTATCTTCAAGTATGACTCTTTCTTTATCCAAAAATACTTCAGCACCATACAGCAAAGGTAATCCTTTATGCTTTCTAATATTTTCAGTATTCTTGGCTTCATCCCATTCATATCTGCAAAATCTCTCTAATATGTAATATAATAAATTTTCACAGGCTAACACCTGAAATTCCTAAACATAACACACCTCAATATAAAATATACAAAAAAACCACCCACTAAAACAAAAACCCCCTTGCGGGGGCTTGGAATTATTTTTAAATAAGCAGATATGTCTATTGACAAGAAGGATTTTTAGTTCCTGCCGTAGCAGTGCCAAATGCTCCGTTTGATCCCATATAAACATAATAACCACCATCTTTTTTTGTTAAGGTCGCTTTGAAATTTTCGCAAGTTGGCGTAATCCAAGTTGCACATACATTACCATTAACAACTTTATCAGTATAATCTGTTCCATTGACTTTTATAGTACCTGAATTATAAATTGATAGTTGTGTAAAATCTTGCAATAAATAACAACCTGCTGGATTACTAGGAATGGTCGCTGGAGTTTGTACAGTACTAAAAGCTGCTCCATTGCAATAACTTGTCTGATACTCACACGATGATATTTCTGTCCATTGAGCGTAAAGCGTAACATTAGCATCTGTTGCGTAGCTTCCTCCAGAAGCGTAAGACGTTCCGCTACCATTAGCCGCAGTATTCCAACTGGCAAAAGTGAAACCAGTTCTCGTTGGCTTGTCGGTAGTCAATGTTAATGCAGTACCCTGGTTTTTTGTTTGAGTTGTAGGTCCACCTGTGCCACCGTTGGCATTATAGGTTACGGTGTATGTAGTTGGCGCATTCGCTGTCCATTGAGCGTAAAGCGTAACATTGGCATTTGCTGTATAGTTTGCTCCAGGAGCGTAAGTTGTTCCGGTGCCACCAGCCACAGTGTTCCAACTGGCAAAAGTGTAGCCCGATCTCGTGGGTACGGTAGCACTCAATGTTAATGCAACATCATGGGTTTTTGTTTGATTGACAGGTACCGTAACTCCTGTGACACCTGTGCCAGCATTATAGGTTACGGTGTATGTATTCGGTGCATTTTCCGTCCATTGAGCGTAAAGCGTAACACTGGCATTTGCTGTATAGTTTGCTCCAGGAGCGTAAGTTGTTCCGGTGCCACCAGCCACAGTGTTCCAACTGGCAAAAGTGTAGCCCGATCTCGTGGGCACTGTGGTACTCAATGGTAACGCAACATCATGGGTTTTTGTTTGATTGGCAGGTACCGTAACTCCTGTGACACCTGTGCCAGCATTATAGGTTACGGTGTATGTTGTCGGCGCAGCACCACTACTACTTACCGCCACACTAGAGCTACTAGGTCTGCTAGAACTGCTTACCACAGTTGCGCTAGAGCTGCTTGGTCTGCTAGAACTGCTAACTGGCGGTGCTGCGCTAGAAGAGCTAATTGCTGGTACGCTACTACTGCTGCTTACTGTAGCACTGCTACTGCTTGTTGCTACGGGGCAACCTGGTTTGTTGCATATTCTAAATGTGCCTTCGCATTTAATTTCTAACCCGTTGCACGCACCCTTATCATCCCTATCTACCCTAGCTGTAATTTCACTATACTCTCCCAATTTCGGATTGTTCCACGGAGGATCTTTAGCCCAAATAATATCGTTCTGTTCTATAGTGGTAACTGTACCGCTCTTTTTATCTGTGCATTTAACCTCAGGTCTATTCTTCTGAGGAATAGGCGTACTTACCGAGCCTGTGTCAACAACCACTTTACAAGCAAGAGTATATGGAGAATCAACAGAACTGCTCGAACTCAAACTTGAAGAACTGCTTTGCAAAATTGAACTGGAAGAGCCTCCACTTGAACTATTTGCTCCACTTGAACTATTTGCTTCAGCACTAGATGAAGATTCTTTAGCTTTTGATGAACTAGATGGAAGCAATGATATTAGTGAGTCAACAAATTCTTTATCTTCCATTTTAACATCTAGAAGTTCCATGGCATCTAACAAATTTAAATTTATATCTTCGCCTTCTTTTCCAATATCTTCTACACTCCCTTTACCACAAGCTATTATTATAACAATTGTTGTTAGTACCGCCAAAATAAGCGGCACTAAATTAATGAATTTAATTTTTTTAATCATAATAACAACCTCTTTGAATGTAGAAAAAATCCACACTCCCTAATAGTAAATATACATTTTTTTACATTAAAATGACATTTCTAATCAAAAAACCCGCTTTGTAAACTCAAAAATATGCGATTTTCACCTTTTTTAGTGATATTTGTAGAATTCCTAGTAGAATATATTTGGTTATACCCTAGCACAAAATCAAAAGTCTGCATTTTAATCCTAATTTTTGGCTCCGCAAAAAGCCTTTTCGCTTCCATCTCACTCCACGGATTTGGTTCCCCATCTTTTGCAAAACCGCCTACCAAAAATATGCCACTACCCTGCCATTGCAAAGAAAGGCCTGCATACATAAGTCCATATAAATGAGAAGAATTATCTGGGGTTTGCCATTCTTCCATATAGCTACCCATTCCCATAGCAAAACGATAGCGATTTCCTATGGCAGGGTCGGGGTTGCGATAATCAAGTCCGTAAAGTGTGTTTGGCAAAACAAATTTTCCTCTATCGGTTCTGCGGAAATTCGCACCGAACTCCGTTCCTGCGCTCATGGATATATATTCACTCAGCGGATGTGTAATTGAGAGAATGCCTTGGCTAGAAACATAAAGTGGAGCCTCTTGGTCAAAGCTATGCACAGAAACAGCCTTGAAACCACCCGTCAACTGAGCCATAAAACCCTTTTTTGCAAACCATCTATTGTATTCCTCGCTTTGCCAAAGCCATTTAGCATAAGGAAATAGCGAACTCACCCCTACTGGCTCATAAACAAAACCTATTGGCTTCGGGTCATCTTCATCATCCTCATAAGAGTCTTCATCATAAATAGGGTAGCCAGAGGCACCGCTTGTTATATCTCTGCGGTCAAATTCAACAGCAATTTGCAAATGCTCTTTTTCAATGCCAAGAACCATTCTGCCGCCGTTTTCTTTTAACAACTTCGTTTTTCTCTCAAGAATACGCCTTTGAAAATAGGACGTTGGCTCATATTCATAAAATTTTGCCTTGGCAAAAAAATTTCCATCCGACATAAAAAACCGTTCAAAACGCACATTTGGCTCTAAGCCTCTAGCTCCCTGCCCATAAAAAGCCATTAAATTCAAATTATAACCAAACTGGTTCACAAAACGAAAATTGGCATTTGCCGCAATATTTGCACCAAAAAGTGTTCCGCCAAAACCTATAAGTGATAGCAATAACTGTGGATTGCTCTCCGAGTTTATTTGCAATAAAGAACCGGTATCCAAAACTAGATGCACTTCTCTATAAGAACCGTCTTCTTGTAAATTTTTCAAAAAATTGAAAACCCCAAGAATGCCTGTATCACTAGGATTCCAAAAACTCTTTAAATGTCCTTGAATTTCTGCAGGAATGCTGTCAAAAACTGGAAGATATAGGAAACGAGGCGGTGGAGGTGAGAGTTGAGAGTTGAGAGCCCAAAGCTGAGAACTTTGAGGGATCTGAGCTAGGCGGGAGCGACGAGCTTGAACAGCTTGGACTCCGGCTTCAAAAAGGGAGTCGGGATTTGGTTTTGAGTGAGGGCGCAAAATTATCAATGTGGAATCTTCGTGCCACAATTTTTGCTGATAGCGTTCTGTTGCCGAGCCATTTGTATCTCTTAGGGCAATGGGAGTGGAAAAGATTCTAAATGTTGCCTCATGTTCCGCACCAACCACCGGAGGAAAGGGATAATTTTCCAAGCTATCTAATTTGCGAAATGGTACTTTTGAACCTATATCGGAACGCCAAAGACTCTCTTGAACTCTCAAATCAAATAAAACCTGCCCAAAATATGGCTTGCTTTCGGTAAGTTCAACTAAAAAAGGAGTTCCATCTTCTTTGTGCTTTATTAGCCATTCTTTTTGCCACAAAGCGGCTTTTTTAGGCTGTTCTGCCTTTGGTAGAGAGTCCCAAGATTTAATTAACTCCCTTATTTGCGCTGAACTCCAACCTGCACTCCACAAAGCACCCACAAAAGCACCCCATTGGCTTCCAACAACCGTATCTATTGGTATTTGAAACCTCTCTATTTCGCTCAAAACTCCCAAATGATATTCAGTTGAAGAATAATCGCCATTCATATATATCACAGCAGCACTTGTTTGAAACCACAAAAGAGCTACGAATAAAATGGTCCTTGGGATTTTTAACATATTTAGAAAATACAAATTTCAGGTTCCAGCACAATGCCGTGTGTTTTTTTCACTTCTTGAACTATTTTTTCCATCAATGTTTTTACATCACTAGCTGTTGCATTCCCTCTATTCACAATAAAATTCGCATGAAGCTCGGAAACCTGCGCATCCCCTACCCTGCACCCTTTAAGCCCACAAGAATCTATTAAATAGCCCGCAGATAAATGGCTATCGGTTAAGGGCAAATTGCTTGTTGGATTTTTAAATATGGAACCTGCATTTGGATATTTCAAAGGCTGCTTTTCGCTCCGCCAAGCCAAAACCTCTTTTCTGTTCTTGTTTATAATGTCTTTTGACATCGGAACAAAATCAAATTCAGCGGAGACAATAATTTCATCCAGCATTTTAAAGGCACTGCTTCTATAAGAAAATTTACATTCTTCATTCGTTCTTGTCACTATTCCCCCATAATTTGTCACAGAAACAACGCTTTTTATGCAATCAGAAATTTGCTGCCCATGCGCACCGGCATTCATAAAAATTGCACCACCAACGGTTCCCGGAATTCCTTCCAGTTTTTCCATCCCTCCCAAGCCTTTGTTTGCGGCGGCGTGAATAACATCGTGCAGGGATTTTCCAGATTCCAAATTTTTCCCTATTTTTATAACCAAGCCATCATAACCATTATCATTAAAAAGGATATTGCTTCCATTGCCTAAAATGAAAAATTTCTCATTGTTTTTTTTGCAAAACATCAACAACTCCCTAATCTCGGCAATGGATTTAGGTTCGGCAAATAACTTTGCTGGTCCGCCAATCTTAAAGGTGCTGTATTTTTTTAATGAGACATTTTGTGAAATCAATGCAAACCTCCGGCAAACCGTTATTATCAATATAAACCATATCCCATGTCCCATGCCCCATATCCCTTTGCATCTTCATTCTCCTTTCAATATCGCTTTTGCTCATACCTTTTTTTAATAGGCGTTCTTTTCTTATGTTTTCGTCTGCTTGGACAATCCAAATTTCTTTCATTTTTTTTGCGAAATCTTGCCATTTATATAAAACGGCAGCTTCTACAAATGGTGGATTTATTTTTTCAATTTCATGCTGCAAAATTGGGTGAACAATGCTCTCCAAAAGGCAGAGTTTTTTTTCATCATTAAAAACAATTTGCGAAATATAAGGGCGATTTATTCCGTTTTCATCAATAGCCTCATCTCCAAACTCCTCTGCAATTTTTTTTCTCAAATCCGCATTTTCCCTGTAGAACTTATGGGCAAGGGAATCGGCATCCAAAACCTCAAAACCCGCCTCCCTAACAACAGAAGCCACGAGAGATTTCCCAGAACCTATTAAACCTGTAATGGCTAGCATTAGAGGGAATTTAGAAATTTGTATAGTAGCCAATGGTTAGCTCGTAGAGTATGGACCAAAGAATTGAAATGATGAAAATTCCCCTCTTTTAGAGGGGTGGCAAGCCAAATTCATAAAAAGATGTTTGCTGGCTTGACGGGGCGTGGCCGCCAGCGGCGGCACACCCCGTCAGCTACGCTGCCACCCCGCTAGGAGCGGGGAACTTGCTAATTTAGTTTCTTTTTTACAAAATATCTTAATCAGCGTTTACTCACTGTTGTCCGTTAAACATTTAAGAAAAAAACCGAATGGTCTATAAAAGTTGAGAAGGCGGAGAAGATGAAACATCTTTCCGCCTAATGGCTATATTCTAATTGTGAACCGGCCTGGGAAAAATGTATAGTTAGTTAAGCCACAAATTTGTTGTTAGTCATAAATATAGAATCTTTTTCCTCCGGTGTCAAGTACCCATTGAAAGAATGTTTTCTAAACCTATTGTAATAAACTTCTATATATTGAAATAAATCTTTTCTCAGTTCTTCCATTGTTTCATATTTCCTATGATATATCAATCGTTTTTTCAGGCTTCCGAAAAAAGACTCAGCCACGGCGTTATCCCAGCAGTTGCCTTTCCTGGACATGCTCTGGACGCAGGCGTGTTTGCCTAGGCATTCCCTGAAGCCTTTGGAGGCATACTGGATCCCTCTGTCGCTGTGGACGATGAGCCCTCGCGGAGGGTTCCGCAGATAAACAGCTTGCTCGAAAGCTTTTATGGTGGATTCCGCGCGAAGCGACGTGCTTAAATCCCATCCGACAACTTTGCGGCTGAACAGGTCTATGAAAACGACGAGGTAAAGCCACCTGCCATTGACTGGCAGATAGGTTATGTCGCTTGCCCATGCACGGTTTGGCGAGCTTTGGGTGAATTTCCTGTCCAGGATGTTTGGGGCTATCGGCTCATTGTGTCTGGAATCGGTGGTTGCCACGAATCGCCTCCTTGTCTTGCACTTCAAGCCCATTGCTTTCATTTCGCGGGCTATCCTGTTCCTGCAAACACCTTCAATCCCCAGACCTTTCAAGTCTGACTCAATCGTCCGGCTGCCTGCCGTCCCGCCGTGGCTGTCGTAAGCCTTTTGTATCAGCCCGCGCAGGTACTGACGGAAAACAGCCGTCCGTGAGGGCGGCCTCTTGAGCCAGCGGTAAAACCCGCTTGCAGATACCTCTAATACCTTGGACATTTTCAACACCGGAAATTCGGGACGATGTTCCTTCATAAACCGGAACTTCATTTCGGTGCCCTTGAGAAAATGCCCAGCGCTTTTTTTAAGATTTCTCTCTCCAGCTCGGAATCCCTGAGCTGCTTCTCCAGCTCCCTGATGCGCTTCTCGCTGTCGGAAAGGGCTGCCTTGCCGTTGCCGGGGAAGGCTAGGGTGCCTTTTACCTCCTCTTCCTTTCGCCAACGGTAT
>Ga0268262_10001326_pt1 | contig 30937 bp, 21 predicted proteins | sample TergutNc150P3_FD_190354 | JGI IMG/M metagenome (GOLD analysis project Ga0268262, IMG submission 190354) | Nasutitermes corniger P3 segment gut microbial community from laboratory colony in Florida, USA - Nc150 P3 (SPAdes) (version 2) | ecosystem: Host-associated > Arthropoda: Insects >... | reverse complement strand
TACTTAAACCGCTCAAGTGGGGAGTGGAGGATTTGAACCTTCGAAGGCTGAGCCAACAGATTTACAGTCTGCCCCATTTGACCGCTCTGGAAACTCCCCATTTAATATGACACTATATTTATATAAAATAAAAAGAGTTTTGACAAGGGGTTTTACTGCTTTTTTTTAATTCCGTCTATTGCCCAGGAAATAATGACATTCAGGCGTTTGGTAATAGCGGAATCAATACTAATCTTTGAGGCGACAAAATCAGAAATGTCAGCTCCGGCAATGCTGTAAATTAAAACGCCTTCCTGAATAGGCTCAAAATAGAGCTGGGCTATGAATTTTTCTTCTTTAATTACCGGAATAAATAAATAACTCATATTGCGAAAATTAGTAAGAGTATAGCGTAAACCGTTTTTAATCAGCAGCATTTCTCCGCGATAATAAGTGTTTCCAAAATTGACGTCCTTAAGCCTTATATAAACGGTCTCTTTTGCAGGCAGTGTCTTTGAAGGGGCGGGATCAGGGATAGCGGTAATTTGCCTGTCGCTTACGATTCTATTTGCCTCTTCAAAAAGAGGGACAGCTTTTTTTTTAGTATAGGAACTGTACAGCCTGCCGCGTAAATCGCTGATATTTCCCAATGCGTTGTATATGTTAAGAAGGCTTACGGAAGCGGAATCTACATGGAGAACTATTATTGATTCTACAAGGAAACCGGGTTTCTTTTGTAACACATTATTAACAATTTGAGGATCCAATCTTGAAGTTTGCCCATTTCCAATAATGACAAACCCGTTTGTTTTTTGGCTTGATTTCACATAACCGGATTCTTTAAAAGCTAAAGTTTTAATATCCTGATTAAGATTAGGGAAAACGTCATTAAAAGCGCGCAGTTGGGCAAAGATGTTATTTGAAAAAAATAAAAAAATAATTAAAAAAAATATTTTTTTCATTTAATATGCGCCTTTCCCTAAAATTACCACGCCAAAAGTTTTAAATATTATCCAGAGATCCAGCCATACCGACCAGCTTTGCTGATAATATATGTCATAAGCGACCCTGTCAAGGTAATTGGAATCCGATCTTCCCGATACTTGCCACAGGCCCGTTAATCCGGGTTTTACGGAAAATACCCTGTTATAATCTTCTCCGTATTTTTCTATCTCACTGTCTACGATGGGACGCGGGCCGACAAGGGACATTTCGCCTTTTATTATATTTATCAGCTGCGGGAACTCGTCAATGCTTGTACGGCGCAGGAATTTGCCAATTTTGGTTATTCTTGGATCCTTATGCAGTTTATGATTTTCTTCCCATTCTTTTTTTAATTCAAAATTTGTTTCAAGTAAATGACGTAATAATAAATCCGCGTCCTGTACCATTGTACGGAATTTATAAGCGTAAAAACGTTTGCCGTTTATGCCAAGTCTTTCATGTTTATAAAGTATTCTGCCCGGAGAATCCAGTTTAATTATTAATCCTATAATAAGAAGAAACGGCAGGACTATAATACCGCCAAAAACAACAACGCAAATATCCATAAACCTTTTTATAATAAGGTTAAAGGTCATATTGAGTTTATTGCTTGTGTCAATTCCAAGGACGCCGCTAAAATCGCGTACGGACATCCAGATGCTTGATATATTATAGAAATTTGGGATAAGCACATTATAACGGAAAGCGCTGATGGACGTGTTTTGAAGATGTTTTAATTTCTTGGGGTCAAGAGACGGCATGGCGACAATCGCCATTTTTATATTGTACCGTTTTACAATTTCAGGACCGGCGGAAGTATCGTGAATTATCGGTACGCCATTATATTCATCATCTCCAAGGGGGTTATCGTCTAAAATAAGAACAGGCGCATAACCCGTCCTGATACTGCCTAAAAGGCAATCTGTAACCAATTTTCCCGTTTTTCCGGAACCGTAAATTACGGTCGGTATTCCTCCAAGTTTTGTTTTATGTAGAAACAAATGAGTCGCGCTTCTGCCTATCAAAAGTATAATTGTTGAAAATATTCCGCTGATAAGGAATGCGGTATTAACCGAGTCCCATTTGTCGTTTTCGATAAATCGGGACATGGTTATGCCGCCATAAGCGATTAATGAGCCGATAAAAAATCTTCTCATTTCTTCGGAAGGGGCAAGGGAGACGCCGGGATACAGCTTGTGAATTTGAAAAATCAGGATGAAGGCGGGAAGATACGGCCAATATGTAATAAATGACTTAGCATTAATGCTGCTATAATGATTAATAAACCCGTAAATTCTTACCCAAAAGAATCCCCAGGCAAAGGATAACATAACCGCCAAAAGATCAGAGAAAACAAATGCCGTTGCAGTAAGCGCGGAGCTTGTACGGCGGTATCTTGTCCTGTACCAATTGTCAAATTCGGCGAGAGTCATTTATTTTTAATATAACTTAATTTAGAAGGTCTTTCAAGACGTAAGTTATTATTTTTTATTTCCTTATTAATGATATATGTGGAACAGACGGACCCTGCCATGTAATAAAAACAGGTTTGCCTGAGATATCCAAAATAGCTTCGTCCGGCAAAGAATAATTGTCCGCCGATGATATGTCATGAATGGTAATTGTTGCCGGAATGGCTACTTTGATTTTTTGTTTAATATTTATGTCATTCCATATAATCAGAGTATTAGTATCTGATTCATTTCCTGTAAAACATAGAGTAACAATATTTGATTTTACGCCTTCTTTTAACGGAAGTTCTGGATTATACCGCGAACCGGGAAGATAACGGGCGCATAATTCATAAGCCCATGCTCCGCTTTTCCTTGTAAAATCCTTATATACAAGACCGAAATAATATTCCGAATCAAATGTATTGGGGTATTCGCCGTATTTATAAGAATCCCTGAAATCATACCATATAATGACGCGAGTTCCACGGGCGGCGGCGGGAGCGATAGTTTTTATTATATAAGACGAATGTTCTTTTAAAGACACTCTTGAGGGATAATAACCTGATGTAGGATAACCTATTTCCGTAATCCAAATGTCGCCTTTAAAATTAATTTTTGATGTTATATCAAAAAAGTTATTCAAAAGAATTATTGCGCCTTTTGGATTCGCATCGTAGGGGTGAAACGAAAGAGCGTCAAGATTTTCCATAGCTCCGGCTTTTTTCATGTTTATAATAAAATTATAGGGGACACGTTGAAGACTTCCGCCTACAATATAGGCGTCAGGATCCACTTCCCTTATTTTAATGGCCGCAAGCCTTGATAATTCAAAAAACTCTTTATCCGTTCCTAACCAGAATATCCAATTAGGTTCGTTCCATATTTCCCACGCGTCAACTTTTCCTTTATAGCGACTGACAGTAACTTCCACGTAATTTATGAAATATTTAAAATCTTCTTTGGAGATATAGTCTCTATTTTTACCGTTATTAATCCAAGGCGTGGAATAAGCAAGACCGGCAAGTATTTTTTTTCCATTCGCTTTTGCATTATCAACAAAATTATCATAAAAGGTAAATTCAAAATTATCTTTTTCTCTTTCAATTTGGTGCCAATTAAAAACTTTACGCACCCATACCGGCCGCATTACGTTTAAAAGTGGATATTCTTCAACCGCCGTTCCAGCTACTATGCCTAAGTAATCAGTAGGAACAGTAACTTGATTTGAAGATTTTTTAGATGCCGTTGAACATGATATTGATATTATAAAGAAAAATAACCCTATAAAAATAAATTTAATAATATGTGTTTGCATTTTCATATAAAATGTATTATATAATATTTCTTAAAATTGTAGAAGTAATTTTTTAATTTAAACTCTCTTTTTTTCCATAACGATGCGCATTATTTTTTCCTTAAATTCTTCGCGTGAGAATTTCCGTACATGCGCGTTAAAGTTTTCGCGGTTACGGAATTGTTCCTGACATGCTTCAAAACGATCCATTGCTTTAATCAGCGAATCAGGAGTTTGCTCGTTAAAAAAAATGCCCGTTACGCCCTCTTTTAACGTATCAAGCGCGCCGCCGCCGCGGTATGCGATTACAGGACAGCCGACGGCATTGGCTTCTACCGGAATAATACCGAAATCTTCAATACCGGGGAAAAGCAAAGCCCGCGCTGATGAGTAAAGTTCCAGAGCGTCTTTATCAGAAACTCTGCCCTTGAAAGTGACAAGGCCGGTTTTCTCATACTTACGCAATTTTCTGGTTTTTTTGCCCCCACCTGCCGCTATAATACGCCGCCCGGAAGCGACGCAGGCTTCGATGGCAATATCAGCTCTTTTATAACCTGTTAGCTGTCCAAAAAAAAGATAATAATCTCCGGGTTTCCTTTCAACGGAGAGGAATTTATCTATATCAACCGGCGGATAAACTATCGCCGCCTCGCGGTTATAACAACGCCTGATTCGCCGCGCCACATAACTTGAATTGGCAATAAAGAAATCAACCTGATTGGCGGAAATAGCGTCCCAGAGCCTGAGTTTCGGAACAAGGCGCTTCATAAAAAAGCGTATTAAAAAGTTAGTCCCCCTGAAATATTCGTGGTACATATCCCACAGGTAGCGCATAGGACTGTGGCAATAACATAAGTGGTAGGCGTTGGGGTTGGGTATTACTCCTTTGGCGGGACCTGACTCACTTGAGATGACAAGATCATAAGATTGCAAATCAAAGTCATTCAAGGCGTTTGGCATAAGAGGCATATAAAGCTGATAGAGTTTTTTTGCGAAGGGCAGGCGGTTAATATATGAGGTTATAACGCGTTTTTCTTTTATCAAAGGTGAAACAGCTTTGGGGTTGTATACATGGGTAAAAATATCCGCATCGGGAAAGATTTCAAGCAACGCTTCCAAAACTTTTTCTCCGCCGCGCATATTGACAAGCCAATAATGGACTATTGCAACTTTCATTGTATCATATTACTATATAAAAAATATTTTTCAAGGTTGATCATAAACAAAAAAGTTGGGCTATGCGGCGGATTATTTTTCCGCCTTTTCCCAGTTATTAGGATCAAATATATTATCATGGACAAAATAATCAATTTTAGGGTTAAGATCAAATTGGGTGTTATTATTGCTTGTTTTACCATTAGATATGGCAATGTAAAGAGGTTTCTTTTTTCTTTCCATGGATATTTCATTACCGGTAAAAGGATTTACGGCATTTCCAATTATATTGACAAGGGAAAGATACGGCACATCGGCATTCGTCATAAACGCCATATCCGTTTTAATTTCACCGGAAGAATTAAAATCTTTAACCAATAATAACGGATTAAAGTGATCAAGATTAAAAGGCATTCCCGCTCTGGTAATTAGATTTATCGGTGTCCCATGATCGGAAACAAAAATGATTCTGGTATTATCATATATATTTTCTTTCTTCAGAAAATTAATCCAAACGGCCAGGCGTTTAATTGCCGCCGCATTAATATGATACGCGTGCTCTTTCGCAAAACGGGTATTTCCGTAATTGGTAACGGTTGTTACAGGCACATATTCCGGAGCCTGTAAAAATGTACCTTCATGGGTTGTGTTGTTTGTCATTATTAGCGCCGTATTTGCGTTGTTATCTGTAATTTCCATTAAACGGGGAAGATAATCAAGTATGGCATATCCGTTTAGCGTCAGGCGAAGACGCTGATCGGTGTTATTGGAACACCAGCTTCCGCTCATATACAACGCTTCCCGAAAAAACAAAGGTAATCCTTTAAGGAGACCATACCAAAACATATTTCGCTTGATGATGTCACTTGTTTTTTGAAGTTTCCAATTATGTTCAGTTAGCCAGAAATCAGTATAATTTGAATCCGTATTATATGCATTTATACCGTGATAATCATTATAAATACTTAAATCGCTTTTCCAGTTATCATTGGCATAAGGCGGATCGGTAACACATACGGAAAAACCATTTTCAGAAAAAATACGGGGAAGCATTATAAGGGATTCATTTCGTTTTTCTACAAGTAAAATATTTAAACGTTTATTTATTTCTTCCGGCGTGTATTCGTATCCTCCAAATACAGGGGGAGAGCCAATAAATGTGGAGCCGCTAAATGATACGGTATTTGGATAGAATGTAAAACCCGAATATATTTCTTTTAATTCAGGAGACTCTTCAAAAATAAACGGCATAAAAACGCTTATTGCCCTGTCGAGCATTATTACTATAATGTTCTTTCCCGTTCGGGAAAGCTGGAAAATAGGGGAAACTTCCCGTATTTCCTTTTGTTCCCTAACAAAATAAGTTTTTAATTTATTATAAGAAGAGTTTATTTTAAAAATGTTAATGCAGGAAATGCTTAAAAAGGAAAAAAAGCAAAGAAAAATCGGTATAAGAATAAAGTTTTTATTTTTAAACAGATACAAAATAAAGATAACGGCAAGCGGAATAAGCAATATGCAAAAATTGATCAGGATTTCACCGGTTAAATGGTCAGGACTTGAGTCATAAACGAAATTTATTGAAAGAAGACCGTAATTCCCCGGGAATAAAAACGCATTAATAAGCATACCAACGGAGACGGCGGAGAAAACAATGGAAAAAATACTTCTTATATTGTTGGAAAAAAGAAAATATAGACAGATGGGCCAAAAAACAAAAAAACCTAAAACTTGAATAGCGGTGTTAAACAAAAAGAAAAGCGGACTGGTATAATTATCAATAAATGAAAATTCCTGCGGGGAAGAAACAATCAGTTGGGATGGAATAAAAAGTCCAAGCAGCGCCCAGAGCATAAGAATGGAAACAATGAAAACAGAAAGAGATTTTGCGGCTTCATATTTTATATTGGTAATTCCATGAATTTGTTTATTAAGAATAACAAAAATCCAGGGGATAAAAGCGGCAAAAAAACTGACTAATGCAAGCGTTACAGCTTTTGAATTGTAACTATATTTTACAATACAGAAAACGGCCAAAAGAATACAGACGGCGGAAAAAACCCCCAACAGCAAATGACGCTTATGCTTTATTTTTAACCTGTAGTATATGTTTTTAAAAAATGAAAAAATATTGTTCATTGTCCAGTACAGGGCAAGCGCCGACGGCGAATTGTACAGCAGTATCAAAAATATACCGGCCATTCCGTATATTTGAATTTGGTCTCTTACAGGGAGTCCTTTGGCATATATTACGCCTGCAAAAATATTAATTAAGGTCATGGCAAATGGAAGCAGATTAACAGTAAAACCCCCGATAGGGAAAAGGGCGTCAGGCGCGCTTAGATCCTTTATAAATAAAAAAGAAACATTTTTTATTTCTTCAAGATTTGAAATATATGAATATGCGGCGATAAAGAACGGAATTTGTACCAATAGCCCAAAACTGCTTCGCAATGCGTAAATAGGATGATAATGATTTTGGCGGTAATATGTTGACAAAATCATGTACTGTTCATCACCTTTAAAATTTTCTTTGATTTTATTGACTTTTAGTTTTAGTTTTTTTTCGGTATCTCTTTCAAGTTGCTGCCATTTTTCCGCTACAGCATACAGAGGCAGGCAGAGTACGCTTATAGTAAAACTGATAAAGATAATGGATATGCCGCCCTCCTTAAATAATTTTTGCGATAAAAAAAAGGTAAAATCCAATATTTGAGTTATAGGATAAATAATAACCGTATATAGAATATTAAGCATTTACAATTCCTACAATAATATCAAAGACATATAAACGGCGGGCAGCTATCATTGCATTTTCTTAAAAACAATCGAAAAAGTTTTTTCAAAAGTATATTTATTTCTTAAAGTATCATTTAAATATAAAACTTGCGGTTTCTTATCTGATAAAATTCCCATTAATTTGTCATGTAAGTCGTTACTGTCTCCGGAATGAAAGAAAATAACCGGAAATTCCGAAAAGACTTCTTTAAATACGCTTATATCTGAAATTAGAACTTGAGTCCCTGAGAGCATAGCCTCAAGAGGGGGGTAGCCAAAGCCTTCATATAGGGAAGGCTGTACCAAGAGAGAGCTTTCCGAAAGGAGTTTCCATTTTTCATCATCGCTTAAAAAACCTGTAAAAGTTACTCCTTGTCCTTTTAACCCGTTAAGGCGTTTTGTAATTTTCTTGTCTCCTGATCTGAAGTTGCCCTGTGCTCCAACAATAATAAGTTCATAATTTAAGCCTTCTTTTCCGCACTGCAAAAAAGCGTCAAGCAGTATGTTTAGCCCTTTGTGTTTCTTTATATTTCCGATGAATAAAATATTATTCTTTTTTAAAGTTTTATTTTCAGGAATTGCACAAGGCGCGTTAACCGCGTTTGAGGCGTTAATTATATTTAAAGATTCGCCAAGAAAATGTTTTATTCTGGATTTTGAAAATTCGGAAACCGTAAAAATTGCCTTAGAAAGATGCGCCGCCCTTTTATAAAAATACATACGCGCCCAAAGTCCCGGTTTGGAAACAAGGTCAGGCATATCAGGGAAAATAATATCATGTATTGTGGAGTATACGGGAATATTTATTCCGTTAGGAACATTAAAATAGGGAGTGTAATAAATATCGCATGAATTTATTTTTTTAAGTATTGATTTTGGAAAAGCGAAAGTATCACGCAGGGAAAAAGGTTTTACGGTACAATGCGTTATTTTAACGTTTTTGTTTTGCGTGAACCGCTTTAAAATATTCTCATCGCCTAAAAGATTAATTAAAGCGCTTGAAGCGAGAAAAAATGGAAGAAGTCCCCTAAAATAAACCCCTATTCCCCCGCTTGCATTGATATGTCTGCAATCAAGAACCATTTTCATGGCAATTCAAAACTTTCCCAGTTTGACGCTTCATAAATTGAATCATGAAGATACATCCATTGGTTCTTTTTAAAATTAAAAACATATTTTCCGTGATTAGCGGCCATTGGCGCGTGATATGTCGTAATTAATATACCGTCTTTTTTAGGCTGTGTGGTAATGGGATTGCCTGTAAACGGGTTTGTGGGATTTTCAAGTAAACCATTAAGCGTAAAAAAAGGGACATCGGCATTTGTCATAAAATCATCATTTAAGGATAATGCGCCATGAGAATTAAAATCTTTATATAGAAAAACAGGATTATATGTTTCCCGGGATTCACCATTTATGGGTATTGGCTCATTTGATATTAGATTACCGGCGCCAATTCCATGATCTGCAATTATAATTATTCTTGTATTATCATAAACGCCGTTTTTACGCAATAAATCAAACCATTCGCCTAATTTTAAATATAGCGCGGTATTTGAATGATACGATCCCGAGTACGCATACACGCTATTTCCTATTGTTGTCGGGACGTCGGATGGTTTTAAGTCCTGACCATGCAGCCATACGGGTTCGTGGGTCGCTTCATTTGTTATTAAAAGCGCAGTTTGTTCAGTCGAGTCAAAGGAAGTAAGGTTTGGCAGAAAATCAAGTATCGCATAAGAATTTATAAAATTTATGATGGATCTGCCCATATTATCAGTATTCCAATACCAACCCGCATCATAAATAATAAGTCGTAAAAGCGGATTATTCATTTTTAAAATGGAAAACCATATTATATTACGTTTTATTCTTGGATATGTAAATTCCTTTTTATCAGGTTCATTTTTTTCATACCATAAACTTGTATAATGCCGGATAATATTAAAAGCTTTTATTTTATCATATTTTTTATATATGGAAATATCAGGTATCCATGAATAATTTGCCCATGAAGGATCAGTCACCGTAACGTTAAAACCGGCCTTTACAAGCAGTAGGGGAGTTGTTAAAAGCGCCTGATTATGTTTCTCGACAAGGGGGATGTCGTTTTTTCTGATCATTTCAAATGGCGTATACTCATATCCTCCCCAAACGGGAGGCACTCCCATTAACGTATGACCTGAAAATGAAGCGGTGTTTCTAAAAAGCGTGAAACCGTCAAATTGTTTTTCAAGTTTGGGATGGTCGCTGAAAATAAGAGGAATGAATCCGTTAACGGACGCGTCGGCCATAAAAACAATTACATTTTTATTTTCTTTTGAAAGGCTGAAAACAGGTTCAAGTGACGCTTTTTCCGGAGTATTAGCCATTTTAATACTCAACAATGTATATGCTTTATTAATTTTTACAATGTTGGAAAATGAAATAACAAAAAAGAAAATTATCAATATTGATAAAAAAGAATTTAAATATGTAATTTTATATTTATTGATAAGAAAAAATAAAATGAATAATATTAAAAGCGGCATAATTATTGAAAGGACGGCTTGAATTTGTCCAACTCCAAATACGCCTGTAGTATTAAAATTAAAAAGATTATTGATGGTGCCATAATTACCGCTGAAGGCGACGGTGTAAATTGAAAATATTAAAGCAAGGAAAACAAGAATAAAAAGCAAAAAGGATTTTATCCTGTCCGAGAACAGAAAAAAGATACTTACAGGCCAAATAATGAAAAATCCAAAATAAAATAAATTTGAATGAATAATATAGTCAAAAGGGGAAGCGTGATTTTCAATATAACAGAATTCGTCGGGTGAAGACGCGATAACAGAAGAGGGAATATACAGGCCGGCAAGCAGAAAAAGCGTAAAACATGAAAGAAATAAAAGAATAAACGTATTTTTTCTTTTTTGAAATAATTTTATTAAAACATTTTTATATAAGTAATCAAAACCTTTTAGAAATAAAGGCATAAAATAAAAAAGTGATGAAATAAACGCGATAAGAAGCCTTAGTTTAAGTACTCGCGTTTTCATGCGAAATAACAAATAAAAAATAAAAAGTGAAAAAACAACGCATAGAATAATATATAAAACTTTTAAAGGATTTTTTATCTTATAAAAAATATTCTTGATAAGGGAGAAAATATTATTGAGCGTCCAGTACAAAACAAGCGCAGCGGGCGAATTATAGAGCAATATTAGGAAAAGAGCGGCCATTCCATAAACTTGTATTTTATCGCGGGCTGAGAGATCTTTAGTGTAAATAACTCCCGCCACGCAGTTAATCAGGGTCATTGCTATAGGGAGAATATTTATGGGAATTTTGCCAATATGAAAAAGAGAATCAGGGAGGCTTATATCTTTTATGGAAAATAGACTTACCCCATGCAGGACTTCAAGATTTGAAAGGTATGCGTATGCCGCAATGAAAAACGGAATTTGAACTATAAGCCCGATAGAGCTTCTAAGTGAATAAAGAGGATGATAATGATTCTGACGATAGAAAGTGGAAAGAATCATGAATTGCTCATCTCCGGAAAAAACTGACTTTATTTTTTTTACGGCGGGTTTCAGCCGTTTGATTGTATCGCGTTCAATAATTTGCCAGCGTTCGGCCATTATATACAATGGAAGCGATAAAAAAGAAACAGTTAAGCTGACTCCCAAAACGGAAAATGCCGCATTTTTAAAAACTTTAAAAAAGAAAACATACACAAATTCTATTATCTGAACTATCGGAGTGATGATAATCGTATAGAGAATATCAGCCATTTACGATTTCCTTCATAAAGTTAAAAATCCGTTTTCCTGCCTCACCCGGAAACCGCCATGCGGTTTCTCGGGCTTTCTTGCGGGCTGTTTTAAGAATTTCGCTATCTCCCGCGTCCTTGATAACTTCCGTAATGCGCGAAAAATAATCTTCGCTTAGTTCAATTCCCGCTTCTTTTAACGTTTTGGACAACCACATTTCATGTTCAAGATCATCCGCATCATAGATACGCAGGTCAAAATTCTGGCTTACATACAGTACCGGCTTGTCAAACAGGAACATATAATCAAAAATGATTCCTGAAAAATCGGAAATCATAATATCGGCTTTATTGAGGGAATAAATATTTTCCCGCTCAAAATCCCATTCAACATTATTTGAATCTTTGTAACGCGTTTGCAGACGTTCCAGCATGGCGGCTTCAGCTTTTTTGGATTGAGGATGAGGACGGATAATAATACGCCAGCCTGACGCGGCAAGAGGATCGAGCAGTTTTTCACCATAATGGGACAAAATAGCTGAAGGACCCCATGAAGGGGAAACAAGCACGGTAAAGGGATGGTTTTCTTCTTTAGGAAGGTTTTTAATTTTTTCAGCATATACGTCAAGATAACTGCACCCTACGGTGATAAGTTTTTTTTCTTGAATATTACGTTGGCACTCCAGAAATCTTATATCTTCAGCTTGATAATCGCCGGTTAAAAGCACGGAATCAAAATAATCAAAACTGAAAAGACGGTATAATGTCGCGTCTACAGGAGCGTGAAGGATATGCGAATAATGTTTAACCATTTTTGAACGCTTTAGCTGGTAGACATCAAGGCCTGGGGTTGTCATAAGGCAGATTCCAGCGCGTAACATATTAAGACGCGCAAAAGCGCGGTTGCCTTCGCCAATAAATTCCGTCTTAACAAAGTCCCATGAAGTATCAAATACGGGATCATCCTGTGAAGAAGTCAGGTATAGAAGAGGGGTTTTTCCATTTTCAAATTCGTCAAGAACCGGTTTAAAAACATTCCAATACTGTTTACCTTCGTTATAAATAACAAAAGGATGATCCGTAGAAGTTGCATTTACCGTTTTTCCACCGGAAAGAAATACTTTCAGTTTTATAATTAGCGCGCGGCCAAGGAAATAAATTGTCGCCGCGGCGCCAATTAAAATTGAAAATAACGCGCTTCCCGTTCCAGGGTCAATATAAAGAAGATGTAAATTCATTTTCTCTCCTTCCTCCAATTTTTTGGATCAAATACATTATCATGGACGCTTAACCACTGATCATCCGTAATTTTAAATTGCAGGGTGTTTGCGCTTGTAATTAAAACGCCGTTTTTCTTATTGGTCGTAATAGGATTGTCAGAAAACGGATTCTTTGGATTATTTATTAAATCTTTCATGGCGAAGAGCGGAACATCCCCTTGTGTCATAAATGTTAAATCTATGGCAAGTTCTTCACGTTTGTTGAAATCTTTGACCATAAAAAGCGCGTGATAACTTGAAAGCCAGTCATTATTTGGCAGGAGCATATTACCGGAATATTTACCGTCCGTAGAATGTCCATGATCGGAAACAACGATAATTCGGGCGTTGTCATATACACCCTGTTCCTTTAAAAATTCAAACCATTTTCCTAAAAGAAGAAAAGAGGCCATTTCGGAATGATAATCTTTTTCTTCCGCAAAAGGCCCATCCCCTTTGTCGGTAACGTTCATTTTAGGGACATAATCGGGATATTGAAATATGGCGGTATCGTGCGTCAGTTCGTTAACTATCGCAGTATAAGTGTTATCCGTATCGTTTGAAATATCAGTTATCAGAGGCAAGTAATCAAGTGTAGTGTAACTGTCAATCGTGTCCAGCGAAAGCTGTTCAGAAGCGTTATTTTGTTCTTTAAGCCAGTCTCCCCTGTCATAAATAAAAATTCTAAATATCGGCGGTGAAATTTTTAGAAAAGAAAAACGAATTAACAGTTCACGTAACAGTTGCGGGACGGATACTATTTTCAGTTCCGGATGTGAACGCAGCCACATACCGGTATAATTACCAAGGATGTTCATAACTTTAATTTCGGGATATGGGGTAAAGACGCTTAAATCAGGCTTCCAGCTATAATTTGCAAAAACAGGTTCCGTAACGGTAACCCGGTAACCGTTCTTCAAAAAAATACGCGGCATCATTAACAGGGCTTCATTATGTTTTTGCATCGTATAGGAACGGTCTTTTTGAATAAATTGCGGTTCATATTCATAACCGCCGAACAGAACCGGAGCGCCAATTCTTGTATGGCTGCCAAAACTGACACAGTTGGGATAATAGGTAAATCCCATAAAATTTTTTAAAAGTTCCGGTTTTTCAATGAATATATAAGGAACATAACCGGAAATGGCCGCGTCAAGCATAATGACGATAACATTTTTTCCGTTTCTGGAAAAATGATAAACAGGTTCAGTTTTTTCAGAATAAGCCGCACTTATGCCGGATTGTCGTCTTTGATTGTCATAATTCAAAAAATCACGGTTAATTTTGAAAAGATTGTAGACGCCGAAAAAAACAAGAGACGTAAGAATAATTAATTGAAAAGAATAAAAAATAAATTTTCTTTTGGTTAAAAGAAGATATGTAAATCCGCACAACAATGCGATAGTGGCAAGTCCGCTAAGAATAATGATTTTGTATTTTGATTCAAATGTGTCTGGATTGGAAAACCTGAATGAAGTGGTAAGGAAACCATAATCGCCGGGAAAAAGAAACGTATTGATAATGGCCGTAACAGAAAGGAGTGAAATTACCAAAGTAAGGCCGTATTTAATTCTTTTTGGAAAAAGATAAAAAATACAAAGAGGCCATACAAGAAAAAGACCCGCAGCCTGAACAAAAATTGTATAAACAAAGGGCAGGGGAGTGGTATAAGGATCATGAAAGGAAAATTCCTGCACTGAAGACGCTATAAGGGAGCCGGGAATAACAAAACCGGAAAGAACAAAGAGTATGAAGACGGAAAGAATAAAAGTTTTATTACCCGACAGCGAATTTTGTTCCGGATTGATAAATGTTGAAAACTTTTTAACGCAAAATTTAAAAAACCTGATAAAGAGGGGGACAAAGAAAATAAGGGAACAAAAACCTGCGACAAATAAACGTTTGGGGGAAAATCCCAGAGGAATAAAACGGATAACAATAAAAATGACGCAAAGGCATAGAAAACAATATACTATTTTTGATCCGTGTTTTGTTTTTGAAAGAATATTTCTAATAAGGGAGAATATATTATTCATGGTCCAGTAAAGAACCATACCTGACGGCGAATTGTAAAGCAGAACAAGGAAAACCAAAGCCATGCCGTAAACTTGAATTTTTTCACGGACGGCCAGTCCCTTTGTATATACCGCGCATGAAACGCAGTTAATAGCCGTCATAACGACGGGAAGCAAATTAAGATAAAAGCCGCCGAAAGACAGAAGCCTGTCGGGCGCGCCTAAATCACGTATGAAAAAAAAAGACGCACCCTTTATAAATTCTAAGTTTGAAAGATACGCGTAAGCCGCCAGGAAAAAAGGAATCTGTATAAAAACTCCCAGAGAACTTCTTAGGGCGTAAATCGGATGGTAATGATTCTGTCTGTAATATGCTGAAAGAACCATATACTGTTCATCGCCTTTAAATACGGATTTTATTTTATTTACTTTAGTTTTTAAACTTTCCTGTATTTCCCTTTCAATTTTTTGCCATTTTTCGGCTATAAAATAAAGGGGCATGGTGCATGCCGTCACAACCGCGCTTACTCCGAATATGGCAAGCGCTTTGTTGTGAAATATACGGTAAACAATTACAAATGATATTTCTACAATTTGTACCAGAGGAAAGATAAACATGTTGTATAGAAAATCAATCATTTAATGGAATCCAAATAAATCTTTAGAACCTCCGTAAATCTTTTCATTTCGTACGGTTTAATATCGCCAATATTCGCTATTCTGAATGTGTTTATATTACCCAATTTTCCCGGATAAATGGTAAACCCATGCTGACGGGCAAGATCATGCAAGCCTTCAAAACTGTATTTTGGCGTATCAGGATCAAAAATGGCGGTTATTAAATGAGACTGGTCTTCTTCTTTTACAAGCATTTTCAAGTTTAATTTTTTAACTGCATCGACAAGAATACGCCAACATTCGGTATAACGCCCCCAGCGTTTTTCCACGGTTTCCTGTTTTGTTTCAAGAATCGCCTGTCTGAGCGCGTATAGGGATTGAACGGGAGGGGTAAAACGGGTTTGTCCTGTTTTGGAAAAGTGCGCGTATTGATCATACAGGTTTAGATAATAATTTCGCATGGGAATAGTTTTCGTTTTTTCAAGTTCGCTTTTTTTGCAGATAACAAAAGCAACTCCCGCCATTCCCTGTATGTTTTTATTGGAAGTGGAAGCCATAAAATCAATTCCAAGTTTTTTTAAATCCATAGGCATTCCGGAATATATGCTTACGGCGTCAACTATCGTTACAATGTTGTATTTTTTTGCCAACGGGCATATAATATCAAGCGGATTGAGCAAACCTGTCGTAGTTTCATGATAGACAATGCCAAGATGCGTATATTTTCCAGTTTTAAATTCGTTTTCAAGGGCGGATATATCAATTTTTTCATACGTTGAGCTTTTATAAATAGTGTGGTTTATTTTATAAACAGACGCTATTTTCGCAAGACGCTCACCATATGAGCCGTTATCAACAATAAGAATATGCCCATCTTCCGGAACACAGGAGGAAACCATAACTTCATCGGCGGCGGTACCTGAGCCGCCAAAAAAGACTGTTTCATATTCGGAAGTATCGGCAACAATGGACGTAAGTTCACGGCATATCCATTTCATAACATCGCCGAATTCTTTTTCGCGAGGACAGATGTCTGCGCAGACTTGCGCGTATTTGACGCTGTCGCTGGTTGTCGCGGGACCCGGATTTAAAAGGACTTCGCGGCGTATTTGGCGTAACGATTCATTTTCCTGAATAAGCGGCAGGATTTCATTCCGTGCCATTTCAAGGTGACTGTCATCGTCAATTTCGCGCCATGCGTAATATTCAATCTTGCGGATAAATACCGGATTTGAAGCGGTACATATCATAATGGCGTGTTCATAGTCAAGTTTAGGAAGCTCGACACGTTTTTTTTCATAATATGCGCACATCGCGGAAAGGAGCGTGGGAGAAATTTTTGTAATTCCGACAAGTTCGCCGTAAGTTGAAGCAAGTTCGCTTTTATTTTTTGAAAGCGCCTTTAAAAAAGAACCGTTAGCCGCTTCTAAATACACCTCATCGCCTGAATTAGTAGCGCCGGAGGCGAGGATTACATTTTCATGAATATCATTGCAAAGTACGGAAAGCCCTATACTGTCGTAAATAAGATCGGATTCCAGCAATAGAAAACTGTCTGTTACATAAGGGGCGCATACGCTCAAGGTAGCCATACTGCCGGTTGTTTCAAAGTCGGCGCTAAAAACCGTTTGTATGGAAGGATATTTTTTTGCAAGTTCATTGTACGCTTCGGCGCGGTAACCAGTACCGATAATTATTTTTTCAATACCGCAGGCGAGCAGTTTTTGAACAGACCATTCGATAATGGCAATCCCGCCCAATTCAAGAAATCCCTTTGGCATTGAAACCGTTTTTTCTTTAAGACGCGACCCGAGACCCGCCGCGACAATAACCGCTTGTTTTATCATTTTTAACCTTTTTTATAAGCCGCGTGAGCGGCTAATTTAATCGAACGGCTCCGCAACGCGGAGACGATGTTCCCCGATGAATTTCATAAACGCCGCTTTATTTTCTTGCGGCGTTGTTTTTGGACGTCCCAAATCTTTACGGGAGCCTTTTTTTACTTTCACTTCGATAAATGTAAGTCCATCCAGTTTTTCAGCTAAAATCTTTTTTAATTCTTCCTTTGTTTTAGCCTGATAAACATGAACATAACCGCAGGCGCGCGCAACAGACCGCATATCAATAAATGGGGCAATCGTAGGCTGACCACCTACAGAATCATGTGCGGCGTTATTAAGAACGATGTGGCAAAGATTATGCGGTTTTAGCGTCCCAGTTGCGGCAAAAGAACCCATGTGCATAAGGGCCGCTCCGTCCCCATCAAGGCAAGTTACCTGCAATTCAGGTCTTTGTAGGGCGATGGACAACGCTATGGAAGACGCGTGACCCATTGAGCCTACGGTAAGGAAATCGCGCTCATGACCGGATCCAGCCTTATCGCGTAACTCATACAATTCTCGGGAAATCATTCCTGTGGTGGAAACGATAATCCCGTTACGATTAGAGGCAATTTCTTCAATAGCCTCTTCACGAGTCATTAGGGCGGCATGTTCTTCTTTTTTTTGAAGGGTGTAAGGCGAGAATGTGTTTTTGCGTATAACAAGAGCGTAGGGTGAACTTGTTTCGGCAATCGTTTTAAAACAAGTTTCAATCTGGCTGTTTACTTCGTTCTCATCTTTTTCAAGTACCGCGTAGGGAATACCCATGCATTCAAATAGGGAGCAGGTAACCTTGCCCTGTTTGACATGCTGAGGCTCGTCATGCACGCCCGGCTCTCCGCGCCATCCTATGATAAGCACTACAGGTATGCGGTAGACTTCGCCGTCGGCAAGGGAGAGCAGGGGATTAACCGCGTTGCCGATTCCTGAATTTTGCATATACACAAGCGGAATGCGTCCTGTGGCAAGGTAATATCCGCAGGCGAGGCCGACGGCGGCCCCTTCGTTTACCGCGATAATATGATTTTGCTTATCACGGTGATTTGTATCACAGTGATCGGTAATATACGCGCAAAAATCTTTTAGGAGTGAATCAGGTACGCCTGAAAAAAAGCCGACTCCCTTTTCAACAAGTTTGTCGTAAAAATATGCGGCTTCTATCAATTATTTGCCGCCTGGAATTAATTCAAGTATTTCTTTTATTGGCATACAAACTGAATCCGCTTCAAGAGATCGTTCATTTTGTAAGATCATCTTTGCGGTGTTGACCATTGCCGGATACGCGGAACGGAGCATGTGGTTAGCATAGATGACTATATTCGCGCCCCATGAGGCAAGCTCTTTTTCAGTAAACTTGTTATACGTTGTCGGGACCAGCACCAGCGGCACGTGCGGATATTCGGCGCGGAAAAGCGAACAAAATTCTTTAATATCCCCGCCTGTTTTTTCTTTGCTATGTATCATAACGCCGTCAGCGCCAGCATCGACAAAAGCACGCGCCCTTTCAAGCGCGTGGGGAACGGGGAAGCCCGCGATTAAACTTTCCAGACGCGCAATGATCATAAATTCTTTGGTAACCTGCGCCAGCTTGCCGTCTTTGATTTTGCCGCAGAATTCAGAAATGGGACATAAGTCTTGATTTACATCAGTTCCGAAAAGTGAATTTCTTTTTTGACCCGTCTTGTCCTCTATGATGACTGCGGATATGCCGTTCCGCTCAAGGGTTTTTACGGTAAAGGCAAAATGATGGCCGCCCGTGTCGCCGTCAAAAATTATCGGCTTTGTAGTACATTCCAGAATATTGGTCAAGTCCTGAAGGCGGGTAGTAAGATCAACCGCTTCAATATCAGGTTTTCCCTTGCTTGTAGAGTCGGTTAAACTTGAAGACCACATTCCGTCAAAACTGTGCAGTCCGTCATCTTTTTCAATTTCAAGATTTTCTATAATCAAACCGGACAAACCTGAGTGCGCTTCCATAATTCTTACAAGCCGTTTTGAATCAAGAAGGCGGCGGAGCGTTTTCAGGCGGATGTCCGGCGTTGTTCCAATGGAACGAATCGCCTCGTTAATTGAAGACGAATTAATTCCGGCGGTATAGGGAATCTCAATTACTTCGCCGCCAAGTTCTTTCATTACCGCGATTACTTCATCGCGTTCCTTTTGTAAAGGTCCGCTTTTCCAGTCGTCCCCGTGAATTATGTAGTCGGGCTTTAACTTTCGCAAGTTAGGCACATAACTCCATTCTTCCTGTGGGATTACACGCGCAACGCCCTTTATATTTTCAATAACGTCTTTTCTCTGTTCATAGCTTAAATATGGCAGGCGTTTATGAGACGCGATGGCGGCGTCTGTCAACAAACCAACTGTCAATTCACCAAGTATTGCGCCTTTACGGATAATGTTGATTATTCCCGGATGAATAATATCACCGCGCATTCCAAGGTATACGGTTTTTTCCATTGCATTAATCACTTTCAATCTTCAAGTAACTATGAAATATTTCATCAAGTTTTTTTATTTGGTTATCGTATGTTTGCGGAAGAAGAAAATCAATTGTCTCTTTTGACGCCTTTCTTTCAGATCCGATATGTTCAAATTCCTTAATTAGCCTATTAAGCATGGTTAATGCTTCCATATGCGTTTTATATACAAACAATTTTTTTTCTAAGTTGGTATAGTGAATTGCGCCATAACTTCTTAATAATATTGGGATTCCCATATACATGGGAAAAAGAATTTTTGCCGTAAAAGAAACTTGTTTAAGCTGCCTGACATAATGTTCTGAAAATGGAATTATAACGGCAAAGCATGAAGAGAGAAGTTTTTGATAATTTTGAAAATCAAGATAACCTTTATATATAATATTTTTATGGTGTATTTTCTTCTTTCGAATACCTATTACAGAAAATATAAATTCAGGATAATTTTTTGCCATTTTCTTTAATAAATGCAAATCTATTTCCCCCCCCATAATTACAAACTGTTTTTCAAGACGTATGGGATTTAATTCATGGTATGGGATGAATCCTGAATGAAAGTATACAAAAATATCTTTGTATTCAGACGGGAAATAACGCTCGTTAAGCGCGCTTGTAACAAAAACAGATTTTTTTATGACATTTTCTTCAAGCGACTTGTAAAAACGCCTGTTTGAATTAAAACAAATAGAAATGGGATCGGACTGACGGTAGATTATTTTGTTGGATATTTCAAGTGAAAAATAAATCGGCAGACCGGATTCAAGAACGACATAATCATATTGTGAAAAATCAATAGGCGTTTGTTTTCGTATTAAAAAACGAAAGTAAGCAAGAAGAAAAAATGAAGGAAAAATAAACTGTATTCGCTTATAATAAAGCCTGATAGGGTCGTAAGTGTAAAGTTGGCGTATGTTTTCGCTTATTTGTTTTGCAGGACTTTTTTTCCGTGTAAAAAATACAAGATGATCTACCGAATGTTTATTTTCAACAAGATAGGAAGTTATCATATCAATACCGCGGCTGGTTTTTTTATATTCACGATCGCTTACTACAAGAAACTTCACAATTTAAAAACCTTATCCGATTCAATGGAGATATTCTTAACGGCGTTTCTGGTATCCACAACTAACTGTGATTTTTTTACAATATAATCCACATTAAAGCATGAATGATTTGTCGTAAACACAACGCAATCAACCGAGCTAAGCAGTTCATCAGTGGGCAAAACGCCGGTGTAATGATTTCCATGCTCATCGGTAACGTCTAATATATATGGATCATGGTAAAAAACTTTAGCCCCCTTCTTTGCCACTTGTTCCATTACCAATAACGCGGGGCTTTCACGCGCGTCATCAATATCGGGCTTATAAGCAATGCCAAGAAACAAAATAGTGGAACCGTTTAAAGCTTTTTTATGCCGGTTTAATGCAAAAGAGATTTTGTTCATTATACGGTAAGGCATTAAATCATTAATAGCTCCCGCTATATGTATCATTGAAAGTTCAAAATTAAAGTTTTTTGCAATATGCTCAAGATAAAAAGGATCAAGAGGGATGCAATGACCGCCGATACCCGGACCGGGATAAAATGCCTGAAAACCGTAAGGCTTTGTTTTTGCCGCTTCTATAACTTCCCAAATGTCAATATCCATTTTACCGGCGAGCAGGGCAAGCTCATTAATAAGAGAAATATTTATAAGCCGGTATGTATTTTCAAGAATTTTTACCATCTCGGCTATTCGGGGCGATGAGACGATATGTAAATGCCGTATCGCAAGGCCGTAAAGGGCGGCGGCAATTTGTTTTGCTTCTTCTCCAAGAGCGCCTATAACTTTAGGCGTGTTATCGGTTTTGTAGTCTTTGTTACCGGGATCAATTCGTTCCGGACTGAAGCAAACCCAAAAATTTTTCCCTTCCTGTAATCCGGATTCCCGTTCAATAATCGGTTTCATAAAATTCTCGGTCGTTGTCGGATAAGTGGTGCTTTCAAGGCTGATAAACGTGCCTGATTTCATATTCCTGCCAATATCAATGCAAGACTGTTCAATGAAGCTCATGTCCGGTTTCTTGAATTTATCCAACGGCGTAGGCACGCAAATTATTACGGCGTCACACTCTTTTATACGTGAAAAATCAACCGTTGCAGAAAACATTTTTGTTTCAGAAACAACTTTTTTTAAATCTGTATTTTCCACATCGCCGATATAATTCTGCGCATTATTAACCGCGTCTGTTTTTTGGGCGTTTTTTTCAAAACCAAGTACTGAAACTCCATTACGCGCGAATGTAACCGCAAGGGGAAGGCCCACATAGCCAAGTCCTATGATTCCGATTCTAACGTTTTTTTCGGAGATTTTTTTTAGTATTTCTGCGTTTGACATTATTGTCCTCCTGCGCCATATATTTCCAAATGGAATAAATATTCCAGTGGTAATGGAATATTCTATTTAATAAAATCACATATCTTTTGAGCGCAGTTTCCATCGCCGTATAGGGATGGGTATGCATCCGGAATATGTAAATTTTTGACGGCATTGATGATTTTACCGGTATCCGCGCCGGTAAGCGTATTCCAGCCGGCGATAACCAGTTCTATCCATTCAGTAGAGTCCCTCATTGTAATGCAGGGTTTTTTAAAAAAATACGCTTCTTTTTGCACGCCGCCTGAATCCGATAAAATGGCGTTACAGGCGGATTCCAGCGCCAGCATTTCAAGATAGCCTACCGGTTCTATCATTTTTATATGTTCTGACAGTTTAATCTTTTCTTTTTCGATAATCTTAATAGTACGCGGATGTACGGGAAAAATAAAATGAAAACCGGATAATTCATTAATAGCGGTAAAAATGGCGTTAAGTTTATTAGGGTCATCCGTATTCTCGGCGCGGTGAATTGTTAAAAGAATAAAATCTTTTTCATTTGTCTGAACGCCGTTTTTTTTTCGGTAATAAAGCGAAGCATCGTACATAATATCACCCGTTAACGCTACACGTTTGTTATCGGAAGAGGGCGGGGCAGGGCCATTATCTGTTATACCTTCACGTTTTAAATTATCAATTGCCGTTTGCGTCGGACAAAAAAGCCATGTTGAAAGATGATCCGTTAAACGCCGGTTTTGCTCTTCCGGCATCGCCATCATGAAGGAACGAAGTCCAGCTTCCACATGCGCGACCGGAACATGAAGTTTGCTTGCCGCCAATGCGCCGGACAAAGTTGAATTTGTATCTCCGTATACTAAAACCGCGTCGGGTTTTCGCTCAAGAATAACTTCTTCTATTTTTTCAAGCATCAGTCCTGTAGTTTTTCCGTGATTACCGGAACCTACGTGAAGATTTATATCCGGTCTTTGTATATCCATTTCCTCAAAAAAGACATCGCTCATGTTTTGATCATAGTGCTGGCCCGTATGAAGGAGCGTCTCTTTAATGCCGCATGAAGGATTATCACGGAGATAACGGCTCAGTACGGCGGCTTTTATAAATTGCGGGCGGGCGCCTATGATGGTTAAAATATGCATTAAATTGTAACCTTAAATGTATTAAACCAGAGAATAAAATTAATAAATATCCAAATGCTTGTTATGCCTCTTCTGTTTTGCTTGGAAAATAATTCATCCCAATTTTTTTCTAGTAAACGCATATTCATAATCTCATTAATATAAGGATTATTATTTTTGAAAAGCAACGGTTTTATTGATTTTAGCCAATCATATTCGGGCGTTTCAAAACCAATTTTGTCAACGCGTGTTTTTATCACATCGGGAATAATACCTGTCATGGATTCGCGTAATAAATATTTACTCCAACCGTCATGTATTTTATAAACTGAAGGGATGGAAAAAATATATTCTATTAAATTTATATCATCCGCAAAGGGAGTGCGCGATTCAATTGAAAATCTCATGGAATTACGATCTTCATATTTTAATAATAACGGTAATGAGGAATATGACATTAATGTATATAACATTTGATTTAATGTTTTGTAAGTATAATATTTGTATGATTTATTTTCATTAATTTTAATATAGCTGTGCCATGTTAAAGGATTAGAAGTTTTAATTATTTTTTTTAATTGGTTCTTAATCCTTCTTGGTATATATTTTTTTATTTTTGATAAAAAGGAAATATCATTTATTAATTTTTGATTTTTAGGAGTATCGGTATTAATTGTAAAAGGCGTGTTATTAATATGAAGTTCTTCGTTTTTAAATAATTCAATATCATTATTATTTTTTAATTCTGTATAAAATATATTATAATAAGGGGTATATCCCGTAAATAATTCATCACCCCCCTGACCGTCAAGCATTACTTTTAATCCTGCTTCTTTTGCCTTTTTTAGAACCCTATATTGCGCATAGATGGATGTAGACCCAAAAGGCACATCTTGTGAATAAATTAAATCGGATAAATCCCGCTCAAGTTCTTCTTTTTGCGGAAAAGTTTTATGCCAATCGGCGGATACGCTGTCAACAACATGTTTTGCCCAATTACTTTCATCAATAATGGAATTATTATAACATGCTGTTACAACGCTCTGTTTTGGACCAATGGAATTGTAAGATTTTGATTTTAATAAATTATTAATGGTACAAACAATGGAAGATGAATCAATACCTCCGCTTAAACATGAACCTACGGTAACATCCGCGTTTAACCGTAAATCTACGGCGTTAATAACTCTTTCTTTTGTACCTTCAATATAATCACGGCATTTTTTTTCATTAAATTTTTCATAAGTATCACAATATTTTATTTCATAATAACGTTTAATATCTAATTTATTTTTTACTACGTCATAAATAAAATAATGAGACGGTTGTAATTCAAATATTTCATCAAAGAACGTATCCTCTCCAAAATTTAACAGTCCTGAATTTAAAAAAGCTGCGGAAGAATGATGATTTAATTTGTTTGAAATATCATTTGCGGTTAAAAGCCCTTTAATCTCTGAATTAAAGGCAAAAACTTTATTGTTATGTGTATAATATAAAGGTTTAACGCCAAAAGGATCCCTCGCTCCAAAGAATATATTTTTTTTTGCGTCATAAATAACAAAAGCCCACATTCCGTTAAGATGTTTTAGGCAATTAATTCCCCATTTTTCATAAGCATATAATAAAACTTCAGTATCAGCAGTGGATTTATAATGAAATTCAGAAAGCTCATTCTTTAATGATTTATAATTATAAATTTCACCGTTAAAAATAATCCATATATCGCGCGTTTTATTTGTCATAGGTTGATGGCCGGCGGTAGAGAGATCGATAATGGAAAGCCTTCTATGCGCAAAATAAATATTGGCATTGGCGCCAAAACCGGAAAGGGGCGGAAGGTTTACGGGAGTTTTTTCGCCTGAAAGTTCAGTAATAACTCCTGATTGCGAATTTATTGCTATAAACCCTTCGCCATCTGGTCCTCTGTGTGAAATGGCGTCTGACATTCGTTTTATATCAACAGTATCTTTTAAGGTATCATGATAACTTATTCCGGTTATTCCGCACATTGTTTATTCTCCGGTTAATTCATAAATAATATCTCTTATCTTATTCATATTTTCTTCAGCGCTCAATTCTTTTGCATGTTTATCAGAAGAATATTTATATTCCATAATTTGGTCATTCGTTAATTGAGAAATAGCCATTGCTAGAGATTTTGGAGAGAAAGTTTTTGAATGTACCCCTAAATTGTAAGTATCTATAATTTTCATCATCTCGATGGAAGGGCCAATGGCAATCGCTAATCGGGCTTGAACAAATTCAAACAATTTATTTGGAAGGGCATACTTACAATTATAATTTTCAGGTAATAATAAATAAATTCCAATATCATAATTATTAAGCGTTTTTGAAATTTCTGAAAAATGTGCAGGTTCAATAAATTTGATATTTTCAAATTTTTTTGATATTTTTATAAGATGGTCATAATAATTTTTGTTTGAATTAACTAACATAAATGTTAATTCATATTTATCCTTATTAAGATACCGCATCATCTTTATCATTAATTCAAGCTTTCTTTCCCTTATCGCGCCGCCATGGTGTATAAGTCGAATTTTATTTCCTTGAATTTTATTCGGTTTTATATCATTCTGATATTCCGAAGCATTTGTTATAACTCTGATAAAACCATTATGAAAACAAAAATATTTTTCATATTCTCTAGCAATTCTTTCACATACGGTAGACATAACGGTTATATTATTTTTATATCTTTTTAATGTATTTACAATGATAGGTTTTTTTAACATTTGCCATTTTAATGAAGCATTGAACTGGTTTGGCGAATATTCATGAGCGTCAAAATAAATATTTGCCTTCCATAAATAATTTGATTTTAGAATAGAAGCGGTACACAAGCCATCCCAATCATTTGCTATAATGACATCCGGTTGTTTTATATTATAGGATAATACTTTATCAATATTAAGCATTTCCTTTATAGATTTTTCTATATATCTATTACGGTTAAATAATAAAAGCAATAAAAATAATAATTTTTGATTTAATGATTTTTTATGTAATTTTACAGGATAATATATTATTAAATCATCGTTAATATTTGTAAAACCTATTGTTGCGATCTCGTAATTATTTTTTAACGCCTGTACCTGTCTGAGAATTCTTGGATCACGATGTAATGTAGAATATGATATTATTAGAACTGTTTTCATGTATCAAGTTCTGCAATTATACTTCTTATTTTGTTCATATTTTCTTCCGCGCTTAATTCTTTTGCGTATTTATCGGCATTTTTTTTATATTCCATAATTTGCTGTGTAGTTAATTGTGAAATAGTTTTTGCCAAGGATTTTGGAGTAAAGTATTTTGAATGAACACCTAAATTATATTGATCAATAATTTTTACCATTTCTATTGAAGGACCGATTGCAATGGCTAATCTTGCCTGTATAAATTCAAAAAATTTATTTGGAAGAGCGTGTTTTTGATTAAAGCTTGTCGGTTTTAATATATATACGCCAATATCATAATTATTTATTGTACTTATAATTTCAGAAAAAGAAACAGGCTCTATAAAATTTATATTTCTATTTTTTTTTGCCAATTTCAGTAAATAGTCATAATAAACGGGATCTGCTTTTGTTATCATGAAATTTAATTCATATTTTTCAGGATTAAGATATTTCATCATTTTTATCATTAATTCAAGTTTTCTTTCTTTTTGTGAAATTCCATGATGTATAAGGCGAATTATTCCATTATTAATTGGATTAGGTTTCAGAGTATCATTATATGTAGAAGCATTAGTAATAATTCTAACGGTATTAGTTGGAAATTTAAAGTATTTTTCATATTCTTTAGCAATTCCATCGCAAACAGTTGACATAATGGAAACACATTTTATACTGTTTTTTAATGCCCAAATAATTAATGGTTGTGTAAAAAATATCCATTTTAATGAATTTATATATTCTGTAGGCGCATATTCATGAGCGTCAAAATATACTTTTGTATTCCAATTATTAATTTTATTTAGTTCATATGCCAGATATAAACCATTACAATCATTTGCAATAATAATATCAGGTCTTTGAATATTTTGTGAATTTATATAATCTATATTGTATCCTCTAAAAAGATATGATGAAAAATGTTCATTTACTTTTTTTATATTCAATTTAAATAAACTGTTTATTATAATTAGGAAATGTATATATAATTTATGAAATATTTTAAATCTTTTGGATAATTTTTTAAAAAACAATTTCTTTCTTATCAAATAAAAATAATGTCTTATTTTCTTTTTTAATCTATTTTTATTAAATCTCTTTTTTATTTTAACTGATTGTTGTTTTTTATATGTTTTAATTGCGTTATAAAATATTATATTATTATCATTAATAGGAGCATTACCAATAGTTAAAAGTTTATATTTATCTTTTAAACAATTAACTTGTCTTAATATTCTTGGATCACTATGTAAAGGTGAATATGAAATAATTAAAATCGTTTTCATATTAATTTATTTTAATTCCATGTTGTAAAAATATTTCATTTAAATGATTAACTATCGCATTAATGGAAAAATTTTTCTTTATATAATCATAACCATTTCTGGCATATTCAATTATATTTTGCGGATTATCAAGAAGGAATTTTAAATTTTTATAAACTTGCCAATCCTCCGTCTCAAGCCATGCGTCATTAAATGAATATGGAAATTGATTTGCTTTGGCGGACATAAGAACGGCGTTTCCAGTTGCCATAGCCTCAAGTCCGAATATGCCGGGGATAATAGCATAAAATTGATTAAGAACAATATGAGATTTTTTTAATTCTTCAATTACTTTCTCATGCGGCTTATATATAAGTTCAATATAATTAAATACATATCCTTCTTTTTTTAGAGCTTTAATTACGCTTCTGACTATTGGTGTTCCTTTTAATACTGGAGAAGTAGGAGCATGGAGTATATGTAATGGTTTATTATTAAATTTATCAGGATTAAAATCAAATAATGAATTATTAATTAGCGGAGGAAAAAAATACTGATCGCTTTTTATATATGAATATTGATCAATTTTATGTGAAAAAATAATAGTACCATATTTATCAGCTTGTTCAGCTAAATATTTTTTTTCATTGTCATAAGAGTCAGTTAAAAAATATTCAGGCTGATTATATTCAACATAAGTATGAAAATCAATAGATTTACAATAATTTAAATATAATTTTCTAGAACGGATATCATCACCCAGAAAATTAAAAATAATGGGAATATTTTTCTTTTTTAGGAATTTAAAATCGGATTCCCTGTTAATTAAGAATCCATCTGTCCATAAATAAATAAAACATATTGCGTTTTTTGCCAGTTTTCCCAGATAATATGCCGAATAAAAATATTTTAAGATTTTTCCTTTGTTGTTTAAATCAATATCATAATTATTATTTTTATAAAAGAAATTACTATTTTTACAAACAATTATACATTTATCATTGAATAATGATTTCATGTTATATAAAATGTTTGCTATTTCACTGACACCTATAATAATTTTATTTTCTTGTTTAGATGTAATGTTATATGTAAACAAACAAATGATTTTTTGTATATTTCTTATTATAAAAATAATTTGTTTTTTTATTTTATATAACATTATTTAAAGTCTCTATTTTTTATATATTATATCAATTTTGTATCATTTAATATAAATAATTAATCGTAATAATTATAATTTTTATTAAAAAATAATGTATTTTTAACTATATAATATTAATGTATTATTTATTTATCAACATTACAATCGTTTACTGGCTTCTTCCAATATTTTTAATAAACGAATACCTTGCTCCGGATTTGAAAAAGATTGCTTATTATTTTTTATGCAATCTACAAAATGATTAACACTGGCGTATAAAGCATCATACATTTTAACATCGGGAGATAATACATCTCCTGACCTTGTTTTTACCACATAGACATTATATTCACTATTATCAACTTTTGAAACCAAACCGCTGTCATATATTTTTAGCTTTTCTACCATTGATACATCATCATAGACAATCATTTTTTTTGTTCCAGCAATAATCAATTTACGCTCTTTTATGGGAGAAAGCCAATTCGATTTAATATTTGCAATCAGATTCCCGTATTTTAATTGTAAAAAAGTAGTTACTTCACTTTTATTTATACTTTTATGTCCAATTGCATATAGAACGTCAGGATATCCGGGGGTAAATAAATAATCCAGTATGGATAAATCATGAATTGCCAAATCCCACATTGCGTTTACATCTTCTTTAACTTGTCCAAGGTTCATGCGTGACGCGTCAAAATAAACAATATCACCAATCTCGCCCGTATTATATAATTCCTTTATTTTTTGAGTGTAGGGGTGATACATCATGATATGATCTATATGAATAATTTTATTTAATTTATCAGCCAAGTCTTTTAATTCAACAGCCTCTGATACGGTTGATGTAAAAGGTTTTTCTATGTATACATGTTTTCCCGCTTCAAGAGCTTGCTTTGCTAATTGAAAATGTGCGCTTGTTTCTACAGCAAGCGCTACTGCATCAATAGTATTATCATTTATAATTTCATTATAGTCAGATTTATAATTAACTTGTTGTATGTATACGCTTTTAGCCGCATTAAGGCGATCATCTTTTTTGTCACAGATTACTGAAAAATTAATTTCCGGATTGTTATAAAGTTGTTTTGCGACATTTGGCCCCCAATAACCGTAACCTACTAAGGCGATATTAATCATAATAGTAACCTCTTTTAATAATGTTTTTTCTATATTTTATCATTACTAACTTTTCTTATAAAATTAACATATTTTACATGATCAATAGCAAAGTTTCCCGAAACATGACTATTATCTTTTACGTTTTTTACAACAGTAGACCCTGCTGATATCATAACATTTTTCCCAACAGTAATCAATGGGGCTATTTTAGTACCTATACCCACAAAACAATTGTCATTTAATGTTACACCACCGGCTAATATAGAACCTGCAGGTAATAAACAATTTTCTTTTATTGTAACATCATGACCAAGAAACACGTGGCTGTCAATTTTTGAATTACATCCTATTTCAGTCATACCACCGAGAGTTCCCCTACATATTACGGCATGACTATGTATTTCCGCATTTCTTTTTATTTTAACACCGCCAGTACTATCAACAAGTACTTTTTTTTCATCAATATCTAAATAATAAAAAGCGGGATTTCCTATTACTGAACCATCTCCAATAGTTACATTATCATCAATCCATACGTTTTCATATAAAACTACATTTGGTCGTAATATGACATTTTTTCCAATAACAATATTTTTTTTGGGAAGTATGCATGTACTGTGTATTTGAGCAGTATCATCTATTTTATTTTCAAAATCATTTTTATAAAATTCAGTATATTTATTTAAATAATTGTGAAATAAAAAAAAAGTTGTTCTGGGATTATCTGTTATTACTATTCCTAATTTAGATAATGAATCAATTTTTCTCATTTTCATTTTTTCATATATGTCTCTGGAACATAATATGCAATTTATTTCAATATTATTAATTATAAATGATATATATTCATCACTACTGATATATACAATTAATTTATTACCTCTTTTTAATTTTCCGTTAGTTAAGGCAAAACTATTAAATTCACCATCTTTAATTAATTCAATATTTTTTATTCCTATTTCAAGTATTTTTGATAATTTCATATTTATAAGTAGATTATTCATATCTAATCTCCATACGATTATCATAAAATACGACAAATATTACACAAATATCACGTG
>Ga0268262_10001325_pt1 | contig 30939 bp, 25 predicted proteins | sample TergutNc150P3_FD_190354 | JGI IMG/M metagenome (GOLD analysis project Ga0268262, IMG submission 190354) | Nasutitermes corniger P3 segment gut microbial community from laboratory colony in Florida, USA - Nc150 P3 (SPAdes) (version 2) | ecosystem: Host-associated > Arthropoda: Insects >... | reverse complement strand
CAAACAGCGTCTGAATGAAAATAATAAAAACCGCTAACAATGTTAGATTTTTTAAGTATTGAAAACCTTTAGGCGGTATTCCCGCCGTAAAACGAATAACAATAAATGACAATAGTAAACAGACGGCGGCAACAAGAGTATTAATAAAAAAAATAAGAAAGGTAATAAGTAAAACAAATAATAATTTAGTTCTTGCGTCCAGGATATAAAAAACAGACATATAATACCTTTATTACTAAATTCAATTTATAACTATAGACAAAAAAAATTTTATGCGCTATACTTTTATACAAATATATCACATAAAAAGGAGAAGGTATATGACTGATGCAAAAACACGCCTGGCAAACAGGGAGAGGCAGAGAAGGTATCGCGAAGCGCACAGAGATGAAATCAATGAGCAGCGAAAAGAGAGGTACAACGATCGTATTTCAAAGGGGAAATGCCCCAGATGCGGAGGCAAGGTAAAGAAAGGCTACATCTTATGTGCGGCCTGCAGTGAATACCAGGCCAACTTGAATCGTAAATACGCAAAACAGAAGAAAAAAACCGTTGTAAAAAAAGCAGGCGCCAAAAAACCTGCCGCCAAGAAAACCGCCGTTAAAGCCAAACCTAAAGCAAAAAAACCAACCAAATCAAAAAAATAAAATATTTTTCAAATTATTTGAAATTTATTAAAAACCGTGTTCCCCATAACACGGTTTTTTTGTTATGTAATATTTACAAAAAGACCTCACGCAGAGGCGCAGAGGACGCAAAGTTGTTGTTCAAAATACTATCGTTATACTTTCATGCTCCTTGTTTTAAAGATAATATATCTTGTATAACGAGAATATAACGGACAGGAACTCTGCGCCTTTGCGCCTCTGCGAGATAAAATTTGAGAACAATATTTTAAGTGTGCGTAAAGGGAAGCTCATTTTGGAGTTCGGTTTTTTTGGAAAGGAGGCGGTTTATTATGCCGGCGTTGTCAAGAAGGCCTGAAACTGACTGGTTTTGGTGAAGGCGGGAAATTACATCCGCAAAAAGACGCGATATATTGACGTTGACATACCACTCGCGCTTTACAACTTCTTCCTGATAGACGGCGTTTGTGCCTATGATACGGTAAAACAGTCCTTCGCTGTACGCTTCATCAAAGTGGGAAATGGCGTTGCCGGAAAAAAGAGGCAGGCTGATGGCGCAGATAATCCTGCGGGCGCCGTTTTCCTTAAGGTGCTTCATTCCCTTTATCAACGTGCCGCCTGTCCCTAAAATGTCATCCGCCATGAAGACGGTTTTGTCCCTTACATTGCCAAGCAGGCGTATTTGCGAAATATTTGACTGATTAGCGTCTTTTGACAATTTGGAATAGTCCCTTTCCTTGTATATCAACGCCAACGGCTTTTTCAGGGCGGACGCGTAAAATTTATTCCTGTCCACCGCGCCGGTGTCCGGGGAAACTACGACAAAATCGTCGTTTAAAATATCATCCATATTTATCAGAGTTTGAATAATTTGATAACTGGCATGAAGATTTTCCAGGCGTAAATCGTTAAAAATATTCATTATGTCCCTGGAATGAATATCAAGCGTAATAATGCGGTCTACCCCAAGACTTTCAAGAATTTTTCCGATTCTGCTCGCGGTAAGCCCTTCCCTTCCCTTTGCCTTGTGCTGGCGTGAATAAGGATAATTCGGTATTACAAGAGTTATACGCTCCGCTCCCGCCTGATGAGCCGCGTCAATCGTAACAAAAATGGTCATTAAATGATCGTTTATGGACAGATTGTTTACAGTTTCGCCTGAAAATTTTACAGGGTAGTGGTTTTCCACATCCTGAAAAATATACACGTCTTTGCCCCGGATTGATTCCTGAATTTCAGATTTTATTTCACCGTTTGGAAACAATGAAAATTTAGCGGGAATTTTGAACGGGGCGCTGTTTTTTAAAGTGCCGCTTTGTGATGTCGCTCCCCGCGCGACAATTGCATTTATTAAATCTATTTGCAAATCTACCTGATCCGCGTTCATATTGTAACGTTTTGAAATGTCTTCCACCGTCTGTTTTCTGCTATAATTGTATTTACGATGAAGGTGTTGAATTACCTCATCAGCGAAAATTTCCCCGCCGGGACACGCAATTATGGCTAAATTCGCAGGATTGAAGTACTTCATGGCTTAACAATTATTTAACAGAAAATAAACAAAAAATCAAGCCCACGAACGGCTTCTTTCCACCGCCTTGTGCCAGCCTGTAATCAGTTTTTCACGCTTTTCGATGTCCATTTGCGGGGTAAAAACAGTGTCCTTAATCCAGCGGTTTTTTACCTCGGCCAAGTTTCTCCAAAACCCTACGGTGATTCCGGCAAGACACGCCGCTCCAAGGGCGGTCGTCTCCCTGATAACAGGGCGCACAATTGCCGCTCTGCACATATCAGATTGGAACTGCATAAGAAATTTATCCCTGCTCGCCCCGCCGTCAACTTTTAACTCCTTTAATTTAATGTCAAGGTCGCTTTCCATTGCGTTTAAAAGATCCATTACCTGATAGGCGATAGATTCCTGCGCAGCCCTTATAATGTGCGCTCTTTTTGTTCCGCGCGTGATCCCGATTATGCAACCCCGCGCATACATGTCCCAGTATGGAGCGCCAAGACCGGTAAAAGCGGGAACAAGGTAGACGCCGCCGGTATCCTTTACTTTTCCGGCATAATATTCGCTGTCCGCGCTGTCCGTAATAATACGCAATTCATCCCTCAGCCATTGAATAACGGCGCCGCCAGTAAAGACTGAGCCTTCAAGCGCGTATTGCACTTCATTGCTGAAACCGGCGGCAATGGTGGTTAAAAGCCCGTTCCCGCTGAAGGCGGCGCTTGTACCCGTATTCATTAACAGGAAACAGCCCGTGCCGTAAGTGCATTTTGTTTCTCCTTTTTCAAAACAGCACTGCCCAAAAAGCGCCGCCTGCTGATCTCCCGCGTCGCCCGCAATGGGAATTTCAACGCCGTTAATATTGGCGGACGCCAACACCGCGCCTGACGGCTTAACTTGCGGAAGCATGGCGCGCGGAATATCAAGGGCTTTAAGGAGGGTGTCGTCCCAATCAAGTTTATGGATATCGAAGATCATCGTTCTGCTCGCGTTGGTGTAATCCGTTACATGGACCTTGCCGCCGGATAATTTCCAGATTAGCCATGTATCGACGGTGCCGAAAAGTATCTCGCCATTTTGCGCCTTCTCCCTCGCGCCCTGTACATTATCAAGTATCCATTTAATTTTAGTACCGGAAAAATATGCGTCTGGAATAAGCCCCGTAGTTTTTTTAATATGATCGCCAAGCCCGTCCTTTACAAGAGCGTCAACTATTGCCGAAGTTCTTCTGCACTGCCACACTATCGCGTTGTAAATTGGCTTGCCCGTATCTTTTTCCCAAAGAATCGTCGTCTCACGTTGGTTTGTTATTCCGATGGCGGCAATATCACTTGTCTTTATATTCGCTTTTGTTATAATACCCGTCATTACAGAGTATTGGGTGGAAAAAATTTCCATCGGATCATGCTCCACCCAGCCTTCACGCGGATAAATTTGGGTAAACTCCTTTTGTTCCACCGCGGTAATGCCCTGCTCATGATTAAAAAGAATCGCCCGTGAACTTGTAGTCCCCTGATCCAGCGAAAGAATGTATTTGCCCATAACTCCCCCAGCTATTTAGTTTTCATTACTTCAACGCCGTTCCAGTCGGCGGGCGGCGGCGCTGAAGCGTATTCAACGCACCTTTTATACAGATTGTCAGCGTTAAAATCATCGGGTAATATTTCAAGCGTTTCCTTAAATTTCTGCGCCGCTTCGTTAAAGGAACGCGTATAATAAAGTTTCATTCCCTGGTTATGCAAAGGCCACGCTTTTTGCTCCGACGGCGACAGCGTTCCTTTTACAGTGAAGATTCTAACTCCCTTGGTCTTGCCCTTTACGGCCACGGTGTCAAGGAGCCGGTAATTAAGGCCTGCGTTAGGTGAAGTTTTCCGCAGTTCTTCAAACAGGCTTTCTGAAATCAAAATTTCCGAGTGATAGGTTTTTGTCAGTCCTTCCATCCGCGACGCCAGATTTACCGCGTCCCCGATTACTGTGTAATCCATCTTGCGCTCACTTCCGATATTGCCGACGGTAACTTCGCCGTAGTTAAGCCCTACGCCGATTTTAAATTCGCACTTGCCAAGCTTGCGTTGGTTTTCATTGAATTTTAAAACCGCGTCCGTCATTTCAAGAGCCGATAAGACCGATTGTAACGCGTCATCTTCATGTTTTTCAGGGGCGCCCCAGATAGCCATGATGGCGTCGCCTATGTATTTGTCCACTATTCCTTTTCTATTGTAGATAATGTCAACCTGCCCCGAAAAATAGCGGTTAAGGGAGTTGACCAAATCATCGGGGGCCATTCCTTCGGAAATTGTTGTAAAGGAGCGGATGTCGGAGAAGAGTATTGAAAGCCTGCGGTTGTCGCCGACAAGCATTTTTTCGGGGGACGCGAAGAAGCGCTCGATTACGTCATTCGGCACATATTTCTGGAAAATTTGACGGATACGTTCTTCTTTTTTACCGGCAAGAACGGCATCAAACGCGTAACTCTTTATCTGCGAATACGCCCTGTCCAATTCCCCCGTCATGTTATTGAACGTCTGCGCAAGAATACCGGTTTCATCGTTATACTCAACATCGACTTTGGACGAAAGATCAGCCGTTTCAATTATTGATTCCATTGTTTTAACAACCCGTCCCAGGGGATTTGTCAGGCGGCCTGTTACAATGATAAGCATAATCACGGCTACGGCGACCGCGGCGCTTAATGTGATAATTGTCTGTAAAGTTATTAATTTCGCGTCCGCATAAAACACCTGCTCTTTTTCGCTGATTAAGATGTACCAGTCAAAGGGGGTAAAATAGAAAGATTGAAAAATACGCTTTTCGCCGCCTATGACGGCGGTTTGCAGCCCTTGTTTTTCACTGCCAAGAAGCTGTAATAAAGCCTTTTCCTCGGAGGATAATAATACCTGTTCGGAACCATCCCCGTAAGTGGACATCGCCGTCTTCCCGGTATTATCTACCGCAAAGATAATTTCGGTATCGCTTAAAAGGATACTGCGTCCGTACTGCTGCACGGCTTTTTTTGCCGCATCAACCATTTCCGGCCTTCCCGCGAAATTGTTATCAACCAAAAGCGACCATTGGCTGTCCGCGAATTTTTCCAGTTCTCCCAGCTTAAACCCCAAAAGCTCCCTTGCAAGGCGGGTAATTCCGTTTACTGCCTGAAAATAAGACGCCGTTTCCGCAAGGACAAGCGGGACGATGATTAAAGGCAGTACGACAAGGAACATTTTTAATCGGATTTTCATTCTGTAATTATAAAGAAACCGGCCTATAATCTCAAGAGGTACAAAAAATCATCCGATATAATAAATATGAAACGTTATAGTATTAAATGCCTATCGGGCAATTCGGAATTTGTGGATATTCTGAACGAAACAGAGGATGAATATCTGGTTCGGTTTACGCGAAGCAGGAACGGTAGCGTTAAAACAACCGAAGAGAAAATTACAAGGCATCTTTTTAATATTTGCGTACAGACCGGATATTTGAATCCGGAGGTTGAAAGCTCCGCCGCCTGATAATCCCCTTTATTTCAAAAGATCTCACACGAAGGGGATAAGGGTTGTTGTCTCCATCCATATTGACAAAGGTGGCAAACATTACTATATTCAAAATATGACAACTGCCGCTATATTATTGAGAGAAATTGAAACCATGCCAGAGTCCGCCGCCGCCGAGGTACTTGATTTTACCATGTTTATAAAGAGTAAACATATTTCGGTACAACCGGTGGGGACTGTCAAGTTGACTGTCCCCATGATAAAAGACGCTTACGGTATTTTCAAGGAACTAAAAGGAATAGATACCACTATTGAACGGGATGAAGAAGACAGGATATGAATATTGTCGATTCATCTTTGTGGATTGAATATTTCTTGGAAAATGATATTGACCAATCTGTAATTGATATAATTAAAGATACTGACAATTTGTATATTCCTGTTATTAGTCTTTACGAAGTATATAAAAAATTTTTATCTATAGATGAGAGCGAAAAAGCAAATATTGCGGTTACTATTATGCAAAATGCCGCTGTTATTGGCATAAATCCACAACTGGCAGTTCTTGCCGCACAATTAGGCAAACAATATAAACTTCCTATGGCGGACAGTATCATTTATGCTACCGCAGTATTGTGGGATGCTGAACTATACACGCAGGACAAACATTTTGAAAATCTGGATCGTGTCCATTATTTTTCAAAATAATCTGAACAGGGAATAGATAACAAAGGTTAGGTAATTTCTCCCACAAAGGAAAATGAAGAATTTTTACCACGAACTACACGAACATAGTCACAACGTGGATTTTATTCCAAGTGAGGGCAAGATGTATGCCTAAAAATTTTCTTGGGGGGTCCTCTCCGGTAAAAAAGCACCGCGATGGGGCGCGTCATTTTTTTCCCCGCCACCCCTCAAGTATTTTATTCGGCATACACCTTAATCGCGCATATGGGCATGGTAGATTTTTTATTCCCATCCTCCAGCGCTTCTGGTTTTGCTACTGTCAAGGCTTACGCTAGTCCCAGTTGTAGATTTTTGGGTGTCAGTCACGCCCAATTTAGACAATTCAATGAGTATCGACGACTACGCACCCGCATCCAGAAAAAATCGTTCCCTATTTTTTGGGTGGAGCGTTGTTCCTTCCGTCACCTGACTTGTTACCAGGGTGACTGGGGTTATTGTTTGGCCATCCTGCCGGATTTGGCCCATGGTTAGGCGGTATTGGCGCTGGGCGGCCGCCACCGCCACTTTTTCCTCCGCTTGATTTACTCATTTTATTCTCCTTGAAAAAATATAAACAGTCTATAAAGACCGTTTTTTACGATATTTCTATTATTCCCAACCCCCTGCGCTACCAACTCTGCTGCTGTCCATGTTGACGGTATTCCCCGCAGTGATATTACGTTTCAAGGTAGTAGAACCTATCAATGCATATACCGCATGTCCTGAATTGGTATCTTTTGCTGTATTCTGCAAAGTTGATGGCGATGCGTTTGAACCATAAATTGTGCCGCCAGTCTTGGTAAATTTATCGCTTTTGACATACACCCCTCCGCCTAACTGATTAGTCGCTGATTTAACAATATTTCCGCTGATTGTGCCGCCAGTCATGGTGAATGTACTGTTATTCCAGGCGGCCACTCCGCCACCGTAGGTATATGAGGTTGCCAAAACTGATGACGATTCCGCAGTATTACCGCTAATTGTTCCACCGTTCATTGTAAAAATTTTCCCTTCATAAACATACACGCCGCCGCCTGCGGACGTGAATTTGTTGGAATAGGCGGTATTATTGCTTATTGTTCCACCATTCAGATTGAAAGTACCGTTGATGAAACACACCCCGCCACCCCTTGCGGTTACATGTTTGTTATCATAAGAAGAAGAACTGGATGTGACTTCAACCTTGTTACCGCTGATAATCCCTCCGTCCATGGTAAAACTTCCGCCGTTTATGTATATACCGCCGCCACTAGCCAAGTCGTCATTTTTAATTATCGTATTGTTTTGTATTTTTGATCCTGTTTTCATTACCAGTTTGCCGGAATAATAATCCAACTTAACCAATGAAGCGTTATTGGAACTGCGTCCCTGGAGCGTGATATTGTTTTCCAGAGTAAGGGTTCCAAAACTTATCGTAAACAGCGAGCCGTTACTGCTCAGGCTGATTGTCTTTTCCGCTGTTCCACCGCTGAGAATTATATTGACATTGCTATACGAGGGATTAATCGTAACTGGCGCAAGTGATTCGTTAGCTTGAGTGACAATCTTATAAGTCTTGTCGGCTTGAGTGTTATTATTAATCCAGCTAAACGCTGTGGCAAGAGTGATATTGGTAACTATCACCGTTACGGTGTAACTTTGGAATGTACCGTCATCCGCCGTTACCGTGTAATGTTTCGGGCTAGTGAAGTCCTGCGCCGTGTCTGATGCCGGGCTGATCGATTTTCCATTGTGTTTAATGGTCGGGACAAGCGTTGTAAGGTTTACGATATTGGGAACGGTAACGCTGATATTGCTTCCGCTTATGGTTCCGTTAACCGAAGGAAAATCGACAAATCCGAATTTCTCTATGGCTTTTGTCTGCGTAGGTATTCTTCCTGCAATATAACCTGACAGATCGCCTTCAACATTTCCAATGCTAATAGCGCTTACCTTGTAGTAATAATTGTCTCCTGGCGTAACCTCGGTATCGTTATATGATGTTCCAGAGGTTGTGCCTATATTTGTATAGGTTCCTGCCGTACTGTCCGAACGGTACACTTTATACGAAGCAGAACCGCTTACTGCGTTCCATGAAAACTGAATACTGCTGGCAGAAGGTACTGTGACTAATCCGGTAGGCGCGGGAAGTTTGGTAATAGTGTATGTTACTGTCAGTATACCGCTATCGGTCATACTTGTTTTTACGGCAATGGCTTTAAGCGTGGTAGTTGTGTTGATAGATATGGGGCTATTGTATTTGGTACTGCTGGTTGTAGGAGCAGTTCCGTTAAGAGTATAGTGGATGGTCGCCCCTTGAGTACTAGTTGCCAATGTAACAGTCTGTACTGTTGTGTAGATTCCGCCTGATGGTGTTACCGTTGGTTTTGCAACGGTTTGTGTTGTTGTATCAGGTGTGTTTCCATTATTAGGTACGTTTTCATTATTAGATGTGTTTTCATTATCGCACGCGGTAGTATTAATTGCTGTCAGTATGATTACTGTAAAAATGGCGATAATACTAGAAAATTTTTTATTAATATTCATTCAAAACTCCTTTTTAGGATAATCTCTGCTCTTTTTGCTTATTAATAAATGCTTACACTGGATGTATGCTATAAGTATGTCAATATCCCAATATAGATTCTATTTTGGTATATAAAATACCATTTGTCAAGGGAAAAGTATGTATAAATGGCAAAAAGGTTAATATATCTTTACCAAGCAAGTTTCCACTTTGGTATTAATAATACCTATATTTTGTTACCCCTTTATACTACAAATATGCCGAGAGCAAGAAAAAACCCACAACGGATACCGGAAAACCGTCTTACCGCAATCGGAAAAAACCTGCAATCAATTAGAAAACGGCGTGGACTGACACAAAATGATCTGGCTGATAAAATCGGTCTGACACGTGAAGCCATAGCCGCTTATGAAGCGGGCAGATCCCACCTCATGGATACCATTTTGCTAGATATGTCTACAGTTTTGCGGGTTTCAGTTAACGAGATTTTAGGTCTTGAATGGCGAACCGCTGAATCTCCCATAATAAGCAGGCGATGGGCCAAACGGATGGCACTTATTGAAAGTCTATCCGAGCCTGTGAAAAAACACATATTACGCACTTTAGATGATGTGATAAGAGCGAATACCCGGCTGTCAATTTTCGAAGACGGATAGATGTTCTCCCAGAACAAAAAGCCAACTGGTCGTTGGCTTTTTTAAAAAATTTGTCAACGTCAACAATTGAATATTTTCCAAAAAATAAATACTAAAATAATCTTCCACCAGGTAAAAGCCGGAATACGCAAAGCCCTGCCGGGGGCGCACGGTGTGGATCGCAAATAATGCCACGCCAAAGCGTGCGTCCATTAATGCCACAGCCGTCTAGCCCCCGGAAGGGCTTTGCGTATTCCGGCTTTTATGTAAGTGAAAATTTGTTTTTTTTTGTTATTTATTCTTGCAGCGCTTGCAATGCCTGTAAAGCCTGTCTTGCGACATCAACCTGATTCCTGAGCCTTGTTATTTCCTGATCCTTCGCCGCGCTTTCATTTTGCATACGGGTAACATCACTCTGCAGACGTGTAACATCCGCGGCGGCTTTTGTTTTATCGGCTTCCAATGACGCTATTCTGTCATCCTTGTCTTTGGCGCTTTTCTGCAAAGAGGCGACGCTTGCTTCCAATTCGCTGACCCTGCTTGAAAGTCCCGTCCCTCCGCTGTTCAGCGCGTCAATTGTCTTTTGCATCTCGTTGATTTTTTCCTGCAATTGGGCATTCTCGGCTTTTGCTTCAAACTGATCCGCGCCTGACGAAGGTGAAGCGCCGCTGTTTTTTTGCGCGTCGCTAATCATCGCTTCCACAAAATCAATCGCCTGATTATAAAAATTTTTTCTTGACTGGAATATCCGCGAAGAGGCAAGGGCGTTGTTATTGCAAAAGTTCCGTAAATTTTCAACGATGCGGGACGCCTGATCATACTGCTTCTTCTGAATATAGTCCTTAGCGGAGGCAAGGCCGCCTGAAATCTGAGCGTCTATGGCGGCGATTTTTTCCTGTTCCGTTCTAAGCTTTTCAAGCTCGCTGACGGCGGATTCCAACTCACTGGATACTTTCTGCTGAGCCGCGGTAAACTCCCTTGTCCTCTCCTCAAGCTGGGCGCGAAGACGGGCTTCTCTTGAACGGGAATCTTCAAGTATCTGCGATCTTTCATCCTGCAAGACTGAAAGCTGGTCGCGGAAATAATTCTGCAGAGCCAAGAGTCTTTGCTGAGCCGTAATTTGATCCGTAGTGAGATTCTGATTACTGGAATACAATTTTGAAAGCTCGTCGTCAACGTCACTCAGGCGGGAAACTATCGACTCTATTTCTCTTTCTTTTGCGGCGATTTTTTCCGCCGTATCTTTGCGAATTTCTTCAATAAGCGCGCGTTCAGTCAAATTGTAAACGGCGTCTCCGGTCTTTACCTGCTCGTCCTTCTTTCCGTTAAAAAAAATCAGCAAAAACGCGCCGCATAAAAGCAATACTACGGCGGATATATTTACAGCTAACGGAAAAACCGCGTCTTTTTTTTGGGCGTTAATAATAATTTTGCCCTTACTTTCCACAATCTGCGAACTTGTCTGTGAAAGCTGTTTGCGGTTTTTCTCGGCTATTCCGTTAATCTTCGAGAGTATTTCCTTCTGTTCATCAACGGATATTCCCGATTTCTCGTCAAAAACAATTTCTTCCGTTTTCATAATTCCCCCCTACACGCCGCTGACTTTTTCGGCTTCTTTTGATGAAAGCCTGATGCCGCCCGCTTTTAAGCCGCGAACATTGTAATCCTGCGCTTTAAAAGTTTCCGTTAAAACTTTAAGCCGAGGTTTTGGCTTATAGTGAACGGTAAATGAAAATTTAGGATTGATGTCCAAGTGCAGAACTTCAGCGCCGTCCGGCACAAGAAAATAATCCTTATTAATTATCCAGCCTTCAATCATGCAGCGTTTAATGCACGGAAAGCCGGTATCTTTTTCTTTGTAAATAATTGTAAAAATTGTTTTGGAAAGAATATCCTTGTCCGCCAGCCCGATATACCACGCATTCTCGCCGATAAATGTTTTTTCGCATAAATCCATTACTGTATACATTCCATTCTTACGGATTGCAAGGATACGGTCAAATGGCGACACTTCCGCGATTTTCGCCCCCGAGACGTTTGTCCCAAGATAGCCTGACTTGCTGTCGTATTTTAACTCAACGTCGCGCTTAACTACTTCTTTGGCGATAACTTTGTCAAATTCGCCGACTACCGTCTTCCGCGCTCCCCTGCCAATTTCTTCGTTTGCCTTTATTTTAGTAATAATCCCTTTAAGGTAGGAAACCGAATAGGCGGTTATATTTTTAAGATGGCCGTTAATTTCTTTTATACGCGCCTGTATCTGCTCCATTTCCTCGCGGGCTTTGTTAATGTCGTATAACGAAATCCTGCGGATTGGAATGCGTAAAAGATGATCAACATCGTCCTCCGTGACTTTTCGCGGCCCTATCTCGTTTAAAAACGGCTTAAAGCCCGCCATTACCGCGTCCTGCACTCCCTTTGCGGTCTTCATTTTTTCGATTGCCTTGTAAATCCGCTCTTCTATAAATATTCTTTCCAGCGTGCGCAGGTGCAGTTTGTCCAATAATTCCTTTTTTTCAAGCTCCAGTTCTTTTGTAAGAATTTTTACAAGCTGTTTCGCATGGTACTTGATTATCTCAGTCACGGTCATCACGGCGGGAAGCCCGTTTTTAATTACCAAAAGATTTACGGAAATTGACTGTTCGCACTCTGTAAACGCGTACAGGGCGTCTATTGTCTCCTGCGCGTATACGCCGCGGGCAAGTTTAATTTCTATTTCAACCTTATCAGTGGTAAAATCATTAATGCCGAGGATTTTAAGTCTTCCGTTTCTCGCGGCGGAATCTACGCTGTTTATCAGGCTTTCAGTAGTGGAGCCAAACGGAAGCTCGGTAATAAGAATGCGTTTTGGATCGGAAGTGTCCATTTTAGCGCGTACCAAAACTTTTCCGTTTCCGTCTTCATAACCGGATACGTCAACATAACCGCCTGTGGGAAAATCGGGGTAAAGCTCAAACTTTTTACCGGTAAGGCAGGCAATTTCCGCTTCCAGCACTTCTATTACATTGTGCGGCAGAATCTTAGTGGACATTCCGACCGCGATGCCCTCCACTCCCATAACAAGCACAACCGGAATTTTTGCCGGAAAAAGAACGGGCTCCCTGTTTCTGCCGTCGTATGAATCCGCCCACGTCGTTAGTTTTGGATTGTAAAAAATATCTTTCGCGAGCGGCGTTACCCTACACTCAATATAGCGCGGCGCGGAAGCGTCATCGCCCGTATACAGATTGCCGAAGTTTCCCTGCCTGTCTATAAAAAGTTCTTTATTGGCAAGAACAACCAGCGCGGGGTTAATGGAAGCTTCTCCGTGGGGATGGTACTTCATGCAGTGGCCGGTTACATTGGCGACTTTATGAAACTTTCCGTCGTCCATTTCAAACAAGGAATGAAGAATGCGCCGCTGTACGGGTTTAAGGCCGTCTTCAAGATCGGGGATTGCCCTGTCTTTAATAACATAGGAAGCGTACTCAAGAAAATTTCGATCAAAAAGATTCTTAATAAAAGCCATTATCTAACAGTAAACAAAAGAAGGGTTAGCGTCAATATCACGTATTACTTAACTTTGTCCCTTCTTTGAATGGCTCCGAATTTATAGCCGACGCCCAATTGAAGGCAATAACGCTGATATGTAATGTTTTCATCAGAAATAACGGAAGGTGAAAAATCCATTGCAAATCTGGCGTCAAAAACCAACATTCCTATATCTTTTTTATCTTTTATGCCGAATTGAACGCCGCCAAACCATGAAAACATGGAGGGTTGTATTGTCTTCATAAATGAATAATTAAAAGCGGCTCCGCCATAGGGTTCCAGCGCAAATTTCTCACCCAGTTTAAAAAACAATTTTAACGCCACCGGCGCTTCAAGAAAATAATCGGTAATGGCATTATCAGGGGTATCAACCTGTTCCCGGGTAAATTGCATTCCGGCGCCAATCGACATAAATTTTAAAAAATGAAATTCCACGCCAAATTTAAAGCCAAAGCTCAGCAAACTAAGCGAATCAAGTCCGTCAAAATAAATTCTTGGCGTCCATAACGCGCTTGTTTCAATATACATCCATCTGTCCCGAACATCGCCGCGTATGGAAGAAGAGTCAGAAATATCAGAAAATAAACTGTAAACGGCGGTAGAAATTAATTTATCCACGGAAGCGTTTGCGGTAATAAAACTAAAATTCTGCCTGCTGATAACCTCCCCCGTTTTGTTGTCTATCATTTCCAGCCTAAAATAGTATCCTTCTTTTTTTTCCTGCACATCGGTTTCCGGCGCCGTTTCTTTAACAACGGGCTTTAAAGCGGTATTATCAGCGCCTGTTGAATCATAAAAATAAAGTTTGTCGCCGTTTACCATTGAAAAAAATTCACGTCTGCCAAAATTATTGCTTATGGGAGGATTCGGGTTTTCAGGGACGGGATTGCCGGTATCCGCCTGTATGACAACATGTTCAACAGAACCTTCTTCGGAGATTCCGTCGGCAAGATCAACCGTCCCCTTAAAAATATAATCACTTTCGTACATTGATTTGACAACCGTACGATATTGAAGAATTACTTCATAAGTAAGCCGTTTATAAATATAATCATTATCCGCTTCCCTGCCGAATCCTTCTATGGGCGCAATAAAAATTCTTGGCTCGCGTTCAATTTGCCCGTACAGTGAAAAACAAACAAGGGAAAACATCATAAAAAAAGTAAATTTTCTCATATTATTATTTTAGCTTTTTTTTACTAATAATTCCAATATCTTGTGATATAATTATTATCATAAAAATTGTGGGAAATTTAACAGGAAATTAACAAAAAATTGGATTTTTATATTATGTACGATAAGTAAACAATAAATAATATGTTTTAATATACTTAAAAAAATTAATTGACAAGCCAAAATTACTATGCTATAGTAAAATATGCGTGTACGTTAACGCAAAAATATAAGATTTAAGGAGTAAATTTTGAAAATTAACTTTTTTACTTACTTACCGATTTTAGCAGTTCTTGCCGCAGTTGTATGCGTGTTTATTTTTACCGCATGCAAAGAAAAAGAAGAACCGAAAGAAGATCCGCCGGAAGAGATTGTTGAACCGCCTGATTATAATGCGCCTTCCGGATTTGAGAGTAAAAAAACAGGAGATACCTACGGCACACTGACAGAGAAATCGTACGAGTCTACTACAACCGACGCAACACGAAAGTGTTATGTTTATACGCCTCCGGAATATGATTCAAATAAAACATACCCGGTAATGTATTTACTGCATGGAATCGGCGGAACACATACCGAGTGGAAGGACGGAGGCAAACCAAATGAAATAATTAGCAACCTTATCAATGCCGGTGAAGCAAAACCCATGATAGTGGTTATGCCAAATATACGGGCGATGAAACCAGACAGTGTTCCAAATGATCAATTTTCAGCCGAAGCCATTGCGGCTTTTCACAATTTCATAAATGATTTAAAAGACGACCTTATGCCCTTTATTGAGAAAGAATATAAAGTATCAAATGAACGTACCGGACGCGCCATTGCCGGATTGTCAATGGGCGGCATGGAGTCTCTTTATATAGGTATTTCCATGCCTGAAACATTCGGGTTTATCGGCGCTTTTTCCGCCGCTCCCGGTTTACCGCTTCAACCCACGCAAATGACTCTTCCTGACGAATACAAGGACAACACATTTATAATGATATGCTGCGCTTTAGATGATTCGTTAGTCTTTTCCTTTCAAGAAGCTTACAATAATAACCTTGTGAATAATGGGGTAAAAACCACATATTATACACTTGATAACGGCGGTCATAGTTTTACCGTTTGGAAAAACGGATTGTATAACTTCACAAAGAGAATTTTCTGAAAAATTTATATATAATTATTATAAGGAGAACGATAATGAGAATTAAACAAATCGCTTTAATATTGATAATTGGAATTGTACTTTTCGGGTGCAAAGATCTGAGCGACAAGAAAGACGACAAGATAGAAAACAAAAATGAACATATTTCAATTCTTCCGCCCATGAAGGAAAAATTTGCGGCTAAGTTCATGTTTGGTAATATCTTTAATCCCTCCGACGTATCTTCATCAGCGGTAACAAATACAATGCTTACCCGTCATTATAATGTGCTTACCGCTGAAAACAACATGAAACCTAATCAACTTTCAAATGCAAAAGGCGCTTATAATTTTTCAACTGCGGATCGTATGGTAGACGCCGCAATAGCGTCAGGCTTTAAGGTTGTAGGACATACTCTTCTTTGGCACAGTCAAATTCCGTCATGGCAGCAAAATATCGACTCTTCAACAGCGTTGGAAGATATGAAGAAATATATCACTGACGTAGTGGGGCATTTCCGAGGAAAAATATATTCATGGGACGTGCTTAACGAAGCTTTTCCTGACGGCGGTTATTCTTCAAGCTGGAAAACATCCATGCGTACCAATAATCCCTGGTTTAAAGCAATAGGTTCGGATTTTGTATACGAAGGTTTCCTCGCCGCCCGTTTGGCTGATCCCGACGCGATCTTGTATTACAACGACTACAATACCGATAACCAAAACAAAGCCGCAATAATCCGCAATATGGTAAAGGAAGTAAATGAACAGTATAAAAAAGCATATCCAAATGAAACGCGGTTATTAATCGAAGGCATAGGAATGCAGGAACATCACAATACGGGCGTATCGGCAAGCGCAATAAGAAATACATTGAATATGTTTAAACCGTTAGGAGTGAAAATATCCGTCAGCGAACTTGATGTTTTGATAGTAACATATGGTGAATTTGCGCCTTACGGTCATGGACCTAACAAACAAAATTCAATTACAGGATATACAAAGACTGCGGGATTAAAAGAGCAGGCGGAACTATACGGCCAATTCTTCAAAGTATATCTGGAATTCAGCGACATCATTGAGCGCGTATCTTTTTGGGGCGTCACTGACGATAAAAGCTGGCGATCTGCCGCATTACCGCTTTTATTTGACGAAAACGGAAACGCCAAAGAAGCCTATTACAGCGTAATTGGATCATTAAAATAACCTGTTGATTATCGCAATAATGAATTTTCCGTTTTTTCGTTTTTGAAAATTTTTGTTGACTATACGAAATTACCATATTACAATGATATATGCGTGTACGTTAACGCAAAAATTATTGTTAAAGATGACATTATGGATGTAAAGCAAATTATTATAGAAAATAAAACAACCCTTGGAATCGAACTTGGTTCCACGCGAATAAAAGCGATACTAATTGATGAAAATTACGCGCCTGTCGCTTCGGGCAGCCATGATTGGGAAAACAAGCTGGAAAACAGTATCTGGACATACCATCTTGACGACGTATGGGCTGGACTGCAAAATTGTTATAAGGATTTATCGCTTGATGTAAAAAACCGTTACGGTCTAACCCTTTCATCAGTTGGCGCCATCGGCATTTCCGCCATGATGCACGGATATATGGTCTTTGACAAAAACGGCAATCAGCTTGTTCCATTCCGCACATGGCGCAATACCATGACTGAAAAAGCCGCCGCCCTGCTTACCGAAAAATTCAAGTTCAATATCCCGCAACGCTGGAGCGCCGCCCATCTGTACCAGGCGATTTTAAACGGAGAGCCGCATGTAAAGGATATTGATTTTATAACCACACTTGCAGGATATGTTCATTGGAAACTAACAGGAAAAAAGACGCTTGGCATTGGCGACGCCTCCGGTATGTTTCCTGTGGATAACGGCAATTATAATAAACTGATGCTAAAACAGTTTGACGATCTTATCACTTCAAAAAATTACAGTTGGAAAATTGCAAATATTCTCCCCGCAGTTTTAAACGCCGGTGAAAACGCGGGAACCCTCACGGCGGAAGGGGCGAAATTGCTTGACGCTTCAGGCAATCTTCAGGCGGGTATTCCCCTCTGCCCGCCGGAAGGAGACGCCGGTACAGGGATGGTTGCGACTAACAGCGTGGCCGAGCGTACAGGCAATGTTTCGGCAGGCACTTCTATTTTTGCGATGATTGTTATGGAAAAAGATCTGTCAAAGGTATACCCGGAAATTGACATAGTCACCACTCCGGCGGGAAAGCCTGTTGCGATGGTTCACTGCAACAACTGCACTTCAGATATTGACGCGTGGATAAAATTGTTCGGCGAACTGCTTGAGACAAGCGGCGCAAAGCCGGACAAAACGGCGCTTTACAATACGCTGTATAACAAAGCCCTTGAAGCGGATGATGATTGTGGCGGACTTCTCTCTTTCAATTACTATTCAGGTGAAACAATTACAGGATTTGAAGAAGGGCGTCCCCTGTTTGCTCGTCTGCCTGACGGCAATTTTAATCTGGCGAATTTTATGCGTACTCTGCTCTTTTCCAGCATGGCGACATTAAAGTACGGCATAGATATTCTTACAGAAAAAGAAAAAGCGCGGATAGACAGCCTCTTGGGGCACGGCGGCTTGTTTAAAATAAAAGGCGTAGGACAGCGATTTATGGCTGCGGTCTTTAACGCGCCTGTCGGCGTAATGGAATCCGCCGGGGAAGGCGGCGCGTGGGGCATTGCGCTTCTTGCCGCGTTTATGCGCGAGGGAACGAAATCTCTGGAAAAATTTCTTGCGGAAAAAGTTTTCGCCGGAATGACAGGCACGCGCATTGATCCCGATCCGAAAGATGTGGAGAGTTTTAAAAAATTTATGGAACAATATACCGCGGGACTTAAAATTGAAAGAGCCGCGGTTGAAAATTTTAAAAGGGGTAAATTATGAATCTAAAAAAATACGAATACTGGTTTATCGTCGGAAGCCAGGACCTTTACGGGGATGAAACACTCAAGCAAGTCGCCGATCATGCCCGTATTATGACGGATGAATTTAACAATGACGCAATGCTTTCAGGTACGGTATTATTGAAACCTACCGCAATAACGCCGCAGGCGATACGCGGTCTTTTTGAAGAAGCAAACGCCTCAAGCAACTGCGCCGGTATCATAACATGGATGCACACGTTCTCGCCTTCAAAAATGTGGATACAGGGGCTTGCGCTTAACCGCAAACCGATTCTGCATCTCCATACGCAATTTAACCGGGACATTCCATGGTCTACAATAGATATGGATTTTATGAACTTAAACCAGTCCGCACACGGCGACCGCGAACACGGTTATATTAACACGCGGATGAAACTGCCCCGTAAGGTAGTCGCGGGTTTCTGGCAGGATAAGGAACTGCGCCGCCGCATTGACGTGTGGATGAGAGCCGCCGCCGCGAGAAAAGACGGCATGGATTCTACCGTTATGCGATTTGGAGACAATATGCGGGAAGTGGCTGTAACAGAAGGCGATAAAGTAGAAGCTCAAATTAAATTTGGTTGGCAGGTGAACACATGGGGAATCGGCGACCTTGCAGCACGTTATGCGAAGATCAGCGACACGCAGGCGGAAAAACTGGCGGAAGAATACGCCGCCTTTTACGAGCTTGCCCCTGATCTTAAACAGGCAGGCAAGGCGAGAAGCGCAATGCTTGAACAGGCAAAGATAGAAATCGCCATTAAAGAAATGCTCGAAAAGGAAAACGCCGGGGCTTTTACCACCACTTTTCAAGACCTTCACGGTCTGCCGCAATTGCCCGGCCTCGCCTGCCAGCGGCTAATGGAACAGGGGTACGGCTTCGGCGCGGAAGGGGATTGGAAACAGTCCATGCTTACAAGAACCGCCAAAGTTATGGCTTCGGGGTTGTCGGGCGGCGTTTCTTTTATGGAAGATTACACCTACCACTTTGAGCCGGGCAAAGAAGCCGCCCTCGGCGCACACATGCTTGAGATATGCCCCTCCATCGCGGACGGCAAGCCGCGTATTGAAGTTCATCCGCTGGGAATCGGCGGCAAGGCGGATCCGGCGCGTATGGTGTTTGACGCCGCTGCGGGTCCCGCGGTACTTGCTACGCTCATCGATCTTGGCAACCGTTTCAGAATGATCGTAAATGAAATTGAGACTGTAAAAATTGAAAACGCAATGCCAAAATTACCCGTCGCCCGCGCCCTTTGGAAACCGTATCCCAATTTAAGCGAAGCCGCAGAGGCGTGGATAATTTCCGGGGGTACGCATCATTCTGTATACGCAACCGCGCTTACCGCTGAGTATTTCCGCGATTGGGCGGAAATGAGCGGCATAGAGTTTGTGCTTATTGACCGCGATACAAAACCGGCGCGTTTGCAGGACGAATTGCGCAGAAGTGACGCTTATTGGTCCCGCTAGCCGGATTGTTATGTGAAAATGGATTGATTATGGATATATACAAAACATTACAGGAAGAATCATACGAGGCGAACCTTGAAATAAAACGGCATAATCTTGCCATTTCCACATGGGGCAACGCTTCCGCTTTTAATCCTGACAAGGGAGTATTTGCCATAAAACCGTCAGGCGTGGAATACGACGAATTAACTCCCAAAAAGATGGTGTTAATCGATCTTGAGGGAAAGGTTGTCGGCGGCAAACTCAAGCCGTCTTCCGACACAAAAACCCACCTTGTCCTGTACCGGGAATTTAAAGGCATCCTCGGCGTAACGCACACGCACTCGCCTTACGCGGTCGCGTGGGCGCAGACGGGAAAACCAATACCCGTCTTTGGCACTACCCACGCCGACAACTGCGCTTATGAAATTCCGTGTACTAGTTTTATGAATCCGCAGGAAGTAAAAAACAATTACGAACTGGAAACCGGCAATTTAATTGTTAATACTTTTAAGAACGGCAATCTCGATTTTTCGCAAATTAAAATGACATTGGTCGCAGGGCACGGACCTTTTACATGGGGAAACAGCGCGGCACAATCGGTGTACCACAGCGTTATTCTGGAAGAAATCAGCAAAATGGCGTTATTCACCGTAACAATTGACCCAAACGCGAAACCGCTGCCGGAGCATATTATACGCAAACATTGGGAACGCAAACATGGAGCGAACGCGTATTACGGGCAGAAATAACTTTGGCGGCACGCAAAGGCGAAAGGCTGGAATTTATTACCTCGCCAATCTTGCCACCTTTTCAAGCAAATCAGCTTTTTTGACCGGCTTTTTGAGATAATCAACCGCCCCAAGCTCATTCGCTTTGGCCCTGTCTTTTGGGTCTTCCGATGTCGTGTATATCGCTATCGGCGTTTGGTGTAATTTGCTGATATCGCGAATTCTAATGAAGGTATCCCAGCCTCCCATTTCAGGCATAGACAAATCCAATAATACCAAATTGGGAACATAGCCCTGGAAGAACAATTCCAAAGCACGTTTGCCGGAATTGACTGTGGTAACGTCATAGTCTTTTTCCAGCATGCTTTTTGTCAAGGTAAGAACGGTTTCCTCATCATCAACCACGATGATCTTTTTCCTCTCATTACCGGATTCAACCTTGAACTTTGACGATTCCACTTTAAGCTCGTCGAAATTCTTGCTGTTCTCGGCGCTCATTTCATCAACAAGGGTTACCGCGGCTTTTATCTCTTTCATGGCTCCGTTTACGATGTCGTTCATGCCGTTTACCACCTCGGTGCTGGATCGTATTAATTCAGCGGTCTGCCGGTTCAGGTTATCGCCGGATACCATCATGCCCGACGCCCCCTGCTTGACCGATACGCTTATCTCTTTCAGGCGCTGTATTGATTCCAGTATCTGCTTCCCGCCCACTTCCTGCTCTTCCATCGCGTTACGGATATTTTCTTCATGCGTTGATACGGTTTTTACTTTTGCGTCAATAACCCCAAAGCGCGAGAGTACCTCGTTGGAAGATACAGTAATGCTGTCTATGGAAGCCTTTATTTTCTTCAACATATTTGCCGTGGTTTTTGATTGATTGCTTGATGATTCGGCGAGTTTGCGAATCTCACCGGCGACGACGGCAAACCCTTTCCCCGATTCTCCGGCGTGGGCCGCCTCTATTGCCGCGTTCATTGACAACAGGTTGGTCTGTGCGGCGATATTGTCCATGACCGAGTTAATTTCCAGAAGACCTTCGGAGTCCTTGGCTATATCCTGTATCTTTTCCGCCACCATTTGAAGCCCGGTTTTTCCGTTTTCGGACGCTTCGGTTAATTCAGTAACATTTTTGCTGTTTTCCAGCAGGGTATTGGTTACCGAATGAATATTGGCGGTCATTTGCTCGACGGCGGAAGACGAGGCGTTGATGCTTTCGGACTGGCTTTCTATCATTTTATTCAAACTGTCAATACTGCCCTTTATCGCTTCCACCGCTTTCTCCGCTTCGTTGGCGTTCTTTTCCTGTTTGCCCATCATGTTTTTCATGCTGGCAAAATTTGTAGAAATATCGTCTACGGAATGGGACGTTTTTGCCATGTTAGCGGAAAGCTCATGGCCGGTATTGGTCAGCGCGTCAACCTTGTATTTTATCCTTTTAATAAGGGCGCCTATAGTCCCAAGGGTATTATTGAAATATTTGGAAAGATCGCCGATCTCGTCTTTACTGTTTACGTCCAGCCTTCTTGTCAGATCCCCTTCGCCTTCTGATATTTCTTTGAGGTTGTCGGTTACATGGACAATTGGTTTGGTAGTTGCGTGGAGGATGAAATACATAATTACCGCGGCTACTATAATGGCTATCGCCGCAAGAAAAATGGTAAATCTGGTAATCTCATTAACTTCTTTAAATACAAACGATTCAAAGGTTCCTACCAATACCCCCCAGTTCATGTCCGAGTTGCCTATTTGAATGGGCTCCATCTTAAAATATACGTATGATTTTAAGGTTGGATCATAAGTATCGCCCGAATACAGCTTCCCCTCTTTAATTGACTGTAAAAGCACCGGCCTTCCATCGCCTACTTCCACATCGGCCTCAGTCATATTTTTGCCGATACGCTCCGGAATAAAATGCCCCATAATTGTCCCGTCGCCAGAATATATAACCATTAAGACGATCTCGTCATAATTTTTTATAGTATTCAAAACTATGGTCTGCAATGCGTCTATAACCAAAAGACCGCCCACGTCTCCAACTACTTCTTTGGTACGGGAGTTAATAATGGGAACCACCATTCTGAGAATGTAGGTATCTTTTCCGTTTACGTTTCTGGCTGTGGGGTTTTCCACACGGTCCTTAAGCTTGTTGGGGCCGTTGAGATATGCCATGGAAGCCGCCACATCGAGGGAAAGCCGGCTTGTTATTTTATCGTTTTCCTTGATAAATGTTATGCCATACTGCCCGGTATTGGTGGAACCGGTACGGCCTATATAGCGGCTGTCCATGCCGTCAACCGCGTCCGGCTTCCAGATGGTATAGATTTGATATATAGAGTCCTCCGTTTCCAAAGTGGCGCGCAGCATATCGTCAAAGCGGTCCCGCCTTTCAGCCGCCGGGATATCCTCGTAATCACCCATAACATTCGCCAATGAACGAAGTATCATTAGGTTGGCATCTTCCCGGCCTTTGAGGTAGGTGGCCCGTTCCCGCGCAATATACTCAAGCTCCCGAAGGCTCAAGGAAAGGGTAATTTCAGAAGCCCGCCGCAGCAGTATCACGGCAATACCCGTTACAATGACTGCCACAATCGCGATAACTATTAGGCTCAGTTTGACTTTAAGTTTCATTTTATTCTCCTTATGTTAGTAAACGTGTGTGATTAATACTGTATAATGGTGTCAGGCACAAAATATAGGCGAATTTTACGCTCATGAGGGGAATATTACCATTTTCTATTTCAAGTTTCAAGTAAAAAAGTTTCTTTGTGGGAAATATCGGCGTATATTACGCCGGAGTTTTATTTTAATGAGATAGTACCGTACCTCATAAATCTTGATTCCCCCCAATCTCTTGGACATATAAATTAATTCCACTACAATACCAAATATGACCGTGCATGAAATTGCCGCTCTTGCCGGAGTATCTATCGGGACTGTTGATCGGGTGCTTCATAAAAGAAACAGGGTCTCAGACGCGACCAGAAAAAAAGTTGAGGCTATAATCGAACAGTACCGGTTCACCCCCAATCCAATTGCAAGAAGGCTTAAGCGCAACAGGGCATACCGTTTTTGCGCGCTTATTCCACGGCGGGACCAGGATGCCGGGTACTGGGGGCAAATTATTACCGGTATTGAACGGGCTGCCCGTGAAATTCAGCCTTTGGGCGCTGAAACGGAAATAATCGAATATGACCGCTATGATCCGCAAGCTTTTGAACGGACTTCTGACGCAATATGCGCCGGAAAACCTGAAGGACTGTTATTTGCCCCCATCATGCAGAAACGCACGCGGCCGTTTGTCGAAAGGATATGCGCGGAGAAAATACCGATTGTTTTTGTTGACGCTGATATGCCGGGAACCGAACCGTTATGCGTCATCGGGCAGGACTCGTTCAGCGGGGGTTATCTCGCCGGAAGGCTCTTTCATCTTTTTGCGGGGACGGTATCCTTACCGGTGGCGGTACTGGACGCGCATGGCGATGATTATAACATTACCCGCAGAAGGGAAGGATTTTTAAGCTATGCGGAAAAAAACGGTTTCCCCGTAATAGTTCAGGAATATTCAGATTACGGCGGCGGCGATATTTCCGTAAAAAAAATAGCGCAGTTTCTGAAGGAACATCGTCATATTTCCGGTATCTTCATTACCAATTGTATGGCCCATCGTGTTGCGGAGGCGGCGGAACAGCGGAGAAAAAAAGAGCCTTTTCTGTTGGTAGGTTACGATCTTATTCCTTCCAACCGGCAGATGCTTCTTCAAGGCCGTATCGATGCCATCATTTCCCAGCGTCCGGAAGAACAGGGACGTGAAGCGCTGTTAACCTTGTTCCGTTCAATCGTACTGGCTCAGACGGTGGAAAATAAGCGGGAAATACCGCTGGATGTGTATATTAAGGAAAATACCCATCCTTTGCCTCTCTCTCAATAAAAAATAATCCAATAATGTGAAAGAAAATATCTATTTTTAAAAATAAATTCTTTAAAAATTTATAGTTGGCAATTTGAATCGGCTATGTTAAAATTATTTATGCGTAAATATTTACGCAAATAAAAAAATTATTAAGGAGAAAAGTATGAGCAAAAAAATCGTTTTACTCGGATTAGTGCTGCTTATTGCGGCAGGTACGGCTTTCGGACAGCAGAAACTCAAAGCCATTACCATTACAGTTTTTTCAGAGACAGGAGGCCATCCGCGCCCGGCCGCCAATAACCCGATGGTTAAATACCTGAAAGACAAACTGAATGTAACCCTCAACTGGGACATTCTTGTCGGAGAAATAGCCCAGAGAGCCGGCACTATGATCGCGGGCGGAAAATTTCCCGATATCCTCGAAGTAAGGGAAACCAGATGGATCGATAACGGAGTCTTAATACCTCTGGAAGACCTGATCGAGAAATACGGTCCAAATATTAAAGCCCATTACAAAGAAGTTTGGGATAAAATGAAATCCCCGGACGGACACATTTACTACCTTATCAACTACGGCGTATATCAGGGTCTTGACCACAACCCCAACTATGATCAGACCGCCTTCTGGATTCAGAAAGCCGTTTTGAAAGACGCGAATTATCCCAAAATCAGCACTATAGACGAGTACTTTGCTTTGATTGAGAGCTATTACAATAAAAACAAAACCATTAACGGCCAGCCCGCCATCCCCTTTACAATTCTTATGGACGACTGGCGCGCGTTCGAGCTTTGGAATCCCCCGAACTTCCTCGCCGGTTACCCCAACGAAGGAAATGGTATTGTTAACCCCTCTACTTTTGAATACAAAACATTCTTTACCCAGGAAATTTCTAAACGCTGGTTCAAAAAATTGAATGAACTCGATAAAAAAGGTTTAATCGACAGGACGGGCTTTGCAGACACCTATGACCAGTACCAGGCGAAAATTTCTTCAGGCCGCGTATTGGGACAGAGCGTCCAGGGCTGGCAGTTCATGTACGGAGCGGATCTGGCTAACCGTGACCGTGGTGAGAATATCCGCACCATGGCGCCGCTTCCCATCGTATGGGACAAAAATACCAAACCGCGCTACCGCAATATCCCGATTGCCAATATTTACCGCGGCATGGGAATCAGCAAAAGCGCTAAAGACCCGGTAAGGATTATCCAATTCATCAACGAACTCCTCAGTGAAGACGTACAGCGCACTTTAAGGTGGGGCACTGAAGGCAAGGATTGGCAATGGAAGACGGAAGGCGGCAAAAGGATACCGTATCGTACCGATGCCCAAAGAAAGAACTGGCAGAACGATCAATGGCGTGAGCAAAACCAGATAAGGCTCATGGACGATGTTTTCCCGAAACTGGAAGGTTCATTCTCTGACGGTTTCCCCACAGACTTGGGCTATTATTTCCCGGAACGTGAAGCCTCCCTTCTTCCTGAAGACAAGGAACTCTTTAAGGCTTATGACGTAAACAGCACCAATGAATTAATGGACAAAGCTCCAGCGCCGAACGCCCCCTGGTTCCCGACATGGACTATGCCAAATCCTCCGGACGGTTCACCCGCCCAGATCGCCCTTTCACGCTGCGAGCAGACTATGAAACAAAGACTGCCGGCGATGATTCTGGCTCCCGCCAACCAATTTGAATCCCTGTGGACCGCCTATGTAAATGAAATGAATTCTAACGGCCTTGCCACCTACGAGGCGTATATGCAGGATCAACTTAACAAACGCGTAAAAGATTGGGGCATCAAGAAATAATTTAGTTTCTATAACGGAGGCGGATCAGCCGCCTCCGTTCTTTTATTTCAAAATCGGGGAAGGAAGATGGAATTACCCGCACTTACAATTTCTAACGAAAAAAGTTTTTTTAAAAAGTTAAGCCGTCAGCGCCAGCTTTTTTTTATGAGCTTTCCAATAATACTCTATATAATACTTTTTACTTATGTCCCGCTTTGGGGCTGGACAATGGCGTTCCAGAACTTCAAACCGATGAAAAAATTTTCCCAACAGGAATGGGCGGGTTTATACTGGTTCAAGTTCCTGTTTGAAGACAAGGTGTTCCTAAGAACCATAAGAAATACCCTCGCAATGAGCGTTATAAACACGTCATTGGGGTTTATAACGGCCATAGGCTTCGCCCTTTTACTGAACGAAGTAAAAAAAATATTATTTAAGCGGGTCATTCAGACCATTTCCTACCTTCCCCACTTCCTTTCATGGGTTATTGTTACAGGCCTTGTATCAAGTATGCTCACCACGGACGGCGGGGCGGTGAACAGCGCGTTTGTGGCGTTGGGCATAATCAAAGAGCCGATTTTGTGGCTTGCCGAACCTAAGTATTTTTGGGGGGTAGTCGGCATTACTTATGTATGGAAAGAAGTAGGATGGAATACCATCATATACCTTGCGGCAATCTCGGGCATTGATCCGAATTTATATGAGGCCGCGGAAATTGACGGATGTAACCGGTACCAAAAAATGTGGCGGATTACCCTTCCGTGCATAAAACCAACCATTATTATTTTGTTAATAATGAGTATCGGACAGATCCTTGAAGCGGGTTTTGAATTGCAGTATTTACTGCGAAAACCGCTTGTCATGGACGTGTCGGATACTATTGATATCTATGTGTATGTATTCGGCCTCAGTCATTTAAACTTTTCCCTTGCCACAGCCGCCGGTATGTTTAAAAATTTCGTTAATATTACCCTGATATTTATCGCCAACTGGATCGCTAAAAGAGCCGGAGAGGAGCGCCTGATATGAAACCAGCAACAATGTCAAAAATAGAAAAGTATGTTTTCCACTCTTTGAATACCTGTTTTCTGCTTTTCCTTTCTTTTATAACCCTGTATCCTTTCTGGACTACAATTGCCGTGTCATTCAACGACGCGCTGGACTCGATCCGGGGCGGCATTACTTTTTTCCCGAGAAAATTCAGCCTTTTTAATTATGAGGTAATTTTCCGGACAGGGGCTATTCCCCACGCCTTCTTTATTTCTGTCGCAAGAACCTTGATTAATCTGGTTACGAGCGTGTTTTTTACCGCAATGGTTGCTTTTGCCCTATCCAGACGTGAATTTATACTGCAAAAACCTTTTACCTTTATTTTGATACTTTCCATGTATGTAAACGCCGGCCTTATTCCGACATTTTTATTAATCAGGGATCTTGGCATGGTCGGAACGTTCTGGGTATATATAGTCCCGGGAATTGTAAACGCCTTTAATTTTGTGGTAATGAGGACCTACATGCGCAGTATTCCCGAAAGTATTATTGAATCCGCGCGTATTGACGGTTATGGGGATTTCTATATATTTTTCCGTATTGTTTTTCCTTTATGCCTGCCCGTCCTTGCCACAATAGGGCTTTTTGTCGCGGTAGGATCATGGAACGCGTGGTTTGACACGATGATTTACAATTCCGGCGATGAGAGGCTGCATACCCTTCAATACAAACTGATGGAATATCTGCAATCAAGCCAGTCTCACGGCAAAACCGCCTCAGACGCCGGAGCTATGGCATTGTCCGCCGGCGCGGGAGGAGGCTCTGGCATGGTAACGCCCATGAGCATACGCGCGGCAATTACCGTAATCGCCGCCGCCCCAATTTTGTTAATTTATCCGTTTATGCAGCGTTACTTTGTAACCGGCCTGAATGTCGGCGGCGTGAAAGAATAGTAAAAATGCTTAAGCAAAAAATACGGTACTTTGTAAAAATAATTTTGAAAAAACATTCAATAAAAAAAATAGTAACCGGTATTTTATTGTTTGGATTTATTATTACGGGGTTTTTAGATATTTTATTGCATGGTAAATCAACTTATTCTTCAATAATGGGAATGGATATAAACAGGGTTTATTTCTATACTTTCTTTTTATTGATAATAGGTTGTTGGCTTCTTTATAATAAATGGTTCGTAGGAATAGGATTTTTAACTTTAGCGACATTTAGTTCTTATTTTATTGAGTTTATTATTATACATAATTATTTTGCGTCAATATTAATATATATTGGAATAATAATAGATATAATTATCAGACATAAAATGAAATGGTTAATTCCATTAATTATTGTTGGGGCAATACAAGGTATTGCATTTCATACTAATTGGTTAGGTTATTATTCTGTGGGAATTATGGAATTTTTATCTTTATGTATAGGTTCGGTTTTCGTTTTAAAAACAATAGAATAAATAAAAAGAAAATATAATTATCCCATCCGCGCTCAGAACACTGAGGAAGATAAGATCACGGAGCGGGGATCGGAGGGTTTTTCCGCTATTTTACGATATAAAACATAGTCTTCATTAAAGGAATGTTTTATTACAATTTCCTGAATTACATCCTGAATGTCTTTTTTTTCTTTTAAACAAAGTCTTAAACGGGATTTATCTTCTTTTGTCATAAGTATTTTTTCCTGTCTCATGGCCATGTCAATATTTTTAATGATTTTTTCTATATTTAGAGCCATAAAACACTCCAAAAAAGATGATTTATATGTTTTATTATACCATATTTTCATTTTTACGGACAATAACCCCTTCTGTACAACGATTTATGGTGATGATATGAAAACAAAAATAGGTGATGACAAAAAAATAAAATATGTTCAATATGTAAATTGGGAAAGTTCTCCAGACACTGATGAACTTATAAATCATATTGATGAAAACTCAGCAAATCCAAACATTTTTCAATAAAAAAACCCCAAATAAGACGTACTTTTACGCAACCCTGGTACGTTCTGCGATTCATCCTTATTTAGGGTTATTAATTAGACTAACACCTTTATAGCAATTAGTCAACCTAATTATAGCAAATATTATAATTTTCTCAAAGAGCTCACGCAAAGATCACTAAGGAACGAAGATCACAAAGGAAGGATTGTCCGTTATCTTATCGTGAAGCCCACGCATAGCTATCGGATAATAACTCCCTCTTTTTTGTGTGTGCAAAAAAAAGCCGTAGGCTGCTCTTTTTAAAGTGCCTACAGCTTACATTATTGTGAACTAATTAGTCTTATGGTTTTGCAGTCCATTGGGACTTTTGTGCAAAAAATACAATACTATTTGCCGGTATATCAACACCATTTTGAGGACCACCAAGTACAGTGAAGTATACAGTTCCACTAATACCAGTTCCAATGTTTTTTAAAGTGAAACTCTCATCTGCTACCACATCTCTTGCTAGTTGAATTTGTGCTCTATTACCCCATAAAGTTTTATATCCAGGCATCATATCTGCTGTACACTTATCCCATACAACATAAAAAGCACCTTTGGTATATTCATCACCATCTTCCTCCATTTCTAAAATAGGCTGCGCAGAAGTTTTATAATTACCTTCGGTAGGGACAGGTAAGGTACCACTAAAACCAAATGATTGCAGAGCCGTAAGTATGGTCTGAGGGACAGTTGGATCTTTTACTTCCGGCGTCGGCTCCTCCGTCTTATCTCCATCTCCGTCGGGACAGCCAAGGAAAACAAAACTCAGGGATAAAACTAGTAAAATCGCAATAACTAAATTTCTCTTTTTCATAAATAACCTCCAAAATATATTTATAAAAAATAACTTTATATAAAGGCTAACAGCCTTTTTTCACAAATTTACCTGACCACATAAAAGTGATCAACTCTACAAAGAAACCAGTACCGTTTTTTTTCTAATACCGGTTCCTTTTTACATCACATCCCTTTCCACTTTTATGTGGTCAGGTCACTCCGGAGACGGGATAATTGCCAGTTCCGTGTCCTTGTCGAAATAACGGGCTTTTTCCATCCTGGGGGTGAATATCGCGGTGTCTCCTACCTTGAAGACGTGGTTGGGCTCGGTGCGGGCTACAAGCGGCTGGGTATCGGTCGTAAGCCATAAGTGAATGTCGGCGCCCAACGGCTCAACTACCGTAACTTTAAGCTTCATGCTGTTGCTGCCTTCTTTGTCCACATAAGTCATGTCTTCCGGGCGAATGCCAAAAAATACTTCTCTTCCTACGTATTTTCTAAGATGTTCAATATGGGACGGATCGGCTTTAATTTTGAATGTGCCTTCGTCTAAAGCGATTGAACTGCCGTCTTCCTTTACCTTTACGTTGAGGAAGTTCATAGGAGGAGAACCTATAAATCCGGCTACGAATTTGTTAATCGGATAATTATAGAGGAACAATGGAGAGCCAATCTGCTGGATTTTTCCGTCTTTCATTACAACAATCTTGTTCGCCATCGTCATGGCTTCAACCTGGTCGTGCGTTACATAGATCATTGTCGCGTTCAGGCGCAGGTGCAGGTCGGAAAGTTCCGCCCTCATCTGTACGCGCAATTTCGCGTCAAGGTTGGAAAGAGGCTCGTCAAAGAGGAATACCTTGGGGTTACGGACAATGGCGCGTCCTACCGCGACACGCTGTCTCTGACCGCCTGAAAGAGCCTTGGGCTTGCGGTCAAGGAACTTTTCGATGTCAAGGGTAACGGCGGCTTCATGCACGCGCCTGTCAATTTCGGCTTTTGGAACTTTTTTAATTCTTAAGCCGA
>Ga0268262_10001324_pt1 | contig 30951 bp, 23 predicted proteins | sample TergutNc150P3_FD_190354 | JGI IMG/M metagenome (GOLD analysis project Ga0268262, IMG submission 190354) | Nasutitermes corniger P3 segment gut microbial community from laboratory colony in Florida, USA - Nc150 P3 (SPAdes) (version 2) | ecosystem: Host-associated > Arthropoda: Insects >... | reverse complement strand
GATTGCTTTTTTCGCCGAAAAGCAGCGTGAAAACACTGGACTTGTATTTGCGGTTGGTTTTGATCTCGGTCATTTTGAACCTCCGTTTTTTGTTCTACTTACTTAGACGTAAAAAAACGGAAAAAAAATCCTAAAAAGTGAATTTTGCAAACAAGTGTTTGCAAAAATATGCATTTTTTTCAAAACAAAGCCAAAAAATGAGGTTTTAACAATTTGGCACGTTTTTTGCACGTAGTTTAAGTATGGCTAGAATTACGTTTACAACTATGTATGATACCAGTATGCGCAACTTGCAGCAGAATCTGGGTAAGCTAAACTCGCTTGATGAGCAAATTGCGAGCCAAAGGAAGATAAATCGCCCTTCCGATAACCCTATTGGCTTTACAAATGGCTTAAAATACACTAATATTCTCAGCGCTCTTGGCCAACAGCAATTAACTATGAAAGACGGCGAAGTTTATATGACCGTCTTGGAAAATACTCATAACAGCATGAACAAGGCTTTTGGTCGCGCCCACGACCTTGCTATACAAGCAGCAAACGACACGGTAAATCACGAACAAAGGCTGTTCATAAATCTTGAAGTAAGGCAACTTTTGGAGCAAGTGGTGGCTAATGCCCAAACCAAGCACAAAGACGGCTATATATTCAGTGGTAAATGGACAAATCAGTTGCCTTACGAAATCAAAAAAGGCGAGGCGATTTACTACGATGGTTACTATAGTATGCCTGCAGATCCGACGAATCCGAGTTCTCCGCCGCGGCAGCCAGCACCCATTGCTCTTCCAAATCTAAACTATGTTGGTCCGCCAGACCCAGTTTTTGACCCAGACCAAAAAATTACAATGCAGCTTTACGATGCTAATTACGATGACCCTAACTTAGTAGAGATACCAGCTAATCCTTTGGTTCAGAGAATTATACCGGGTTCTGTTAGCGGACTTACGGGTTTGCAAGAAAAAAGCCACGTGATTCCACCTGATGACCCTAGCGTTGTGGCAGACTACGAAGTGGATTACATAAATGGCACCATTACTCTTTTAAGCGAAGCCGCAAAAAGGGCTTTTTTCGATGACGATATCACCACACCATCAGCGACTTTCGGCGAATTAAAACCGGCTGGTCAAAGACCTGTAATGGAATTTGAATATATTTACCGCAATTCCATAGATATGACAGGGGAGATTCTTCGCGAAATAGATACTGGAATAACACTGAAAATAAATTCCAATAGGGATTCGCTTTTTGGCAAAGGCGGGGAAAACCAATCGGATTCCTTTAAGGAAATAATAAGCCTTATGCAAGGGCTTTGGTATAATGACCAGCCGCAAATTTCTAAAAGTATAGATAATGTTGATGTGGCTCGCAAAAGAAATTTAGCAGAACAGGCAGTTGAGGGTGCAAGGCTTAACAGAGTAGCGCTAACTTTTGACCGCAATGAAGATTTGACTATTACCAATACCGGGGCGCGCAGCGATATAGAAGATGTGGATTTTGCAGAAGTTCTGTCCAAATTCTCACTCGCAGAAGCGGTTTACAATGCAAGTTTATTTGCTACATCCAAATTAATGCAGCAGTCCTTGATGAATTTCTTATAGGGGGTTATTATGTCTTCTAGCACACTGTTCAGCGTTTCGTCTATGATGCACCAAAGCCAACTCCGTTCGCACAACAAGGATTTCACTCGTGCAATGGAGAGGTTATCTACTGGAGTCCGCATAAATCAGGCAAAGGACGACCCTTTTAGGAATTATGAGATAAAAAATGTGGATAGCGAGATTAGCAGAATAGGCAAAGCAACACAGAATACAACTGATGGTGCATCTCTTTTGCAAATAGCAGACGGAACCTGCAATGAAGTGCATGCTATTTTGCAACGTGTTAGGGAACTTGCTGTTCAAAGCGCAAATGATACCTTATCCAGCAATGAACGCTTTTACCTTGACCAAGAAGCAGATGGGCTATTAAAGGAAATGGACCGCATAGCGATGAGTTCAATATTCAATTCCAAACAGATTTTCGGAAACAAAGGGGATTCTTTTTCAGAAGAGGAAAGGGACTTGAGAGACTGGAAACCTTTTACTTCCGAAGATAAGGATAAAAATCCAACTCGCCCCGGTGTTTTGCACATCGGCTATGCCAATGGAAAAATGGATGAGATGAGGATTTCCATTCCAGAAATTTCAGCAAAAAGTTTGGGTTTGGATACAAGCATACATACATATACTGCGGGTGTGGATGTACATCCTTATCCTTTTAGTTTAGCTACCCAGAATGGTGCAACCAGAGCTATAGACGATGTGGATTTTGCCCTTAACTCTGTTACAACTGTTCGCACTTATCTAGGGGCTATAGTTAGCAGGCTGGATATGCACACAGACGATTTGCAAGACAAAGATATTGCTCTGAGCAAATATTCCAGCGAAATTAGGGATGCAGACGTTGCCAAAGAGAGCACCGAGCTTGCTTCTTCGCAAATAAAGATGCAAGCAGCGATTTCAATACTCACTCAATGCAATGCAAGAGTTGGCAAAGTTTTGGAGATGCTGGGGCACTAATGTCTAAACTTATATCATTAACGGGCATTAAACCAACAGGTACTCCGCATTTGGGGAATTACCTCGGAGCTATACGCCCCGCTTTGGAACTTGCAAAAAAATACAGCACCGTTTATTTTATGGCGGATTATCACGCACTCACAACCGTGCACAATAGGGAAGAGATGCGAAGCAACACCTACAAAGTTGCGGCAACTTGGCTTGCTCTTGGGCTTAACCCCGAAGAAGGTTTGTTTTACAAGCAAAGCGATATTCCCGAAATTTTTGAACTCTCTTGGCTGCTCAGTTGCTTTACGCCAAAAGGCTTTATGAACCGTGCTCACGCCTACAAAGACAAGGTTGCAAAAAATCAAGCTGCTGGCACAGATAGCGATGACGGCGTTAATATGGGGCTTTATTGCTACCCCTGCCTTATGGATGCGGATATTTTGATGTTTAAATCCAATGTTGTTCCGGTTGGCAAAGACCAAAAACAGCACGTTGAATTTAGCCGCGATGTCGCAGAGCGTTTTAACAAACAATACGGCAAAGATATTTTTGTTTTGCCCGAACCTCTTATTCAAGCAGAAACGGATATAATACCTGGGCTGGACGGTCGCAAGATGAGCAAATCTTATGGCAATACCATAGAAATTTTTTTGGAACCCAAGGAACTAAAGTCAAAAATCGGGAAAATAGTTACAAATAGCCAACCGATAGAAGAGCCAAAAGACCCTGATAAATGCAATGTATTTGCCTTGTATAAACTTTTTGCAAGCGAAGAGCAAAGTGCGGCTTTGGCTGCTCGCTACCGCGCAGGCGGGCTGGGTTGGGGGCACGCAAAAGAAGCCTTGCGCGAACTTTTGGAAGAACACCTCGCCGCACCAAGGGAAAAATATAAAGCACTACTCTCAGACACAGCGCAAATAGATAAAATTCTCGCTTATGGCGCAGAAAAAGCAAGGGCAGTTTCAAAACCCTTTATGGAAGAAATTAGAGCTGTGATTGGGATAGGGTAGAGTAGCGGCTCAAAACGAAGAAATAATCCGAGAGCCTATTTATATAAGCCATTACAAAATCGTCTATGGCTATTTTGTTTTCTTTTGCTCTGGCTAAAATTCTCTCTGCTCTGCGGCAAACTGTGCGGCAAATATGGGCATCTGCATTTATCTCATTTTCGCCTGGAATTGTGAACTCTTTTAAGGGTTTAAGTTTGGAGTTCATTTTGTCTATTTCTGTTTCTAGTTCTTTGATATGAGTTTCGTTTATGCTTGGCATACCTTTCCATTCTTTGCCCTTTGGGGTTGCAAGCACAGCCCCAACATTTAGAAGCATTTTTTGAATATTGTTCAAATTTCCGCTTATTGCCCGTAAGGTTTTATTTTTGCTCGCCTTGCAGGTAAATTTCAATTTGCCCGTAAAAGCGTTTAACTCGTCAATAGTTCCATAGCACTCCAAACGCAGGTGCGATTTTGGCACTCGCTCACCGCCAATCAGAGAAGTGGAGCCTTTGTCTCCGGTGCGGGTGTAAATTTTTGTCAGTTGCATTTTTAAGAATTTACAAATATATTAGCCACATTTTCCAAATACTTGCGCACAGGCAAATGCTGAGGGCAATGCTCCTCGCAGTTGCCGCAAGAGATGCAGTCAGAAGCCTTGCCGCCATTAGGCGGGCTTTTAACATAGCCAGATTTTTTGAATTCGTTGTAAATTGAAAATAGCTCTGGAATAGGGATTTTTTTGGAGCAACCTTCTACGCAATAGCGGCAGGCGGTGCAGGGGATTGCAATGCCTGTTTTGATTATTTGAGCTACGCTGTTTATAATTTCAAATTCTTTTTTTGAAAGCGGCTCAAATTCCAGCATATAATTCATATTGTCTGCGAGTTGAGCATCGCTCCCCATTCCGCTTAACACCATTATCACGTTACTTAGCGAAGCTGCATAACGAATAGCCCACGAAGCGATGGACATTTTTGGATTATGCGCTTTGAAAATTTCCTCTGCTTCTTTTGGAATGTTTGCAAGCGTGCCGCCTTTCACAGGTTCCATAACTATAATAGGTTTTTTGTGTTTTGTGGCAACCTCAAAGCATTTGCGAGATTCAATTCCCGAATCTTCCCAGTCTAGGTAATTTATTTGAAGCTGCACAAATTCCATTTCGGGGTGCCTTGTTAAAATTTCGTCTAGCACATTTGCTTTGTCGTGAAAAGAAAAACCCATTTTCTTGATTTTACCCTCTGCCTTTTTCTTTGCTATGAATTCAAATGCGCCTATTTTTTCGGATATGCGAAAGGTGTCTTTGCCAAGGGCGTGCAGCAAAAAATAATCAAAATATTCCACACCGCAGCGGTTCAATTCCTCGTTGAAAATGGGGAGCATTTGCTTTGCTTCTTTAATGGAAAACATGGGCAGTTTATCTGCAATTAGGTATGCTTCTCTAGGATGTCGCTTTGCAACGGCCTCTTTAAAGGCATTTTCGCTTTTGCCATTGTGGTAAACATAAGATGTATCAAAATATGTAAAACCTTTTTCAAGAAAAGCATCTGCCAAGCGGCAAAGAGCCTTTATATCTACGCTCCCCGCATCGCCCGCGTTTGTCTGCGGCAAACGCATTAATCCAAAACCTAGGTTTTTCATATTCCAAGGCGAGGGAACTACTCCCTATAATACAAATCCAAATTGTTCACAATATTTGCGCTGGCTTCCAAGTTGCGCATATAGTCGTCAAATACTCCAAAAGAACTGTATTGCCAATTCATTGAAAGCTCGTCTGTTAAAGATTCGTTTAGAGCTTCCTCGCTTGGCACGCTCTTTTTGAGAACCTTTATGAGCACCGCGTTTTGTGGGCTTGTGTACGGCCCGCTCCACGCACCTTCTTTTGCCGTTGAAAGGGCATTGTAAACTTCGGTATTTGCGTAGCCCAGTCCGGGTAAATAGCTTTCAAAAGAAACAGTGAGGGAATCTATTGTTGCTTTTTCCAAAATATTTTTTGATGCGGAATCAAAAACGGCAATTTCGGAAAGTTTGCCTATATTTGCTTTTAGATAGTCTGCAATAACCACTGCTTTTGCTTTTGCTTTTAGATTTTGCTCAATTTTTGTTTTTGCAAATTCCTCGCTCCTTGAGCCAGCAACTAAATTGCCAGATTTTTCAAACAGAGCGATCCATTTTGGGTTTTGCAAAACTTCAGAGGTTTTAGAATCATCTTTTGGGCGCAAGGGATTAAAAAAGGCATAAGAAGACAAACCAGATATATGCCCAAGTTCCGAAATTTCGCCGCCTCTTTTGAACCAGTTGGAATTTTGAGGTGTTAAGTTTTTGGCTTTTGCTGCTTCTTCAAAGCTTTTGCCGCTGTCCACCGCGGTTTTCACTTCGGTCAAAATTGCCTCAAGGCTGTCTATGGTTTCAGAAGTTGCATTAACGATGAGGAGTATGTGCCTCGCTTTCACTTGTTCTTCGTTGTTTTCAAATCTCTTTCCAAGGCTTTGAATTATATGGTAGCCAAATTGCGAGCGTACAGGTTCGCTTATTATTCCAGAATCCAAGGCAAATGCAGCACTGTCAAATTCTGCTACCCATTTTCCGTGCGGGGTGTAATCGCCAAGTTCGCCGCCTTGAACAGCAGAGCCGGGATCTTCGGAACTGTTGCGGGCAATTTCTGCAAAATCTGCCCCCTCTCTTATTTGAGCGAGCAACATTTTGGCATATTCATAAGTGCTTTCCACATCTCTTTCGCTGGGAGCAATGGGAAGAGCAACGTAATTTACTTTGGCTAAATCTTCTGCCACAAAAAAACTATCAGGTTCTGCTTTAAAAAGAGAATCTATTGAACCTTGCGAAATGGAAATATCTTCAAAAGAACTCGGTTTACCCTGTGCGTTCAAAAGTTCAAATTTTGTTTCTCTGTTCAGCACTCTGTATTTAGCTTCTAAGGTTGAGGGATGCACACCTGCGCTGATAAAAACGCGAAGCTGCTTTTCTGGAATTTTTGCTGTTTTAAGCATATTCTCGTAGTCTATCATAAAGGGAATATTGTAGGTCTCTGGGTTAGAGAGCCAAGCCTCGTATTTTGAGAAATCAAAAACGCCATCTGTTTGAAAGGAAGGTTCTTTATCTATGCCTTGCGGCGGGTCGTTGCGCAAGTCTCTGGACATTTCATATACAGATGCCTTTATTTTTACATTTGCAATTAGTCTTTGCATTAAATGCTGCTGAACAAAAGACTTGAACAACTCTTCTCTGAGCTGAAAGGCCTGCTCATTGGAAAGCCCAGTTTGCTGGCTCTGTATTTGGCGCAGGCGCATATCGAATAAATCGTTTGAAAGTTTTTCGCCATCAACTGTGCCCACGGGAGGCCTTTTGTCTATTTGCAAAGCAGACATATCCATAAACAACAAACCAGCGGCTATACCTGCTATGGATATATAGATTACCCATTTTGCATTTTCACTTATCCAAGTTAACATATTTATTTCTCCCTACAGAGTTGCAAGCAGCTTTGATGCATCTGCGGCTTTTGGTGAATCTCCATAAATTTTCAATAGTTTTTGAGCAGTTTGCTTTGCCTTATCTGTATCTTTTGTTTCTAGGTAGCAAAGGGTTAATTTCCACAGAGCGTCTGGTACGGTTGGAATCTTATCCACAGGCTCGGTTTTCGCGTATCTCTTTGCTAAATCGCCAGTGCGCTTGCCATATTTATTCACAAATTGGTTCAAAAGTGAAATTGCCTCTGAATAGTTTTGCTTTTCCATAGCCACCACAGCAAGCCCGTGCTCTGCAGCAGACGCTATTAACTCAACACCAGAGGCATTGGAGATGGCTTGCTTGTAAAGGATTTCGGCGCTGTCTAGCCTGCTGTTTTGCAGGTAAAGGTTGCCGCTCAAAAGAGCTGCCTTTGCAAGGGGGAGTCCTTTAAGGGCTCCGCTTTGAATTGCGTTTTCAAAAGCCGCCAGCGCGGAATCGCTTTTGCCAATGTATATGTAATCCAAGCCTTTTCCAAGGTCTTCTGCCATTGCAGATTCTTTTTTAAGGGAGGCATCTAAATGCTGGACAATGGCAAAAATAGCCACAACCACAAGCACAAGAGCAATTATGACTTTTGTTCCGTGACGGGGCCAAAAATCCGTTTTTATGAATTCAAACCAAGACTCAGCCGAGTTTGGCGCAGCTTTATTGCCTGAATTTGGCATTTTTTCGTTCATGTTATTCTCTGGGTTCTCTGAGTTGTTATTTGTGTGAAGAAAGAATATAGAAATTTTTTGCTATATTAATTACCTGAATGACCACATCTGAATCAACAAGTGAGAATGTTTCTGGTTTAGCAGATACGCTTAAAAAACAGGTACAAGCATATTTTACTTCCAATGAAATTGGAAAAATAACAACACAAGCGCAGAATATGGAGGAATTGTTCAACGGCCTGTGTCTTGGTTTTAGGGAATTGGCTGGCTACAGCAGGGTTATGGTGCTTGGCATAGATTCCGAAAATTTTTGCCTAAAACCTTTGCACAGCGTTGGCTTTGACAAAGAAAAGCTCAAAGATTTTCGCCCTGAGATAAATATTATGGCTGGTGAATATGCCGATGCTATTTTTTTGAACAAGCATATTTTTGTAAACTCTGTTCCAGAAGCAGATTCATTCTCCTTGCTTGGGTGCAAAGCCTATATAACCTTTCCTTTGCTTAAAAGAGCCTTGAACGAGTGCTGGAAAGTCAAAAAATGCCAAAAAACAAGCTGCCCTAGTTTCAATTCAAGAAATCAGTTTTGCTGGACAAATATAGATTCTGGCTTTGCCATAAATGCCCCCACAGAAGACATTAGGCGTAGCTCCTGCATCAAATGCAAGCAGTTCAAATGCGAAGGTTTGCTCTGGCTAGATTTAACAGACCACGCTGCAATAACTGGCGAAGATACTGCAATGATTTATGCAACGGTTACGCAAGTTGGGCTTTTAATAGAATCTTTCAGAGTTCACGAAGATTTGGTGAAAGTAAATGAAAAATTAAACCTAACTCATGCAGAATTGCAAAAAGCGCATAAAAGTTTAAAAGAAGACTTGCAAGCGGCAAGCCTTATTCAGCAACAACTGCTCCCCACAAGTTTTCCAAAAGGGCTTTCTGATGTATTTGCAACATACAAAGCTAATTTATATGTTAGCGGTGATTACTACGACTGTTTTGAACTGAGCAACAATATTGTAGCCTTTGTGGTTGCCGATGTATCTGGGCACGGTTCTGCTGCCGCAATGCTTATGAGCATGTTCAAAATAATGCTAAAGTCTTCGCCATTCAATGGAGTAAGCCCTGCCGAAACGCTAAAAGCGATAAACAACACCTTGGTATCTGAAGTGGATAGCGGAAAGTTCATAACGGTTTTTTATGCAATATGGTTAAAGAACACAAATGAATTCATATACACCAGCGCGGGGCATAACCCAATGCCCATTATGAACAAAAGAACAGGCGAAATAGAATTGCTAAAATCCTCTGGTTTTTTTATCGGCATGATGCCAGAGATAAAAGTGCAAGACAAAGTTCTGAAACTAAATGGGGAATACCGAATAGGCCTTTACACAGATGGGATAAACGAAGCGACTAATTCTGCAAAGGAGCAATTTGGGCAAGACCGTATTCATGACCTTATGAAAGAATCTGCGAGTAAAAGCTGCAAGGAATTTGTGGACACGCTTTTGCAAAAAGTAGATAAGTTTTGCGAAAGCGAGGAACTCACAGATGATGCCACCATTTTGGTATGTGACTTATAGCATTCCCCCCTTGACTGGAGATTTTTTAACAAAAATCACCAGTCGTCCCCCCGTTTTTTCCGCTCGGAGAGCTAACGGGGGGAACGCCACAGCGAAATTTAGAGTTAATCAGTGGCTACTATAGAGAACCGCTTAAATAAGCAAAATCTTGGATAAGGCAAAACCACCTATGAGAATAGATGTCATGCTGAATACCACAGTTGCTTTTGTGCTTTTGCCAACACCTTCTGCACCGTTGGTGGTGTAATATCCAAAATAGCAGGCATAGCTGGATATAAAAAATCCAAAAAGCGCAGATTTTATTAAACCAACAGCAAAATCCCAATCTTGGTAGCTCAACCTAACTCCAGAAAAGAACATGTGAAAACTCACTTCTTTATATAGATAAGCAACCACAAAACCGCCTAAAAGCCCCACAAAAATGCTGAGTATTGTTAAAACCGGAAGCATTATAACCGCAGAGGAAATTCGGGGGACAATTAAAAACTTGTAGGGATTAAGTCCTAAAACATTAAAGGCATCCAACTGTTCGGTTACAGCCATCGTGCCAAGCTCGGAACACATAGATGCACCAACACGCCCTGCCAAAACCATAGCCGTTAAAATAGGTGCGAGCTCCGTCATAACAGATTTTCCAACAGCCATTCCAACATAGGTTAGGGGAATCATATCTGTGAATTGGTATGTGAGCTGCCAGCTCATTATGCTGCCCGTGAAAATAGAAGTTGTTGCTACGAGTGGAATGCTGGTTATGCCTATGTGGTGCATTTGCTCAACTGTTAAATGGTGGCATTGCACCGCAGCAAAAATGTTTCTGAAAGTCTCCAGAATAAACATAACATAATGTACTGCGCCACTTAACCCACGACGAACAAAACTACCAAGCGGAACAACTACGGTTGATTCTTTTGTCATTTTTTTGGCTTTGCTTTTTTGTCATTCTTTTGCTGCGTTTTTGGCGGAGCTTTCATCTTGTTTTTGTAAAGCTGGTCGCTCTTCAAATATTTCAAGGCTTCTGCAAGCTGGGTATCGTCTCTGAGCATCCAAGCTATGCGAGCTTCTTCGCCTTGAGCAGCGCTTATAAGCTCTCTTTTAATGGCATTGAGGCTATAGCTTTTTGTTTCAAGAGCTTGTGCTTCGTTTTGTTTTGCAAGGGCTGCACGTAAGTCTGCTATCTTTGTCGCAATCGCGGTATCTTTCAAAACTTTGGAAGAATCTCCGTGAATAATATTTTGCTCTTTTAAAAGTGCTTCTTCCATAGCCTCTGCTATTGTTTGCGCATTGCTTTTTATCTTTGCAAAATTTGTGTCTGCTGCGCAAAAAGCCCTGAATGCGCTGAATAGGGTATCTGGAACTTTCCAACCGGAATCTATTTTTGCAGCCGCCTCTCCAATTTGGGAACGGTATTTAACAGCAAAGCGAAAATAAAGCGACATCCTTTCTTGAATTTGGGCTATCCAAGGAATAGGTTTTTGCTCAATATCAACATCGGGAGTTATGCCACCTCCGCCGTACATCTTTCTGCCACCGGCTGTGTAAAAAACCTGGGCTTCTTGCGCGGTATCTTTTGACGAAGTATCTGCTGGAGAAGAAATTAAATCATCGGAATCTTCTGAGCTGGCAGAGCTTCTCAGCCCGTGCCCTTTTATGCCGTTTTCCGGTTTATTGACGCACCTGCCAAAGGGCAAATAATAAAAGGCTGTGGTGAGCTTTAGTGCGCGACCATCGTAATCAAGCGGAAAAATGGTTTGAACACTTCCCTTGCCAAAAGTGGTTTTGCCAACAACTATTGCCCTATCCCAGTCTTGCAAAGCACCAGAAACTATTTCCGCAGCCGAGGCGGTTCCTTGATTTACGAGTATGGCTATTTGAGTGTCTTCGCCTATTATGCCATTCCTTGTCGCTTTATTCTCTGAATTAACAACACGCCCCTTTGTGCTAACAATGCGGTTGCCGCCTTTTAAAAACAATTCGCTCACTTCTATTGCCTGGTTCAAAAGCCCGCCCGGGTTGTAGCGCAAATCCAGTACCATTTTTTTCATGCCTTGTTTTTTTAGTTTGTTTATAGCTTCTTCCAATTCGCTTGCTGTTTTAACGTTGAAGGTTGCGAGTTGTATGTAGCCTATATCTTTATCCAACATTCCCGCATAAGGAACTGCGTGAAGCACAATTTTTGCCCTTGTGATGGTTATGTCAAAGGGTGCGGCTACTCCTTCACGTGATATTGTAACTTTAACATCGGTTCCAACCTTGCCGCGCAGTCTGTCAACAGATTCGTCTTGAGTTAAGTCTTTGGTCGGCTTGCCGTCTATATGGGTTATTCTGTCTCCTGCCATTATGCCGAGTTTATATGCTGGGGTGCCTGCCATAGGAGAAATCACCGTTAATTGATTATCCCTTATGCCTATGGTTATGCCTATGCCGCCAAATTCGCCGTCTGTAGCGAGTTTTAGATTATCGCTCGCTTTTGGGTCAAGAACTGCGGTATTTGGGTCTAACACGTTCCGCATTCCGCTTATGGCGGCTTCTGATAATTCGCTAGGGTCAACATCTTCTACGTATTTCAAATTTATTTCCGAAATAACCTTGTTAAGGCGGGAAAGTTCTTCGTAAAAATCACCAGAAGCCTTAGCCTCTGCGGATGGCTTTCCGCAAGCCGTGAAAATGGCAAAGAGAATGAACAGGGACAAGAGCGAAAGTTTAACAGATTTCATAGGATTGTAATGTAGAAATTTTCAGTGCCTAAAATGTCTGGTTCCCGTAAATGCCATTGCAATGCCAAATTTATTGCAGGCTTCTATAACCTCATCGTCTCTTTTTGAGCCACCGGGCTGCACAATATACTTTATGCCAGCGGAATTTGAGGCATCTATATTGTCCGCAAAAGGGAAAAACGCATCGGAGGCCATCACCAAATTTCCCCAAACGCTTTCTGGCAAATTCATCCGTTTAATGTTATCTGCCACTCTTGGCTTGCAAAGTCGCAGGTTTGAATCTATGCGGTTTGGCTGCCCGGGTCCAAGTCCGAGTATCATAAAAAATCCGGTTTTATATTCATGGCACATAACTATTGCATTTGATTTGGTGTGTTTGCAAACAAGCCAAGAGAATTTTGCAAGAGCCTCTTTTTCTTTTGGAAATTTTGGTATTGTTGGGCATTCAAATTTTTCCCAACATTCAATATCCCTATCTTGAACGAGCATTCCGCCTATCACGTGCTTATACACCTTGCAAGCCATAGGTGCTTTTATTTCCCCGACTTTCAACAAGCGAATATCTTTTGATTTGTTTTTCAAAAATTCCAAAGCATCTGCATCAAAATCCGGTGCAAGCAAAATTTCAACAAAACGCCCCTTCAAGAGTTCCGCAGTTTTCAAATCCACTTTTCTGCTAACTGCAATAACAGAGCCGTAGGCACTAACTGGGTCTCCTTCCCAAGCATAGTTAAATGCTTCTGATAGGGTTTCGCCTGTTGCAAGCCCGCAAGGGTTGAGGTGCTTGATTATTGCAACGGCGTTTGAATCCGAAAACTCCCTGATCATTTCCAGAGCGGCATCTGCATCCACAATATTATTGTAAGATAGCTCCTTGCCGTGAAGCTGCTCCGCAGTTGCGAGGCTCGCTTCCGTGCAGTTAGGGTCTTTGTAGAACACCGCGTTTTGATGTGAATTTTCACCATACCTAAGCGGGGTGCCATTTGCGAAATTTAAGGCGAGACTTTGCATTGGGAGTAAGGTAGAAAAAAACTAGCGGTCAGATATAACAATACGAACATCCTCAGGTACAATTTCCGAGAACTTGATCATATTATCTCTAAACTTTTCTACCATCGTTGAGTCCGATGTGTAGAAAGAAACCGGATTGCTACCACAAACAACATTATTTTCAATCCATAATTCACCTATTGGTATGAGCCCCAAACTTTCTGAATCAGCCATAGATTTTATTCCAAACCAAGAGTTATAAATAATTATTACACTGTATTGTTTGTATCTTGAAAAAAAGTCCTCTCTCTTCAACCCCCCCCTACGCAAAGCTACTATATCGTTTGAGCCAAGTCCGACTAAATCTTTTAACTTTATATCGCTGTAGTAGGTTATGGCACCAATGTCATTAGCCATCACCATTGATTCATTATAAAAAGTCTTGAGAAATCTGCTCATTTGAATCTGCTGGTCATGTATATTTTTACTTGCTTGAGATATAGTTATATGAGAGACGTAGAGCCTTTCAACTAGGTTTGGAACGCACATTAAAATAAATATCAAAGACAAAACAACTTTAAAGTTTCTTATTATATCAATGTTCTTGTTTACAACAAGTATCAATGTTAAATACAACAATGCTAGTAAATATGCCTCATATCTAAACAGCCAACCAAAGTTGGCAAATAACGTATGCAAGAAAATGGTCGTCAAGGTAATAAATACAAAAGCGTGTTTTTTTATTAAATTAAAAAAGCTTTGAAAATCATAGATTTTGTTAAGAATGAAATCTTGAATAACAACTATTAATATCATTACTATCGTTGTTATAAAAATAGGTTCTTTAGTAATAATATATAATTTGTGCTTATAGTGTAAAATTCCGGATATTACCCCGTTTACATTGATATCTCCCTTGACCAATAATGAGTTAGGAAAGAAAAAACCGCCGTTGCTCATAGACCAAAGTCCAAATAATAGTATCGGCAAAAATCCCACTGCAAAAGTTTGTAGCGCAAAAAGGTAACGCTTGTTCAACAAAAGAATGACAAGGACAGGAGTCAAAAAGAACATGCTTTCGTATCTGCTCATGCAAAGCAAGGCGCATACAGATAAAAAAGGTATACCGTATTTCTTATCGCTGAACCCGCTATCCGCGAATTTTGAGAAAAGCATGAATGCCGTTAGTATCATAAAGATATGCATTGTATGCTCCATACCGCTTAGTATCTGAATATGCAACAAAACCGGGGTTACACAGAAAATTATGCTTGCAAAAAACAATAGTTTGTTTTTAATGAACGTGTATAACGCGATGATAATGAGGTTTCCGAAAAATATGTTAATCAACAGCGGATATATGGCATTGTCTCCGAACAAGCGCATCAAAACACTTATTATGAACGTGTATAGAGGAGATGAAGATGAGGATGTAAATTCATCGTGTCCGACCCCCCAATTGTTGTAAAAAGCGAAGTTCTTGGCTATAGATAGATGAATGTAGGTGTCGTCCAGCGGATATATGTATTCGCCTCCGATTTTGTTCACGGCGTGTTGATAATACACAAAAACCAAGCCGTTTATGAGTAAAAACGCACATCCAAGCGCAATTAAAGCCGTCTTCTTTGTACGAATAAAATCTCTCATTTCATATTCCTTTGCCGAAAGCAAAAATGCATAAAAGAGCTTCTGTTGGAAGGTCGGCTTGCTTATTTGCTATTTTGTTGACAAAATAAATCACAATTAGGAATTAATATAGCAAAATAAGCCACAAAAAGGCAATGTGCTGCGTGTATTATTATTAACAGGTTATTAACGAGTTATTAATATGGAAAAATTTAAAAATAAATGATTATAAAAAACATACCAATCCATCCTACAATGCAGAATTGTATAAACCGATCGTACAATAAAATTTTTGTTGGACTACCGCTTTTCACGTTCACTATGGTAATTTGCAAATATCTGATAATGCCCATAAGCACGAATATTGTCGTTAAATAAACATATTTGCTGTTAAATCGCTCAACTACATCTGGCTGCGTAGTGTATATAATATAGGCGACTATGGTAATGGTCGCAACGACTGTTATTACCTGATTCATAAATTCCAAATTGTACTGGTCAGTATTTTTGCGATGAGTTACGCCCGTATTCATATACAGAACTACGTCATCACGCCGCTTGGCGAAAGCGAGAAATAGAGCGAGCAAAAACGTCATTATAATAATCCACTCCGAACACGTGATACCAGTAGCGACTCCCCCTACAAAAACCCTCAGCACAAACCCGACAGAAATAATCACTACGTCTATAATGGCATATTGCTTGAGTTTAACGCAATACGCAAGATTCATTATGTAATAAAATAGAACTAACATAATTATTGTATGATACGCGTTTCCGCCAAAAAAGAAGAGTATACCCAAAGACATAAGCAAACAAACCGCCATTATAACATAAGCGGTTCTCAGGGAAATCTTACCCGATGCAATCGGTCGTTTGCATTTTGTCGGATGCGATTTATCTATTTCAATGTCAAGAATATCATTAAAACAATAAATAGAACTCGCTGCAAGGGAAAACGCTATAAAAGCTATCGTGCAAGACAATAATACGGAAATATTCAGCAATTGCCCGCCAAAAAATACAGGTAAAAAAATGAACATATTTTTTGTCCATTGTTCAGGGCGAAGGAGCTTTAGAAACGAACTCATTTTTTATACCCATTCTGAAATTTCTTTTTTAGAAATTCCCCACTTTAAACCTGTTGTTATGTCTTTCCTTTTACAATATCTGCAAAACGGCTTTGGCGTGGAAAAAAAAGTTAAAATTTCATCTAAATTACGGACACTATCCAACTCCAATACGTCATTTTGAGAAACAGTCATATTCGTGCCAAAGAATTTGTTAAAGTGCTTCACAAAATAGATTGTATCGCATGGGTATATCTTCCCATCTATCAGATTGGTACAATTATTTGCCTCATGACAATATTTCCAACTGTGTTCCAAATCTTGTGTGCCGTTTAAATCATAAGGACGTTTCCACATACTTCTTACCGGTGCGTTATTACCACCCCAGTACTCCAATGACACAGCTTCATTTTCCGCTTTGTTTTTTAGTGATTCAAAATCAAGTTTAATGGGATAATGCGTTATTCTTATGTTGATTCTGTTTTTTTTGCAAGCGTTCCAGAATTCATCAGGCTGTTTGTTCAAAAGGATACCGTTTGTGATAATAATTATTTCTCCAGAGGGAAAATTTTTTCGCACGGCATTCATAATTTCAATCAGTTTTGGGTGCAACAAAGGTTCACCACCCTGAAGGATAATATCATCTACTTCTCCATTGGTTATTTCCGACAATTTATGCAAATCTAAAGATGCTGTTTCTACATCCAAAAAAGTTTTTTCTGCAATAGGCGAAAAGACATTGCAGCATTTGCAATTTAAATTACAATGATCCGTAATTGGAATGTTAAAACGCAATCGTTTCCGTTTTAACAAACGTTTTTTTGCGGTCAGTTTTAGGCCAAGTAAAGCAATTTTTCTGTAAAACCAGCTAGATTCTGGAATAAAATTGGAAATAAAATTACTTATCGCTCTTAAAAATTCAATTTTATGACCTTTACGTAACTCATTGTGCTTCATTTTATACTCCGTTCAAAAAAATTTTAAAATTTACATTTCCATAGTTTTCTAATATAGTAAATTGAAATCTGATAGTTTCACCACAATCACATCGGGCAGTTTTTTGACAAATCCTGGGTTTGGATAAGATGGCATATAAGCTGCTTCAAGAATGGCTCTCTCCATTTGCTCGCCATTTGGTGAGTTAAAATTGATACCTAAAGAACACATAAAACCCAAACTTCTTCCTCCTCCAGCCCATTCAAAAAAAGAATAACCTATTACATCTCCTTGCATAAAATTCGCATTCGTATGGAATTTTTCGGAGGCCTTGGATCTTCCTATAATCGCAACAGGTAAATTTTCATTATCAGAAGATGTTTTAACAATCATATCGCGGATTTCATAAGCCAAGCGAACATCCTCGTTGTATCTCAGCTGGTCTGAGTATAGCAGTTGGGCTGTTATTTGCGCTTGATATGCAGCGGTTAATAGAGCAAAACACGCAACGGCAATACGATATTTATTAGAATAGTTTTTGATTAGAAAGAAAAACATAAAGGCAAATGCGAGTGGCAAAACATATACTGTTCTTATTGGCGGCTTGTTGCCACCCAAAATTGCCAAAAACATAATGCTTATAGGAATGCCTATAGCGGCAATAATGTATAAGATTTTTTTATCACTTGTAAATTTCTTGCGAGCGATGTCTATGCTCTTGATAATAAAAAGCAAAGCTAAGGGCAACAACAGAATATTTCCGAAAGTTTTTGACATATTGGCTATACGTTCTGCTTTCTCCATACCAACATTCAAGACCATTATTGGATTTACAATATCTTGCACTTGCGAAATACCACCTATTGTAAGGATATATACAAATGATAGAATACGGAGAATAATCTCTTTAATGCTTGCATATCCCCATTTATTCCAATAATCGAGATATGGCATTTTTCCCGTATAAATGGAAGGAATTAAAATTCTATCAATAATAATATATACAACCATAGCGCAAACAGTCATTGCGAAAATTTTTAAGCATAAATTGCGGTATGTTTTTGCTTCATAATCAGATGTTTCCAAAAAAAGCATAAAGCAAATAAATACGCTACAGCAAAAAAACGGAACCATTCCTTGATATACAGAAGTCATAAAAATGAGTGACAAGAAAGCAAAAATTATATTCCCTTTTTTATTATCAATAAAACCCTTAAACATAATATATACTGTAAAGGGGCATAACAAAACCATAAGAGCCACTTCCCTTGCCTGAAACACAAAATAAAATTGTTCTGCCCAAATCGGAGAGCTTATGAAAACAAGAGCAAAAGGAATAAGTGCATTGTTTTTACCTGTATTTTTGCAGAAAAGCGCAATGATATAGGCATGGGAGATGACAAAAAGCCAAATAAGGCAAAAAGCACCAAAAAATGCCGTAAAAGGATTGAACCCTTTAATATTCAACAGCAACATTAGCAAGCTAAGACCAAAGCGGCCTATACTGATAAAGAATTTTAAAGAACCAGATTTAAAAAGTTCGGTATCTATGCCAATACTGTATTGAAATAACTTTATACCATAGCAGAAAAATAAGGCTAAAGCAGTTGCTATGAGCAGAAGGATGTTGTTTTTGCAAAAATCACAGAAATTTTTTAAGTTTGGATTTTCCATAGCTTTCTAATATAGTAAATCAAAATCTGATAATTTCACCACAATCACATCGGGTAGTTTTTTAACAAATCCTGAGTCTGGGTAAGATGGCATATAAACCGCTTCATGAATGGCTTTTTTCTTTTGCTCAACATTTGGTAAGTTATAATTGATACCTAAATGGCTCATAAAATTCCAGCTTCGTATTATAGCTATATTTGCTCCATCCCATTCAAAAAAAGAATGGCCCATTTCTTCTCCTTGTATAAAATTCGCATTTGTATGGAATTTTTCGGAAACCTTGGATATTCCTATAATCGCAACGGGCAAATTTTCATTATCCAAAGATGTTCTAACGATTATATCGTGAATTTCGTGAGCCAAGCGAACATCCTCGTTGTATCTCAGCTGGTCTGAGTAAAGCAGTTGAGCTGTTATTTGTGCTTGATATGCAGCGGTTAATAAAGCAAAACACACAACGGCAATACGATATTTATTAGAATAGTTTTTGATTAGAAAGAAAAACATAAAGGCAAATGCGAGTGGCAAAACATATACTGCTCTTATTGGCGGCATATTGCCACCCGAAATTGCTAAAAACATAATGCTTAGAGGAATGCCTATAGTGGCAATAATGTATAAGATTTTTTTATCACTTGTAAATTTCTTGCGAGCAATGTCTATGCTCTTGATAACAAAAAGCAAAGCTAAGGGCAACAGCAGAATATTTCCGAAAGATTTTGAAATACGGACTATATATTCTACTTTCTCCATGCCAGTATTAGCGTACGAGGCTATTATTGGATTTACAATATTTTGCAATTGCGGAATACCTCCTATTGTAATGGTATATGCAAATGATAGAATACGAAAAATACACGAGCTAATACTTTTCTTTCCCCACAGATTCCAATTCTCGAGATATAGGTTATTTTCAGCGACGAAAGGAATTAAAATTTTGTAAATGACGGCATATACAACCATAGCACACGCTAGCATTGCGAAGATTTTTAAGCATAAATTACGATAAATTTTTGCTTCATAATCCGATGTTTCTAAAAAAAGCATAAAGCATATAAATACGCTACAGCAAAAAAACGGAACCATTCCTTGATATACAGAAGTCATAAAAATGAGTGACAAGAAAGCAAAAATTATATTCCCTTTTTTATTATCAATAAAACCCTTAAACATAATATATACTGTAAACGGGCATAACAAAACCATAAGAGCCACCTCCCTTGCCTGAAACACAAAATAAAATTGTTCTGCCCAAATCGGAGAGCTTATGAAAACAAGAGCAAAAGGAATAAGCGTATTGTTTTTACCTGTATTTTTGCAGAAAAGCGCAATGATATAGGCATGGGAGATAGTAAAAAGCCAAATAAGGCAAAAAGTGACAAAAAATGCCGTGAAGGGATTGAATCCATTAATATTAAACAGCCACATCAGCAAGCTAAGACCAAAGCGGCCAGATCGAATAAAGCCTTTAATCATACCCGATTGACCTACCATAAAAAATTCGGTATCTAGACCAATGCTGTATTGGAATAACTTTATGCCATAGCAGAAAAATAAGGCTAATGCAGTTACTGCGAGCAGAGTGATGTTGTTTTTGCAAAAATCGCAGAAATTTTTTAAGTTTGGCTTTTCCATAGCCTTCTAAACTAGAAAAAACGCCAAAGATAAGCCTCACCACCCCAAGGTTAAATTTTAAAGAGCTGGGCTAGCGATTAATATCTGATAGTTTCACCACAATCACATCGGGCAGTTTTTTGACAAATCCTGGGTTTGGATAAGATGGCATATAACCTGCTTCATTAATGGCTCTCTCCCATTGTTCTTCATTTGGTGAGTTAAAGTGGATGCCTAAATGGCGCATAAAGCGCAATTCTCCTCCTTTTCCCCATCCAGAAAAAGACTCGCCAAGCACCTCTCCTTTCATAAAATTCGGATTTGCATGGAATTTTTCGGCAATATTGTATGTTCCTATAGTCGCAACAGGTAAATTTTCATTATCCAAAGATGTTCTAACAATTATATCACGAATCTCATAAGCCAAGCGAACATCCTCGTTATATCTCAACTGGTCTGAGTAAAGCAATTGGGCTGTTATTTGTGCTTGATATGCAGCGGTGAATAGAGCGAAACATACAACGGCAATACGATATTTATTAGAATAGTTTTTAATGAGAAAGAAAAACATAAAGGCAAAGGCAAGTGGCAAAACAAACATTGTTCTCATTGGCGGCTCACAGCCACCCAAAATTGCCAAAAACATAGTGCTTAGGGGAATGCCTATAGCGGCAACAATATATAAGGATTTTTTATCACTTGTAAATTTTTTGCGAGCAATGCCTATGCTCTTGATAATAAAAAGCGAAGCTAAGGGCAACAGCAAAATATTTCCGAAAATTTTTGACCTGTTGTTTAAGTATTTTGCTGCTTCTATGCCAGTATTAGCGTACGAGGCTATTATTGGATTTACAATATCTTGCAATAATTGCGGAATGCCTCCTATTGTAAGGGTATATGCAAATGATAAAATACGGAGAATGTTTTTCTTAATGCTTATACGTCCCCACAGATTCATATTATCGAGATATGGGTTATATCCAACAACGAAAGGAATTAAAATTTTGTAAATGACAACATAGACAACCATAGAACAGACAAACATTGCGAAAATTTTTAAGCATAAATTGCGGTAAATTTTTGCTTCATAATCAGATGTTTCCAAAAAAAGCATAAAGCAAATAAATACGCTACAGCAAAAAAACGGAATTATTGCCTGATATATGGAAGTCATAAAAATGAGTGACAAGAAAGCAAAAATTATATTCCCTTTTTTATTATCTATAAAGCCTTTAAACATAATATATATCGTATATGGGCATAGCAAAACCATAAGAGTCATTTCCCTTGCCTGAAACACAAAATAAAATTGCTCTGCCCAAATCGGAGAGCTTATGAAAACAAGAGCAAAAGGAATAAGCGTATTGTTTTTACCGGTATTTTTGCAAAAAAGTGCTATGATATAGGCATAGGAGATGGTAAAAAGCCAAATAAGGCAAAAAGCGCTAAAAAATGCTGTAAAAGGATTGTATCCATTAATATTCAACAGCCACATCAGCAAGGTAATACAAAAACGGCCCATGCTAATCCATTCTTTAAATTGAGTATATCTATCTACAATAAAACGTTCGGTATCTAGACCAATGCTGTATTGGAATAACTTTATGCCATAGCAGAAAAATAAGGCTAATGCAGTTACTGCGAGCAGAGTGATGTTGTTTTTGCAAAAATCGCAGAAATTTTTTAAGTTTGGCTTTTCCATAGCCTTCTAAACTAGAAAAAACGCCAAAGATAAGCCTAACCCCAAATATTAAATTTAAAAAAGCTATGAAATTGACGGAAAATAGACGGAAAAATATTTTCTATATTCTAAGACCACCAAAAAAGGTAAAAAGGATAAGAAAATGACAAAAAAAGGTTTTGGTCTCCGGGAATGGATAATTCTGGCCGTTGTGTTGCTCTCAGGCTACAGCCTGTGGCCCTCAATTCAATATCATAAAAATCAAGGCGCTGAAAAAGTGAAATTCGCCAAGGAAAATCCTAAGATTGTGGAAAAATCCGTGAATTTCGGTTTGGATTTAGCTGGCGGTACAAGCATAATTCTAGAAATAGATAAAAGCGGCCTTAAACCAGACGAAGCCTCTGATATTCAAGAACGCTCGCTTGAAATAATCCGCAATAGGGTTGACCAATACGGCCTTTCGGAACCGCAAATTTACCCCAGCGGCAATAATCGCATTGTGGCAGACCTTGCAGGCGTGGATGTTGACGATGCTCGCAATTTGGTTGGCGGCACAGCTATGCTTGAATTTAAAATCGTTGCGGAACAAGAAAAAGCCAGCCAAGCCCTTACTTTAATTGACAATTTCTTAAAAGGTCGCAACCTTCCCGTGGCAGATTCTGCCGAAGCTAAGGAACTTGAGCCTGCAACTCCAAAAGCAGACACTTCATCAGAAGCAGATCTTTTAAGCGATGAGTCATTGCTCTTGGGTGGTAAAACAACCGAGCCAGCAGTAGGGGATTCCGTTCAAGATAAAGTTGAAGACAAAAGTGCGGCATATTTGAACCCAGATCGTCCCTTCACAGGCTATATGGTTAATTATGGCTCAAGTATAGCGGTTCCAGAAGGCTATGTTTCAAAGGTACAAGCTATTTTAGAAATGCCTGGGGTGCAGGCTTTAATCCCCAGAGATATTGCTTTTTATTGGGGTCGTGGCTTTGAAAAAGAACAAAACGGAAATAAACTCAAAAAACTCTATTTGCTAAAACGCCGCACCGAAATGGACGGCAAAGAAATTGCCACCGCAAATCCTCACCGCGTTTCCGATGGGCTTTCTGCTGGGCAGGTTGCGGTATCGCTTCGCTTTAAGGGAATGGGACCAAAAAAATTCGGTTCGGTCACTGGCAACAATGTGGGCAAGCAAATGGCCATTGTTTTGGACGGGCAGGTGATTAGCGCTCCTGTTATTCGCGACCGCATACCAAATGGCGAAGCTCAAATCACAGGCTTGGAAAGCATGGCAGAGGCAACCCAGCTCGCCGTTGTTTTAAGAGCGGGCGCATTGCCTGCACCTATGAAAATTGTTGAACTGAGAAATGTTGGAGCGAGCCTTGGCGAAGAGAATATCAAAGCGGGTTTTGGCTCTGCTATAATAGGCTTTGTGATATGCCTTTTGTTTATGATATTCTATTACAATTTTGCCGGTTTGGTGGCAAACGCGGGTATTTTCATAAATGTTTTGATTATAGGAGCAGCTCTTTCCATATTCCACGCAACCCTAACGCTGCCCGGTATTTCTGGTATGATTTTAACCGTTGCTATGGCTTTGGATGCCAACATAATAATTTATGAGCGTATAAGGGAAGAATTGCGAGCGGGTCAAATGGCTAGAATGGCGGTTTCAAAAGGTTATGAAAAAGCATTCAGTGCAATTTTAGATTCAAACGTGACAACATTCTTGGTTGCATTTGTGCTTTATAAAATAGGCACAGGCCCAGTAAAAGGCTTTGGTCTCACTTTGATGGTTGGTATAGCGGCATCATTATTCTCTGCGTTAACAGTTACTAGAGCTATTTTTGACCTCAAGCTTTCCAAACACGATGCGAAAAGTATAAATATAGGCAAAGGCATAAAATGGTTGCAAGAGGCAAAACTTCAAATTGTTTCCAAGCGCGGAATTTGGGCAAAACTCTCCGCTATGCTTTGCATTGCTTGCATTGCACTTGCGGTTTTAAAAGGTTTTGATTACAGCATAGATTTCACCGGAGGTTTGGTTTACACGGTTGAATATTCAGACGATTCCATTCATACTGATGAACTGAACAGTGCTCTCGGTAAAGGTGGCTTGGGTGATGCAACGATTCGCAAACTAGGCGGCACATCGCTCAATCAATATATGTTGAGCATTCAAACTCATGATTCCGGCGAAGAAGCAGTTAAAAAAACAACCGCAGTGCTAAACGCTGCGCTTGCAAATGCGGGTACTCCAAAAATTGTTGCCGAAGATATAGTTGGGCCAACGATAGGCGGCGAACTTCGCTTTAACGCGATACTTGCCGTTATTCTCTCTTGGATTGGCATTGGAATTTATATATGGGCGCGTTTTGGCAAAATGGGTCTCGGTTTTGGAGCGGGTGCAATAATAACGCTGATTCACGATACAATTCTCTGCCTTGGCGTGATAAGCTTATTCAGGCTCCCCGTGGATGGCGCAATGATAGCGGCATTCCTCACGATGATAGGTTATTCCATTAACGATACAATAGTTATTTACGACCGAATTCGCGAAAATAAATTGCTCGCCAAAGAAACGCTAGAAGAGCGCATAAATATTTCAATTAACCAAAGTTTCTCCCGTACAATAATCACCAGTTTGTCCACCTTGTTTGTGTGCGTGGTGCTTGCGATTATGGGCGGTTCAAGCATCAGGGATTTTGGCATAGTTATGTCTGCGGGCATTATTGTGGGCACCTATTCCTCTATTTGCATAAGCGCGCCGTTCCTTATATGGTGGAGCAATAAGTTCAAAAGAGGAATGGGGTAAGGCTTTTCAGGGCACTTCATTCCTTTCAAAGTAGTAAAGTGGAGTGTCATATACATTCATTATTTCAGTAAGAGTTCCGTATTTCCGCAAAACGGTTAAGCCACCTTCAATTCCCCTAATATGATGCTGAAAAAGCAAATAGTTTCTTTTATTTTCAAGAATTGATTGTAGCTCATTTCCCAAAATATTTGTATTCCATTCATCGCGGTCTTTTCCATATATTATATTGTTATCCTCAGCATTTCCGATTTTTGTTGCATTGTAACCATTCTTATAACGAAATGCGAAAATTGCACTAGGGTAAACATATAGTTTTTCATCGTCTTTTATATTCTCTTGAACATAAGAAATCAGGGGATTAATTTCTTCTTTGCTAAGATACATTCTATGTTTCGCGAACACCAAACAGTTTACAGATAAATACAAAACAAAGGCTAAAAGGAAGAAAAAACCAATTGTACTCATAATTTTTTTATTCTTTGCTTTATTTAAAACTGTATTGGCTCCGATTGGAGTGAAAATAAAAACTATTGCGGGCAAAAACATCCATAAACGACCATTCAAAGGCCACATACCTATTGATGAAGCCAAAAACGCAAACGATAAAGATAATGCCAAGGAACAGGTTATTTTGTTTTTGGATTTACACAATGAATAAATACCAAGCAACGCAAAAGGCACAAAAAACCAAACGAAAACGCCATCACCACTATTGATAGCTGAAAATACTCTTGATATTCTCACTATTCTACGTATTATATTTTGTTTCTTATCATAGTCATTCCACCATATTTTCATAAATTCAGATACAGGCTCCATCCACCAATGATAATACAAGGCAAATACTAAAAGAATGATTATTCCAGATATGGCAATACAAAGCATTTGTCTTTTGTTCTTATTTAAGATAGCAGAGATAAATTCAAATGATAAGGCCCCTCCTATAAAAAACACCGCTGGCGATGAAAAACTCAAAATTAAAATATATAAACTGGTTAATACCGGTAGCTTTATTTTACCTTGTGTATAGTAAAAATACAGCAAAATGGTTAAAAGAACAAAAAACGCATCGCTCATATAAGGTTTTAATTCATTGGAATAGTGGATATAATTCGGGAGTAATGCACTCATAATCACAACAAAGCAAATTTTGCAGTTGCTAAAATTAAAAATCTTTTTCAGAGATATTACTTCTAAAATCAATAATCCTGTAAATGCAAAAAATGAGAATATTCTCAAAGACCCCTCTGTATATCCAAATATAGAACCTATTGCTTTTACAGCGATTACATACAAAACAGGTGCAGACTGATTATTGGCTAAAGGTAGTGCAAGCAGTTCAAGCCAATTTCGCGAAACTATGCTTTCTGCAAGAGCGGCTTCATCGATCCATAGAGAACGGCATTTTATAAACATGATTATTCTTACAATAATGCTCATCGCAACTATTGCGATTGAAGCGAATATAAGTATATTCTTATTTTTTTCCATAAAACCTAAGATGCAAGACTCCAAATATAAAGTAACGTATAAAAATCCAGCAAACTCGGGCGAGGTGAATCGTCAATTCTGGATTAAGGGCACTTCATTTCTTTCAAAATAGTAAAGATGAGTGTCATATACATTCATTATTTCAGTAAGGGTTCCGTATTTCCGCAAAACGGTTAAGCCATTTTCAGTTTCATCAGGGGAGTATACACTTGGTTTGATATATTTCTGCAAAACGGCAAACCCTAACCACTTTTCAAATTCAGCAGAGTGAGAAGCACGAGGACGAGTAAAAATCAAATAAATTTTTTTGTTTTCAAGAATTGATTGTATTTCATTTCCTAAAACATTTTCTTCCCATTCATTATAGTCTTTTCCATATATTATATTGTTATCCTCAGCATTTCCGATTTTTGTTGCATTGTAGCCATTCTTATACGAAAATGATGCTGTTAATGGAAAATGAACATATAGTTTTTCATCATCTTTTATATTCTTTTGAACATAAGAAATCAGAGGGTTAATTTCAGTTGTGGGAAAATACATTCTATGTTTAGCGAACTCCAAACAGTTTACAGACAAACATAAAGTAAGGACTAAAAGGAAAGAAAATCCAATTGTACGCATAATTTTTTTATTTTTTGCTTTATTTAAAACAATATCGGCTCCAATTGGGGTGAAAATAAAAACTATTGCTGGTAAGAACAGCCATAAACGACCGACTAGGGGCCACTTGCCTATTGATGAAGCCAAACAGACAAGCGATAAAGATAATACCAAGGAACAGGCTATTTTATTTTTGGATTTACACAATGAATAGATACCAAGTAACGCAAACGGTACAAGAAACCAAACGAACCCCCAAACGAAAACGTTACCGTAACTATGTCTTATACATGAAAATATTGACCCTATTCTACGTATTATACTATTGATCCTAGCATCGTTACTCCAATATATTTTCATATATTCAGATACAGGCTGCAACCACAAATGATAATACAGAGCAAATATCACAAGAATGACTATTCCAGATATGGCAGTATAAAATATTTGTTTTTTGTTCTTATTCAAGATAGCAGAGACAAATTCAAATGATAACGCTCCTCCTATGAAAAACACCGCTGGCGATGAAAAACCCAAAATTAAAATATATAAAGCGGTTAATATCGGTAGCTTTATTTTGCTTTGCGTATAATAAAAATACAGCAAAGTGATTAAAAGGACAAAAAATACATCGCTCATATATGGTTTAAATTCATTGGAATACCAGATATAACTTGGCAGTAATGCGCTCATAACCACAACAAAGCAAATCTTGCAGTTGCTAAAATTAAAAATCTTTTTCAAAAATATCACTTCGCAAATCAATAAACCTATGAATGCAAAAAATGAGAATATTCTCAAAGATCCCTCTGAATATCCAAATATAGAACCTATAGCTTTTACAGTAATTACATACAAAATAGGTGCGGATTGGCCGTTGCTTAAAGGAGTTGCAAGCAGTTCAAGCCAATTTCGTGAAACTATATTTAATGCAAGAGCGGCTTCATCCCCCCAAAGAGAACGGCATTTTATATACATAATTATTCTCACAATAACGCTCATCGCAACTATTGCGATTGAAGCGAATACAAGTATATTATTATTATTTTTTGCCATAAAACTCCAAATATAAGACTTCAAGTATGGAGTAACATACAAATTATGTATTTGGAGCTTGGGCGCAAGGCTTCCATTAAAAAGGTTGAGATTTATTCTTTTATTCTAGACGAATAGGCACTTCATTTCTTTCAAAATAGTAAAGGGGAGTGTCATATATATTCATTATTTCGGTAAGGGTTCCGTATTTCCGCAAAATGGCTAAACCATTTTCAAATTCATCAGAAAAGGAAGAATAAAAAAGCAAATAAGTTTTCTTGTTTTCAAGAATTGATTGCAGCTCATTTCCTAAAACATTTGTATCCCACTCTCTAAAGTCTTTTCCATATATTATATTGTTATCCGTAGCATTTCCAATTTTTGTTGCATTATAGCCATTCTTTACACGAAATGCGGCTCCTGCACACGGGTAAACATATAGTTTTTCGTCGTCTTTTATATTCTCTTGAACATAAGAAATCAGAGGGTTAATTTCAAATCTGGGACAATACATTCTATACTTTGCGAACTCTAAACATATTACAGACCAATACAAAGTAAGGGCTGCGATGAAAGAAAACATAATTATACTCATAATTTTTTTATTCTTTGCTTTATTTAAAACAATATCAGCTCCAATTGGAGTGAAAATAAAAACTATTGCGGGTAAGAACAACCATAAACGAGCAGTCAGAGGCCACTTGCCTATTGATGAAGCCAAACAGGCAAGCAATAAAGATAATACCAAGGAACAGGATATTTTGTTTTTGGATTTGCACAATGAATAGATACCAAGTAACGCAAACGGTACAAAAAACCAAACGAGCCAGCCACGACTTCCTGCTATAGCTGAAAAAATTTTCGCTATTCGATGTATTATACTGTATTGTTTAGTATGGTTGTTATCCCACCATATTTTCATAAATTCAGTTACTGGCTGCAACCACCAATGATAATACAAAGCAAATAATAAAAGAATGGTTATTCCAGATATGGCAATATAAAGCATTTGTTTTTTGTTCTTATTCAAGATAGCAGAGATAAATTCAAATAATAATGTTCCTCCTATGAAAAACACCGCTGGCGATGAAAACCCCAAAATCAAAATATATAAAACTGTTAATATCGGTAGCTTTATTTTGCCTTGCGTATAATAAAAATACAGCAAAGTTATTAAAAAAACAAAAAATGCATCGCTCATATATGGTTTTAATTCATTGGAATAGTGTATATAATTCGGGAGTAATGCACTCATAACCACAACAAAGGCAATTCTATAATTATTAAAATTAAAAATCTTTTTCAGAGATATTGCTTCTAAAGTCAATAAGCCAATAAATGCAAAAAATGAGAATATTCTCAAAGACCCTTCTGAATATCCGAATATAGAACCTATTGCTTTTACAGCAGTCACATACAAAATAGGTGCGGATTGGGAGCTCGACAAAGGCGGAGTAAGCAGTTCAAGCCAATTTTTTGGAACTATGCTCATTGCAAGAGCGGCTTCATCGATCCATAAAGAACGGCATTTTATATACATAATTATTCTTACAATAACGCTCATCGCAACTATTGCGATTGAAGCAAATATAAGTATATTGTTCAAGAACTCCTTGCTAGTAAGCTCTTTTTTTGCTTTGTATATTATTTTTGCCATAAAACCTCGAATATAGGGTTCTAAACCTAAAGTAACATATAAAATCGTATAGTTTTATGAAGAAATCAGAGAAATATCATTTTGGCACACTTTTTGCATAACCAAGAGTATGGCAGATAATCTCACTATTACAGGTACCCGCAACAGGCTCTTTAACACAGATACCCGTATGCTTGTGTATAAAGGGTTGGATGCAAACGCTATGCGTGGCAGGGCTATAGCCCAGAACATAGCCAATTCAGAAACCCCAGGCTACAGGCGCGTGGAGGTTAATTTTGAGGAACAAGTGCAGGCAGCTATGCGAAAACACGTAGATGGCGCTAGAACCAATGAAAATCATCTGGAGCTTGGGCGCAAGGCTTCCATTAAAAAAGTTGATGCTTATTCTTTTATTTCAGACGACCCTACAAAGCCAGGTGAGGTGAATAACGTTGATATTGATATTGAAAATGCAAAAATGGCTGAAAATCAAATAGAGCAGAATTACAATATGCAGTTTGCTTCTTTTGCGAAGTTCAATGCTGCTATAAAGGGACAAACTTATTAATGAATAGAATTGGCATAGGCTTTGACGTGCATAGGCTCGTTGAGGGGCGCAAATGCATTATTGGAGGCGTTGAAATTCCGCACTCAAAGGGGCTTTTGGGGCATAGCGATGCCGATGTTTTAACTCACGCTATATGCGATGCCTTGCTCGGTGCAGCAGGTCTTGGCGATATAGGAACGTATTTCCCAGATGATGACCCAAAGTTCAAAAATATAGATAGCCAAATACTTTTAAAGCATGTTAAGGAAGAAATTTCAAAACTCGGTTTTAAGATAGAGAATATAGACAGCATTGTGATGGCAGAAAAACCAAAGATAAATCCTCATCGGAGTGAGATGAAAGCAGTTCTTTCCAAAACTTTGGGAATAGAAGAGAGCAAAATAGGCATAAAGGCTACAACAACGGAAAAACTCGGCTTCACAGGCAGAGAAGAGGGTATAGCTGCTCAGTCGGTAGCTCTGCTCTCCGCATAAAAATTCTCCCAAGTTTCATTCTTGCCGTTTCTCGTTATTTCCACAAAAATAAAAGCGGTATCATTTGGCGGCAAAAAGCCAAGGGGCACATCTGTTGAAACTATGTTGTCTATTTGCGTGACGCGGTCTATGCTGTAAAGTCCGCTTGTTTTTGTATATATGTTCTCTCCGTGGTAAATTGTTATGGAAAAAAGGGAATCTTGCTCCACATCTAATATTTTCCCTGGCAAAATAGCATTAACTGGAGCATTGCCCATTGCGCTGAATTTGTTTTTGAAAATTTGCTCTTCATCGTAATTTCTGGCTCCTTTTTGAAAAATAACCGAGCCTTTAATCGGCATCACGGGGCAGTGCGCAGGGAATCTGCAGCCATTTTTTTCATTTCGCCAAGCAGAATTTTTGTTCTTTGCTATGGTTATGCTGTTTCCCGAAATCCATATTGAATCTTCTGTCCCTTCGGGAAATGAAAATATATGTTTTACTCTCAGCGGAAATTCTTGCGGGAATCTTTCGGCTATTAGCTTTACCATTGGAATATAAAGGGTATCTGTACCAAGCGGCTCAGAAGGAATATCATCAATGGATTCAAAATTTGAAAAACATTCCAACAAATCGTTTTTTTTGGAATGGATTTTAATTTCGTTGCAATTCGGGTGCTGCTCGGCATAGCTCTGCGCATCCCGAATAGGTTTTGATTTATTCACAAAAATAACAACCACAGTCAAAGCAAAAGCT
>Ga0268262_10001323_pt1 | contig 30963 bp, 27 predicted proteins | sample TergutNc150P3_FD_190354 | JGI IMG/M metagenome (GOLD analysis project Ga0268262, IMG submission 190354) | Nasutitermes corniger P3 segment gut microbial community from laboratory colony in Florida, USA - Nc150 P3 (SPAdes) (version 2) | ecosystem: Host-associated > Arthropoda: Insects >... | reverse complement strand
TGCTGGAAAAAGCCATAAAACGCTTTAAACGGCTTGTAGAAAAAGAAGGAATCATTCGGGAATTTAAAAAACGCGAATACTACGAAAAGCCCTCCACAATCCTGAACAGGAAAAAGAAGGCCATAGCAAGAAAACTGATGAAAAAATCACGAAAAGGCAGAAACGATTACTGATAGGCGTTGCAACCATCAAAAAATAACCTGATTCAGTGAAGGAAAGCGAGCTATAACGGCAAGTTCGGCTGGTACAACTCGTTTTCTTTCGCTGGTGTACCAGCCTTATTTATACTGTGAAAATACGCTGGGTAACATTCAATAATTGTAGTAAGAAATCGGAGGGTACACTTTCGATAAAGGAAAAAGACCTTGCTTTATAATCCAGAGTAACCAATTGATCAAGCAAGACAGTTCCTTTGGTGTTAAGGTTGTCAGGCAAATCATGGTAAAGCGGAAGTCTGCGCTGTGTAGTTGATATAGGCGCTACAATGACTACATTTGTATAAAGAGCGATGATATTATTACTCAGAACAATCACCGGACGGAAACCCTGCTGTTCATGCCCTATTCGGGGATTGAGATTAAGTTTTATTATGTCTCCCTGTTGTGGAATATCGTTTACCACTGTTCATTCCCAACAGCTTCCCCAAAATCAACGATTGGCTCACGAATTCCGTCGTCTGAATAGCCTCTGAAAAGATATGCCAGAGAACCGTCATCGAAAGCTTCGCCGGATAATGGAGGATCCAGAAAAGTTACGATAACGTCACACTCATGGATTACTGGTAATCTGTCCAAAATAACGGCCATTCCGTCATATTTACCTTTTACAGCGATCATGCAAGCCTCCTATTATCTTCAATAAATACTAAACGAGAAATCTACATTTTCCTAATCCTTCCAGGGAAAAATAAAGCTCCTAAAGCTCCTGCTACCTGTTTTTTCCCGCTCGTCAATGAGGAGCTCGTCCCAGGGGATTTTTCGCCTGTTGGCTTCAGGGTTGGCTTCAAGCCAGTCGTATTTCAGGAGCCGGAGCCGCAAGCCTTCGTCGAGAAAAAGCAGAACGCCTGCCGGGCCCGGAATCAGGAAAGCCACAAGCGCGGAAATAATCATAATAATCAAGTTATAGATAAAAGAAAAAATACAAAACATGGGATTATCAAAGAAAATGATAAAGCTTTTTTTTATTACGCTGGTTAGTTTTGTGCCCAGACGGCAGCGAACCGCAAAGAAAAACTGAAAAGCCAGGATTCCCGCCGCCAGAGTCCAAAAAACAATCGCGGTAAAAAAAAGCCCCATCAATGTTCCCATGCTAAAGTAAAAAGGAATCACTACAGCGCAGAGAACGTAACCAATAAACAAAAAGCCCCCCAAAAACAATCCCGCAGGCCATGCTGTTTTCAGGTTGCCAAAAAAATCAAAAAACCCGAAATTGCCATAGTCTGATATGGATTTTAGGGTTAGAGCCGCGGTAGAAAGGTAAATACAACACCAGAGGCAACCTATTATGAGTACCCCGATTCCAAGGGCAGGGACTGCCTGAAAAAGCGCCGGAACGAAAACCGGAATAGACAGCGAAGCAATAAAACCCAGATTTATCAGGACAATCTTAAATAAATTATCCCAAGTATCAAAAAAGCACTTTTTTATCAAAAACCCAATCATGCGAAAAATAATATGCTTTTTATGCCGTCAGTGTCCATTACGCCGGGACTGGCCGCACTTTTTCCTTGAATTACGAATCCCGCCGAATTATAATTTGAAACTGTAAAATGAAATTCCAGGCAGTCGCTTTCGATCTTGATGGTACCCTTTATCCCAATTACAGGCTCAATGTCCGCCTTGTTCCATTTATACTTAAGGAGCAGCGTTTGCTCAGGGCCTTTGGAAAGGCCAGGACTATTCTTAGAAAGTCAGGCGGGGGAACAGGCGGCAATTTTTACGAAAAGCAGGCAAAGATCGCAGGAGATATCCTGGGCGAGGGCACGGAAAAAGTTATGGAAAAAGTTGAGAAGCTCATCTACCGCGGATGGGAAGATCATTTTAAAAAGATCAGGCTCTTCCCCCATGTGGCTGAAACCCTGGACGCTCTGCGCGAAAACGGGATAACCCTTGGCCTCCTGTCAGATTTCCCGCCGGAAACAAAACTCAAAAACCTGGGAATACTTGAATGTTGGGACGCGATCGTTTGTTCTGAGCAAGTAGGATACCTTAAGCCAGATACCGCGTCTCTTCTGGAAATGGCAAAACAGATGGGCGCGGCCCCTGAGCAAATTCTTTATGTAGGAAACAGTGTCTCTTACGACGTAACAGGCGCACACAAAGCCGGAATGAAGGCGGCTTTGGTCTGTACACTGCCTTTCCTTCACGGCCGCAAGGCGGATTTTGTTTTTTCTGACTATCGCAAATTGCGCGATTATGTGCTAACTTAGCACTAATGGGATTCTTTACCGTAGGCAATATCATAACTCTGGGCATAGTACTCCTCATTCTAATCCTTTACCGGCAGATAGATCGTAACAACCGCGCTTTAAAATTGATTCGGGACTATTCGGAGAGGCTTAAAAAAGATCTTGGCGATTTTGTAAAGGAGCAGGAGAGGGCTGTAAAGGATTACGCCATATCCCTCAACGTGGAAAGGGACTCTGCGAAAGAACTTATGAAGCGGCTTCAGCAAACCGAGGAAGAGCTTGCCGAAAAAGCCGAGTCAATTGCGAGGATAGACAGCCAGCTAAAGACCTACGAAAACTCCCTGGCGGAACTTGACAGCATGACAGGCCGGGTACAGGAGAACATGAACCGTGTCCGCGAAGAGTCCGCTTTTGTGGACTCCACAGGAAAACGCATCAGCGAGGTCAAGGATAAGCTTGCGGAGTTTGAAAAAGCGCTGACTGATGCCGGGAGAAAGCTGGAAAAGGGCATGGGGGAAGCCGAGAGGAAACTGGAAAAAAGCCTGGGAGACGCTGAGAAAAAACTGGAAAAAAGGCTGGGAGATACAGAGAAAGAAATTGAACAAAGGCTGGGAGATACCGAGAAAAAAATTGATCAAGAGCTGGGAGACGCTGTAAGTAAAATAGAAAACGAACTTGGGGATGCTGAAAGCAAAATAGAGAAAGAACTGGGGGATATCGAAAGCAAGTTTGAAAAAGAGAACAGCGAGTACCTTGAAAAAACCGCGGATGAAATAATGGCGACGGTAAAGGCCACTGTATCGGATTTAAAGGCCACTGAGGAAATCATCGAGCGCAAGGTAGAGGATCACCGCCTTGCGGTGATAAAAATCGAGGAAGCCCGCGCTGCGAATCTGGCGAGGGACACTGAGTATGTAGATAAGTTATTGGCGAAAGCGGTTGATCAGGCAGGGAAAAGGGCGGACAAGATGGAAGAGGCGGCCCTTGCCAAGCTGAAGGAACAGGCTGAAGACAGGATACACAAATTAAGGGCGGCGGAAGAAGAACGGCTGCGTACCTATCAGGAAAGCGCCAAGGCAAAAATTATTGAAGTTCAGAACCTTCTTAAAAATTTTCGGGATGAATGGCGGACCGAAAGAGGCGAGTGGGAAAGCAAAGACAAGGCTATCCGCGACGAACGAAAAAAAGACCTGGAAGTTTTTGCCGTAAAGTTTGAAGCCTCCAAAAAGCAAATAGATGATTTTAATGTACAGGCGAATGAAATTATCAGCTCCCAGAAAGCCCTGCTTCTTAAAACCGCCGAAGAGATGAAGCAGCAAGTACTGGAAATAAACGACTCCAAACTGGAAGAATACCGCCGCGCCCAGGACCTTGAATTCCGCCGGCTTGAAGCCCTTGCCGATGATTCCAGAAATCTGGACGCGGAGCTTCGCCATTATATGCAGGAACTAATCGGGCGCTTTAAAGAAGAATTTTCCGCTTACCGGAGGGAAGCCGAAGAGTTGCGGAAATATGAAACTGAAAATTTCTCCCTGACTGCTTCCCGCCTGAAGGGAGAGATGGCGGAACTTGAAAAAGGGCTTGAGGCCCTTAGATCGGCATCTTACGATAATATTTCCGAAAAGCTCAAAACATTTGAAAATGAATTTTTTGCAGATCTTAACAAGCTGAACAATGATATAAATTTACGGATTACGGAATGGCAGGGCGGCCTTGAAGGCCGGCTTTCGGCAATCGGCGAGAATTCCGAAACAGCCCTGCGGGAATCGGAACGTAACCATGCGGAAGAAATGAAGAAAAACATGTCCGCCCTTGACGCTCATCTTGCGTCCGCTCTTGAACGCCTGAAATTGCAGGCGGACGCTTTTGAAAAGGGAATACTGGATCGTATAAAAACCGTTGAGGAAATGGAGCAGAAGGCCCTGGAAGTCAGCGGCGCAAAACTGGAAGAATACCGGCGCGCCCAGGACATTGAGTTCACGCGGCTTGAAACCCTTGCCGATGATTCCAGAAAACTGGACGCGGAGCTTCGCCACTATATGCAGGGATTAATCGAACGGCTTAAAGATGAATTTTTAGCTTACCAGGGGGAAGCGGAAGAGTCGCGGAAAGCCGAGACGGAAAATTTTTCTTTGGCGGCGGCGCAATTTAAGGGAGGGATGGCGGAACTTGAAAAAGAGCTTGATGCCCTGAGAGACGCGTCCCATGAAAATATTTCAGAAAAGCTTAAAGCATTTGAAGATGAATTTATTGCCGGTATTAAAAAACGGAACAACGACATAAATCTGCAAATTACCAAATGGCAGAGCGGCATTGATGGGCGGCTTTCGGCAATCGGCGAGAATTCCGAAACAACTCTGCGGCAATTGGAAAGCAACCGTACGGAAGAAATGAAGAAAAGCCTGGCCGTGTTGAACGCGCATCTTGTGTCCGAGCTTGAACGCCTTAAATCGGAGGCGGGCGCTTTTGAAAAGGGAATTCTGGATCAGATGAAAACCGCCGAGATAATGAAACAGAAAGCGCTGGATGAATACCGCCTTGCCCAGGAAACTGAATTCAGCCGGATTAAAGCCCTTGCCGGTGATTCCGAAAAAAAAGACGCGGAACTACGCCGCTATATGCAGGAAGCGACAGAACAGTTGAAAGATGAATTTTCCGCTTACCGGGGGGAAGCGGAAAAGCTGCGTAAAGCCGAGACGGATAATTTTTCTCTGGCATCGGCGCGTTTTAAGGAAGGGATGGCGGAACTTGAAAAAAGGCTTGAAGAGTTAAGAACCGCGTCTTATGAGAGTATTTCCGAAAAGCTTAAAACGTTTGAAAAAGAATTTTTTACCGACCTTAACAAGAAAAACAATGACATAGATCTGCGGATTACCGAATGGCAGGGCGGCCTTGAAGGGCGGCTTTCTGCAATCGGCGAGAATTCCGAAACAGCCCTGCGGGAATCGGAACGCAGCCGCACGGATGAAATGAAGAAAAGCCTGGCCGCTTTGGACGCGCACCTTGCATCCGAGCTTGAACGCCTCAAATCAGAAACAGCGGCTTTTGAAAAAGGTATACTGGATCAGATAAAAGCCGCGGAGGAAATGGAGCGGCAAGCCATGGAAGCCAACGGCGTCAGGCTTGAAGAATACCGCCGCGCACAGGATGTTGAATTCCGCCGATTGGAAGCCCTTGCCGATGATTCCAGGAAACTTGACGCGGAGCTTCGCCTTTATATACAGGACCTAATCGGACGGCTCAAAGATGAATTTTCCGGGTATCAGGGAGAAGCGGAAGAGTTGCGAAAGGCCGAGACGGATAATTTCTCCCTGACAACAGCGAAATTAAAAGAGGGAATGGCGGGACTGGAAAAAGGGCTGGAAGAGCTGAGAACCGCGTCTTATGAGAGTATTTCAGAAAAGCTTGGAACATTTGAAGATGAATTTATTACCGATATTAACAAGCGGAGCAATGACATAAATCTGAAAATCGCGGAATGGCAGAGCGTCATTGAGGGGCGGCTGTCCGTTATCGGCGAGAATTCCATAACAGCCCTGCGTGAACTGGAGCAAAGCCGGGCGGAAGAAATGAAGAAAAACCTGTCCGCCCTGGACGCCAGGCTTGTGTCAGAGCTTGAGCATTTAAAATCAGAAACAGGCGCTTTTGAGGGAGGGATACTGGATCAGATGAAAGCCGCTGATGATTCTGTTTCTTCCTTTAGGGAACAGCTGGATCGCAATCTTGAGGAAACCAGAAAAGAAGCTGAAATTACAATAAAAGCTGAAATAGGCAATTATTCCCTTACGGCGGCGGAGACGGTTAAAAAATACCAGCGGGAGCTTGATGATGCCTGGAACGGGCTTTCGATGAGGCTCAGGGAACTGGATGAAAACGTAGAAGAGGCGCGCCAGCGGATCAGGGATCTGGCCGCGGAAACAGACAAACGCATCACGTCGGTGCGTACCTCGGTGGACGACGCGGAACGGCATATCAGGGACGCGGTTGATCAAACCAAACTTATTGACAAAGCCGATGAAATGAGGCTGGAAATGGAGCGCCGCATCGAAGATCTGAAGAGCGATATAGATCGCCTGGATCAGCGCAGGGCCGAGGCCGCAAGGATTGAAAACGAATTCATCAAAATCAAGCGTATTGAAGATGAAATAAATTCAAAGATGATCAAAATCTTTTCGGAAGAACGCAGGGTTGAAAATATGGAAGCGAACTTTACCCGCTTTCTACAAATTTCCCGTTCGGTGGAAGACAAGCTTACAGAGGTTACCGCGTCCGACGATACGCTTCAGGCTGTACAGCTGAAGATCCGCAAGCTCGAAGAAGCTTTGGGAGGCACGGAGGAAAAATTCCAAAGGATCGAAAGAAAGAACCAGATATTGGACAACACCATCGACGGCATAGAAAAGAGTTTCAGGGCTTTGCAGGATACGGAAAAGCTGTCTGATAAAATCGGGGGAGAACTGGTCCAGTATGCCGATGAACTGGAAAAAATTAAGGTTTCCATTGAGAAGCTTTCAGCGGAAAGCGAAAAAGCCGCTAACGCGGTGGATCGCATTGATGTGCTGAACAATAACCTTGAAGAAATTGAAGAGCGGATAAAATCCATGCAGAGGGCAAGGCAATGGATTGCCGATGCAGAAACCCGGCTTGAAGAACTCAACAGGCAGGCGCAGACCCAGGCCAGGGCAATCGACGCGATGGTCAAGGGCAAAAAGTCCGGCCCCGCGCCGGATCTGGGCGAAGGAGCGCCATCACAGCAGAAGAAGGAAAACATCATCATCCTTGCCCGCCAGGGCTGGACTGTTGACGAAATAGCCAAGAACTTAAAAATCTCAAGAGGTGAAGTAGAGCTCACTTTGGAATTTGCTCCCAAGGATTAATTAAAGGAACAAAAAATGGAAAAACAATACCACATTGACTTTGACGATACGCATGGCGCGTCATACGCGATTCTACCCGGCGATCCCGGCAGGGTTGAAAAGATCGCTTCATATCTGGATAATCCCCGCTTTTTCCACCAGAACCGCGAATACACGACCTGGCTTGGGGAACTCTCGCCATCAAAAGATGGCGTTGGTAGAACTGTGATGGTCATATCTACCGGCATGGGCGGCCCTTCCACAGCCATCGCGGTGGAAGAGCTTTTCAAAACAGGCGTACGCAATTTCATCAGGGTCGGCACCTGCGGGGGCATGGCGCTGCCTGTTTTGGGCGGGGACATTGTCATTGCCACCGGGGCAATCCGCATGGAAGGCACTACCAGGGAATACGTCCCGGTTGAATTTCCGGCGGTGGCAAACCTTGACGTTACAAACGCCCTTGTCGAAGCCGCCAAAAAGCTTTCCGCGCAATGGCACGCCGGTATCGTGCAGTGCAAAGATTCCTTTTACGGGCAGCACAACCCCGATCGTATGCCCGCAGGCTATGAGCTAATGAACAAATGGGACGCCTGGATAAAAGCCGGCTGCCTCGCGTCTGAGATGGAAAGCGCCGCCCTTTTCATCGTGAGCCAGATACTTGGCGCAAGGGCTGGCTGTGTGCTTAACGTGGTGTGGAACCAGGAACGGGAACGCGCCGGTATGAGCAACCCTCACAGCCACGACACAAGCCTCGGCATCAAAGCCGCCGTGGAAGCAATCCGCATCTTAATAGGGAAAGAAATATAAACTTTAATCCAATAAAGCTCTCGCCAAGGCGCAAAGGCGCGAAGAATTACGCGTTCTTATCTTACTGTGCGTCTCCTACTATTTTTTTGAATAAATAGGAAATAGACGCTTAGCTTACTAATTACCTCAAGTCCTTTGCGGCTTTGCGAGATTTATTTTGTGAATTAGGTATTACCTGCTTTTTGTTACGTCGGTACGCTGGCAATGAGCTTTTATCACGCAGCGGGAGCAAAAGGGGCTTACAGGACGGCAGACATTTTGTCCGTATAGTACCAAAAGCCCGTTGATCTTTTTCCAGTATTTTTTGGGCAGTATTTCCCGCAAGGCGATTTCAGTTTTTTCCGGGGCTTGCGTAGAAAGCCAGCCCGCCCTGTTGCATATCCTGTGAACGTGAATGTCAACGCAGATGCCGTACATATCGAACGCTTCGGTAAGCACAAGGTTGGCCGTTTTCCGCCCGACCCCCGGCAGGCTTAATAGCGCGTCCATGTCAGCCGGGACTTTCCCGCCGTGCTTTTCTAAAAGCAGGGCGGCTATTTTTTGCAGGTTAGCAGCTTTTGTCCGGTAAAAACCGGCTGGGTAGGCCAGTCGGGCGGTTTCTTCAAACCCAAGCGCGAGCAGCTCCGCCGGGTTCCTGGCTTTTTCCAGGAGCCGCCGCGACGCGGAACGGGTAACATCGTCTTTGGTTCTTAGGCTCAGGATGGTAGAAACCAGAACAGCCCAGGGCTTTGCCGGCCCTTCATCGTATTCGCCCGCTATGGCTGCTACAGCGGTGTCCTCAATGTCCGGTGCGGAGAGGAAAGCCTTGCGCCATTTCTCAAGGTTCCGGAAAATCGCCGTCCAGTCAGGAATCAATTTCGTCATTATTCTCAGAAATTTTTTTATTCACCATCCAGTTATTAGTCATCTTTTTGGTTTTTAGCTAAAACTTTGATAATTTCCCTAAGTTCGTTTGGAGGAATTTGATCGCTGTCGATATGTATCGTCTTAATTTCTCCTGTGTCATCGTCAATTATATACATTTTACCGTTTATTGTATAAACTTTCTTTCCCATATTTGCCTCCAGACAAAATTTAACATGGAAGGTCCTTAATTACAAGGATTTTCGTTATTAAGCACACCGCCAGCGCTTCCACCGCTTCTCCGCTGCCGACTAGGCCAAACCCTTCCGCCGTCTTGCCTTTGACAAAAACCAGGGCTGGATCGGCATCGAGGGCTTTTGCAAGGGAAGCGCGTATTTTGTCCCTATAGGGAAGTATTTTTGGCTTTTCGCAGGACACAACACAGTCGAGGTTTACTATTCGCCAGCCCTGGGCTTTCACGTGCTGCCAGGCGCGTTTTAAAAGTTCCATGGAGTCTGCGTCTTTAAAAGCAGGATCGCTGTCAGGGAAAAATTCGCCTATGTCTCCAAGCCCCGCGGCGCCAAGGATCGCGTCGCACACCGCGTGGGCGAGCACGTCCCCGTCTGAGTGGCCAAGTTCCCCTTTGTCGAACGGGATCTCCGCCCCTCCAAGCAAAAACTTTCTGCCGCTGACCAGGCGGTGCAGATCCCTTCCAATGCCGATTCTCTGTGCGTCCGCCAGAGTTTTTCCATTTGCTTTTGGCTCAATATCTTCAGGGTAAGTGATCTTCCTGTTTTCAGAGTCGCCAGGGATCACTGCCACTTGTCCCGCGAATTCCCCCCATACTTCGGCATCATCCGTATATTCGAAATTTTCCTGCTCTTCCCTTTTGGCAGCTTTCTCGTGGGCAGCCAGAATTTCGGGGAAGGCGAATCCCTGCGGGGTTTGGACGGCGCACAGGTTTTCGCGCCTTAAGTGCCGCTTGATGAATTTTACTTCCCCCTCGAAGCTGTCGAGTTCCTTGGGGGTTTCTACAAGAGGAAGCGCCGGAATAGCGGCTCCGTAGCGGATTGCCGCTTCAATGGTTTTTTCTATAAGCTCCCTTTTTATCCAGGGCCTTGCCCCGTCGTGAATCAGAACATGCGAGGGCTTACGATCCGCCAAAAATAAAAGGGCGTTATATACGGAAGCGCGACGGGTTTTGCCGCCTGATACAAAGCAGACTCGTTCAGTTTCTGATTGGAGTTCTTTTGGCAGAAAGAATCGCGCTTTGTTTTCTTCGCCCGGCGGCACTGTAATTGCAATAAACCTGATTTGCGGAAGTGAGGCGAATGCGCTGGCTGCCGCGCCCAACACCGTAAGGGAATTTTCTGAAAATGAATTATCTTTCAAAATATAAGGCAGGCTCAGGTATTCCTTTTTTTCGCCGCCCATTCTCCTTGATGAGCCTGCCGCGCAGATAATGGCGGCAATGGAGGTTTCTGTGGCCTGCATTATTCGGGAAATTAGCGGGATTCCAGGCGGGTAAAGATCATGTTCTCTACCTCTTCCTTTGGCTTTCGGAGAGAGCAGGAAACTTCGTCTTCAAGGAGTTTCAGGGCAGAATCGTAGAGCTTCCTTTCAAGTATGGGCAGTTCCTTAACCTTGCTTCTGTGATAAAGGGAACGTACAATCGTGGCGATATCCGTTACGCTTCCCTTCTTTAAAAGATCGATGTTCGTTTGGTATCGCAGTTTCCAGTCAGACGGGACAGGCTCATAATCTTCGCTGATTAGTTCCAGGGCCTTAAGCGCTTCATCTTTGGCAACAATGGGCCGTATTCCAAGCCCGGCCGCTTTATCCACCGGGACCATAATTGTCATGTCGGACACTTCAAGATAAATCACATAATAAGGAACGGTGTTTTCTTTAAAAGATTTTTCTTCAATTGATTTGATTATTCCCACTCCCTGACTGGGATAAACCACCCGCTGATCTACCTGAAATTTTTTGGACACTCTGCTCATTATTCGTATTATATATTAAAAATAACAAAATGGGAATGGGTCGGAAGATATAAACTTGCATACGAAAAAAAAATGGTTTATAATCAATTAAAATAAACTACAAAAATGGAGGGAGTAATGAATAAATATGTTTGTGATCTTTGCGGTTTTACTTACGATCCTGCTGAGGGGCACTCCGCCAGCGGCGTGAAGCCCGGAACAGCTTTTAACGATATCCCTTCGGACTGGGTTTGCCCCCTGTGCGGCGCCGGCAAAGATAGATTTTATTTTGTAGATAAAGTGGAAAAAATAGATTAACAGGACGCGTTGTGCTTAACCGGGAAGATTTCATTTTTACAATAGGTTTCGACGGGCCGATCGCGGTGGTGGATAAACAGGCCAAAAAGAAATTTGGCAGGCTCTCTACCAGGGAACTGGCGGAAAAAGGTCTTTTCCGGCCTTCTTATTCGTCGGCTGTTTATTCCGGGAATAAAGATGAAATTGAATTGGTAGCGGAAGCTTACAGCCGTTTGCAAGGCCGTCCGGTCGATGTTTCGGCGCTGGATCGCCTCTTTGGAGTTTCCGTTGTGGATGTTAAACGCTCAATATTGATATAGCTGTCAACTGCGAAGCAGTTGACCCTCATTTCTGTCTATGCTATCCTGACTAATCTCTTAGATTAAGGACGTTATCATGGATATTATTAGTTTATCTCTTGGGTCGTTAAACCGCCTTATGGCAGCTCCCGCAGGCGGTGAAGGGGCGGGCAATCCTTTGATCAGTTTTCTGCCTTTGATCGCGATTGTCGCGATTTTCTATTTTTTAATCCTTCGCCCGCAAAATAAAAAACAAAAAGAAACCCAAAAAATGCTTTCCGCCCTTAAGAAAGGAGATCGGGTTGTAACAATTGGCGGAATTCATGGCGTGATACAGTCTGTCAAGGAAAGCACAGTAATAATTAAGGTTGATGAAAATACAAAGCTGGAGTTCAACCGAAGCGCCATTGCCAATGTTTCCAGTCAGGCAAAAGAGGAAAAGGAAGACGGAGAAAGCGATAAGAAAGAGGAGAAGAAGGAGTAAAACGATTCCCGGAGCATATATATGAGTAAACTCTACCGTTTCATAATTATTTTAGTTATTTTAGCACTTTGTTTTGTTTTTTTGCTCCCGACAATCCGCTGGTATTTTTGGGTTCCCAAACTTGATCAAACCAGGGCGTTGGGCTCCCGCGAACAGATTAAAACATACTCATCCCAGACAGCGCAGGTAGATTTGGAAGCCCTGATATCAAGGGCCCGGAACGGGGAAGACATGCCGGAAGATTTGGCTTTTCTGACCGCCAGGGCAAAGAAAATCTACAAGGACTCAAGACAGGCAACTCCCGAAAAGTGGGACGCCAGGACTGTATTGGGAGCCTTTGGATCCCGGCAGGAAGTTCTGGAAATAATTGAATCCAGTTACAGGGATAGAATTTTCAGCCTCAAAGACTTGCAGAAAAACGCGGTACAGCTCGGGCTGGATCTTTCCGGAGGGTTAAGCATAGTTCTGCAGGCAAACCTGGACGCGCTTAAAGAAAAATTGGGAAGGGATCTGAACGATGCCGACAGGGAAGACGCGGTAAACCGGGCGCTTGAAGTTTTAAACAGCCGTATCGATCGCTTCGGCCTTACCGAGCCGGTTATACGCCAGCAGGGAAGGGATCAGATTTATGTGGAGATCCCGGGGACTGCTGACCCGGAGCGCATAAATGACATCATCATGGGAAAAGGCAGCCTGGCGTTTCACCTTGTGGATGACGAAGCTACCGCCGCGTTTAACCGGTATTACAACGCGAATCCCACCCAGACTTTTAATGCTTCAGGCGAAATCATTAACCCTTCAATTATACCTCTGCCTTCCGATGTGGTAATACGCGGGGTTTATATTAAAGACCAATACGGTTTGGATGAACAAAGGCGGAATTCTTACGGTAATTTCGATTATGTAGCGATAAAAAAAGAAGTGGGCCTCGACGGCAACCATATCAGGAGCGCCGAAGTGAGCCGCAGCACTCTTGACGGCAGGCCTACGGTTACCTTTTTGCTGGATTCCGAGGGGGGGGACATTTTCTATAAACTCACTTCGGCAAATATAGAAAAGCCCATGTCAATAGTTTTGGACGACAGGGTTAAGTCCATTGCCACGATAAGGAGCGCAATCAGGGAATCAGTTCAGCTTGAAGGTTTCGGAGCGGATGAAGCGAACAACATTGCCCTTATGCTAAGGACGGCGGCTTTGCCGGTTGAGCTGGAAGTGATCAATCAACAGTCAATCGGGGCGTCAATGGGAGAGGATACCATCCGCCAGGGCTTCTATGCCCTCCTGGGTGGCGTTATCGCGGTTTTGGTTTTTATGGTCTTTTATTACAAGGTATCGGGAATCAACGCGGTTATAGCCCAGGTGCTGAATTTCTACATTATGTTCAGCGTCCTTTCAGCGTTTAATTTTACGCTGACTTTGCCCAGCATTGCCGGCTTCATACTCACTATTGGCATGGCTGTTGACGCCAGCGTGATCATCTTCGAGCGTATGAAGGAAGAATTGCGCGACGGCAAAGGCCGCAAAGCCGCGATTGATGCCGGGTTTAACAAGGCTTTCTGGGCTATCATGGATTCCAACATCACAACCTTCATCGCGGCTTTGTTCCTTTCGCAGTTAGGTTCAGGCCCGATAAAAGGCTTCGCGGTCGCGCTGGCCATTGGGATTTTCTCCTCCGTGTTCACCGCTCTTTTTGTGTCCCGGTTGATCTTCGATTTCGGTACCGATGTTTTTGGCAGCAAGAAGCTCTCCGTCAGCTGGAGAATAAAGTAGGTATATGGCATGAAACGGATAATTCGTTTTTCAAAATATTTTTTACCCGCAGCGGTCTTGTCCACGACTATTGCGGTATTTAGCGTTGTTGGTTTTTTAACGCAGGGCTTCAATCTGGGCGTCGATTTTCAGGCAGGGCTTTTGCAGGAAATCCAGTTAGTCCCCACGGCTTTCAGCCTGACCTATAATGGTTCGGGAAACGCTACAATTTCATTCAGCAGAACCGCCCTTGATATTGTTATCTCCGGCGCCGGAGTTGATGAAGTGACGCACAGGTTTGTTTTTACCTCATACCCAACCCAGGCGGATCTTGTCCGCGCTCTCAGGGCGATTGAAGGCATCGGCGTAACGGAAGCCGCCAGCGGTAATATCAGTACTGCCACATTTATTCAAAGCGCGCAATCCAGCCCATTGCTTAACGCGTCAATTCCCTTTGTTGTTCATTACCTTCCGCCGAACGCCGTTCCTGTCAGGATTGAAGACGTACGCGCCAGCCTGCTTCCTTTGGGAACCGTATCGGTTCAGAACCTTGGAGTCCCTGGCGAGCGGCGCTTTATGATCCGCATGGAAGACAAGGAATTTGGGAATACTGGCGGGGGCGTCCCCGCGGACAGGATAATGGCCGCGCTTGAAAACCATTTTGGGAAGGGTGAAGTAGCGGTAACCCGGACGGATTATGTCGGCTCCAGGTTTTCCAAACAGCTTACCGATCAGGCCGGGCTTCTTACCGTAATGACCCTCTTCTTAATCCTGATTTACAGTTCCATCCGCTTTAAGCCCCAGTACGCCATCGGCGCGGTGATTGCGATTTTAAATGACGCCCTTGTTATCGTTGCCTTTGTTGTCTGGACAAGGATGGAATTCAATACAACCACCATCGCGGCAATTCTTACCATTCTGGGTTATTCGATCAATGGTACCATCGTTATCTTTGACCGTGTCAGGGAAAACCGCCGAATATTCCCCGACGACGCGTTTGTTGATGTGCTTAACCGTTCAATCACAGGAACACTCAGCCGCTCCATCATCACTACTTTTACTACCATGCTGGCGGCAATCTCGCTCTTTCTTTTTACTACCGGTTCAATGAAGGATTTTGCCCTTGCGCTCCTTGTGGGGATGACTTCAGGTGTTTATACAACGACTTTCATCGCGACGGGTTTTGTTTACTTTTGGGACGTACAGGCCAGTAAAAGGGAAAAGAAAAGGTTCAAGCCCGCTCCCGTAAAAGCATAGCAATGTATGAATAGAAGGTTTATAAGGCTAAGATCAATGCGGATAAAACCGCTGTAATCAACAAAGAGCCATCTACCTGGTAAAGCAAAACGGCCGGGTGGGAAACCACCTGGTTTTTTGAAAAGAGCGATTCTACCACAAATCAGTGGAAAACACAAAATTACTTCCAGTACTTCATGAACATTCTCAAAAGCAAAACAATCTCATCTTCTAAAATAATTATCGGCGGAAATTCGACATTGCGATCATTTTGAACCGGAGGATTTGCGAAAAAAAGATTTTTCAAAACCGAATCAGATTCTGATGCTAAACTCATAACAAAATTATCTTGGATGTAAGGGCTTCCCATCTGCAGCCTTAGCTCAACCTGGAATACATTATCTTCCACATGATAAAGATTCAGGTAGAGCCTATCTATGGGAAGGTTTATGTCAATTCCCTCGCCGTTAAACATTCTGTCCAGAATGAAATCGTGGTTTTCAAGCCATAGTGAAAGCGGGGCCGGTTCGCCGGAGCGGTGCCTGAACGCGACAAATCCTTCCGGCATTTTAACGCCGGGTTTTTCGTACACCGGGGTTACCCTTGTACGGCGCCAACCGACAATATTAACTTCGTCCGTATCCAAACTTACCGATAATTTGTTTGTGTCCGAATACCAATAATGATCATCGCCTGACAACAAAAATTTCCAGTTTTTGTCGATAGCCAGCGCGACATTAATCAGCAAAATCGGATAAGCGCCAAACCCTACAACCTGAAAATATCGCCCGGTTTCGTTTGTAAATATAGCGGCGAGGGCTATTTCTGTTCTGTCAATTATCTGCGCGGCCTGGCTGCTTTTTAGCTGGTTAACCGGAATGATGTCAATTATAGGGCGCATTATTTTTGTGTCCACAAGAGCGTATACAAACGCTTCTTTGTCAAGAGAAACGAATCCCTCTCCGTAAACTACTATCTCGGGTACTTCGTAATATAATTCGTCTGGCTCTGTTGTTTCGGCTATAACAGGAACGCAAAGGAAAACAAGAAAGGGAAGTATAAAAAAGTAGGGCGCAAATGTGCGCAAGCGGAAATATTTATTGCTTTCCATGGTTCTATTATAGCATAAAACTGCATTGAATAATTCCCTGAATTTGTGTAAATTCGTAATGAGGGTTACATGAAAGCGGTTGAGATGGAAAAGGCCTATGATCCGAAAGGATTCGAGAAGAGGATTTACGCGCTCTGGAAAGAAGCCGGGGCATTTAAGCCGGAAACTTCCGCTGGTAAAAAAGATATAAAAGATAAATACGTCATTGTAATTCCTCCCCCAAATGTAACGGGGGTTCTTCATCTGGGGCACGGCCTTCAGATTTCCATAATTGATACAATTATCCGCTACCATCGTATGAAAGGGGAGCCGACCCTTTGGGTGCCAGGCACTGATCACGCGGGTATTGCGACCCAGCATGTGGTGGAAAAGAAACTTCAGGCCCGCGGAGTAAAGAAGCAGGATTTGGGTCGGGAAAAATTCCTGGAAGAAACCTGGAAGTTAAAGGAAGAACACCACAAAATAATTTCCGAGCAGATAGCCTGCGCTGGTGCAAGCGTGGACTGGGATCGCGAACGCTTCACCATGGACGAAGGGCTTTCCAGGGCAGTGCGCGAGGTCTTTGTTACGCTTTACGAGCGGGATCTTTTGTACAAGGGAAAGTACCTTGTTAACTGGTGCAGTAAATGCGGGACTGCCATCGCGGATGACGAAGTTGAGCATGAAGATACGCCGGGGAAGATGTACCATCTCCGCTATCCTTTCGCCGATGGCAGCGGTTTTGTGGAGCTTGCCACCACGCGACCAGAGACGCTGTTGGGGGACACCGCCGTTGCCTTTCACCCGAATGACGAACGCTATGCGAAGCTTGAAGGCAAGATGCTCCGCCTTCCACTTGCCAACCGCGAAATTCCCCTTGTTGCGGACTCTTATGTTGACCGCGAGTTCGGAACGGGCGTAGTGAAGATCACTCCGGCGCACGATCACAACGACTGGGAACTTGCACGCCGTCACGATCTGCCTGTGCTAAATATTCTTACCAGCGACGGGCGGCTTAACGACGCGGTTCCCGAAAAGTACCGTTTGTTAAAAGTGATGGAGGCAAGGGAAAAAGTTCTGGAAGACCTCAAGGCCGGAGGTTTTTACATCAGGGAAGAGAAAATTACCCACGCGATTGGCTGTTGTTACCGCTGCCATACGGTAATCGAGCCGTACCTTTCGGAGCAGTGGTTCGTCAGGATGAAGCCGCTTGCGGACAAGGCCCTTGCAGCCTGGCGGCAGGGGGAGATTATTTTCTTCCCCAAGAAGTGGGAGAATACCTACGAGCACTGGCTGGAAAACATCCGGGACTGGTGCGTTAGCCGCCAGCTTTGGTGGGGGCATCGAATTCCCGCCTGGTATTGCGGCGATTGCGGCAAAACTTCGGTTTCCCGTACCGACCTTGCGGTCTGCCCCCATTGCGGCTCAAAAAAAATCGGGCAGGATCCCGACGTGCTGGACACATGGTTTTCCAGCTGGCTTTGGCCCTTCACCGTTATGGGCTGGGAAAACGACAAGTGCGATACCGAAGATTTCCGCCGCTATTATCCAACCACGGCCCTTGTGACTGCCTACGACATTATCTTTTTCTGGGTGGCAAGGATGATCATGGCGGGCCTTGAGTTTACCGGCAAAGCCCCTTACAGGGACATTTACATAACACAGCTTATCCGCGACAAGCAGGGCCGCAAGATGTCCAAGACCCTTGAAAACGGGATTGACCCCCTGGAAATTATTGATAAATTTGGCGCTGACGCCCTCAGATTCACCCTTGCTTACCTTTGCGCTCAGGGCCAGGACATTTTGATGGATAAAGATTCCTTTAAGCTGGGATCCAAATTCGCGAACAAGGTATGGAACGCAAGCCGCTATATACTTATGAATCTGGAAGGAAGAAACCTGGTAGAAAATCCCGGTCTGCTTCCGGTTGACAAGTGGATATACGCAAGGCTTAACAGCACCGCGCGCGCTATGGAAGAAGCTTTTCTCTCTTACCGCTTTAATGACGCCGCCGGGACTGTCTACGAATATTTTTGGAATGATTTTTGCGACTGGTATGTGGAAGCCACAAAACTCTCGATTAAGGGCGAAAGCAACGAGGAGAAAGATAGGGCAAGCACGGTGCTGCTTGATGTGCTGGCTCAGTCTTTAAGGCTGCTTCATCCCCTCCTTCCCTTTGTAACCGAAGAAATCTACGGCAAGCTTCCGAACGTCAAAAATGAGCTTCTCATTACAGCGCCTTATCCGGTTTATCAAAAAGAGCTTGCCAATGAAAAAGCGGAAAAGGATTTTGCTTTTCTGCAAGACCTGGTTCGTCAGGTGCGTACCCTGCGTAGCGAATGTACAATTCCCCCGGATCAGAAACTCAAAGTCCGCCTTCGCGTTTCCGCGCCGGAGAGCGAAGTTCTGGTAAAAGAAAATACCGCCCTTGTAAAACTCCTCGCGGGAATCAGCGACCTTGATATTGCAACGGGACAAGAAGCCAAGCCGCAGGGCTCCATAGGGATTGCCGGAAACGGATTTGAGGCTTTTGTTTTTATTGCCGACGCGGTGGACGTAAAACTCTTAAAACAAAAATTTGACAAAGAGCTGGAAAAAGACAGAAAATTTATTGCGAACCTGAAAGCTCGTCTGGCAAATGGGGACTTTTTGAAAAACGCCCCGCCGGAACTCGTAGAAGGAGAAAAGCAGAAATTGGAAGAGGGTCTGAAAAGAACCGGCAAACTTGAATCTTATATCAGGGACATGGCTTAGGTAGCGGAAAAATGACTACGGAGGAAATGCTTCGCCTCAAAGGTACATTCATGGCTCCTTACATGCAGCTCGCTACCGCCCTTATCGGCAAAACCCGTGAGGGTGGCGGCAATATGTTCCGCCATCAGTTTGATACCATGGCTACCCTGATAGACTACGGGTACATAGATTCAGTCCTGCTTAAAGCGTCGATAGTGCATGACCTTTTTGAGGATGTGCCTGACTTTAACCGCAACCTGCTTCTGCAAGTGGATTACGAAAGCGCCTCCGTCTATGAGCTTGTAATGGAAGTGACGCGCCTTCAGGAAGAGACCAAGCCGCAGTTCCTTACCCGCATTTTGGAGACAGGTTCGCGCCAGGCCAAGGTGCTGAAAGTAGCAGATAGAATTTCAAACATGATTGCCCTTGGCTTTGTGGTGAATACGGATTTCATCCACCGCTACACCGAAGAGACCGTGCAGTTCATTTTTCCCATAGCGGAGCAAGTGGACAAGTCCATGCTTTCTGAGCTTAAATCTCTGGTTTGTTCCAGAAAAAAATACCTTTCAGCAATTATTCCGGAATGTAAATCGTAATAAAAAAACCGTCCGACCATTATGGCCAGACGGTTTCTAAACTTCTAATAGCAACTTATTATGCTTAACCCGCAAACATATTGATGTAGCCGCAAATGTAGAATATTGCAAGCAACAACGGAAGGCCCCATATTAAGTATGGTTTCAGTTTCGCGGACAAACCAATGCCTGTTCCGGAGTTTGCTTCCTTGATGAAGTTATCAAAGCCCCATCCCAGTTTGGATACGCAGAATAGCGCGTAAACCAGCGCGCCAAGAGGCAGAAGGTTGTTGGAAAGTATAAAATCTTCCAGGTCGAGGACGCCTCCCATGACCGAGAATCCGGAAAGCACGTTGAATCCAAGGGCGCAGGGCAAAGACAGGATCACCACTACAAAGAAATTTATCAGGGTGGATTTTATCCTGCTGCAACCGGTGATGTCCATTGCAAAGGCAATGATATTCTCAAAGACCGCGACGACAGTTGACATGGCGGCAAAGGTCATGAACAGGAAGAACAGCGCACCCCAAAGCTGGCCAAGGCCCATGCCGTTGAATACGTTGGGCAGGGTCATAAATATCAAGCCGGGGCCCCCGGTGGGGCTTAAGCCAAAGGCAAAACAGGCGGGAATAACGACAAGGCCGGCGAGAAGAGCGGCGCAAGTATCCAAAACGGTAACAGTTATCGCTTCGCCGGCAAGGCGTTTTTCTTTGTTAATATAACTGCCGAAAATGGCCATACTGCCTATACCAAGGCTCAAGGTAAAGAAGGCCTGGCCCAGAGCGGCAAACAGGACAGTGAAAAGCCCCTGTTCTCTTATCGCGCTAAGATTCGGCTTAAGGTAGAATTCAAGCCCCGCGCCAGCGCCGGGCAGGGTAACCACGCGGATTGCCAGGATGGCAACGATAACGAATAAGCCGATCATCATAACCTTGGCGACTTTTTCAACGCTTTTTACAAGCCCGCCGGCGCAGATACCGAAACCAAGGACGCAGACAAGGATCATCCAGCCTACCATTTGTCCAGGGCTGGAAACAAAGCCCCCGAAAACGCCTCCCACTTGATCAGGGCTAAGGCCCACGAAATCACCCTTGGCTATTTTTACCATGTAGGCGATCATCCAGCCTGAGACCGTGGTGTAGAACATCATCAAGAGATAGTTCCCGGCCATGGCCGCCCAGGAGAAGAAGTGCCACTTTGATCCTTTTGGCTCAAGCTCATGGAAAGATCGCGCGGCGCTTTTGCCGCTTCCGCGTCCTACCGAGAATTCCATGATCATTACCGGGACACCGAAAATAATCAGGCATGCCAGATAAATAAGAACAAATATTGCCCCTCCGTATAAACCTGCAATAAAGGGGAACCGCCACACGTTGCCCAGGCCGATTGCGCAACCGGCGGAGAGCAAGATGAATCCCAGACGGGACGATAACTTTTCTCTACTCATGGGGCAATTATTCCATGGTTTCTTTAACTTGTCCAGTATTTTTTTATGGTATAATTCTCCATGCGTCTTTTTATAGCGGTAAACTTTGATTACGAAGTGAAAAAGCAGCTTATGGAAATTCAGGCGCAATTGCGCTCCCAATGTACCCGCGGAAATTTCACCCGTCCTGAAAACATACACCTTACCCTGGCATTCCTTGGAGAAACTCCCGAAGAAAAGGTTCCTTCAATCCTTAAAATTATCGATGAAACCATGAATGATGTTCAAACCCCGGCTGTTGCTTTGCCTTTTGAGGTCTCGTTTACTCACACAGGCTGTTTTACCCACAGCCATAAGGAGCTTTGGTGGGTTGGGGCGGATGAGACCTGTCAGGGTCTTAGCCGCCTGAGAGCAACCCACGGCGGGCTTATTAATCGCCTTTTGGACGCGGGTTTCCATGTCGACACGAGGTCTTTCAACCCTCATATAACTTTGGGAAGGGAAGTTAAACATTCGCAAAAAATAACTTTGAATTGCGATGAGATAAAGGTAAAAGTTGATCGTTTATGCCTTATGAAGTCAGAGCATATTGGAGGGAAACTGACATATACTGAGCTTTTCATGTCAAGCGATTTATCGGGGCTTTGAAAAATATTGTAAAAGGCATATAATAGATATATGGACGAACGAAAATCAATTATAAAAGACCTTGAAGAGAAAAAAAGAATTCTTATTGGTACCCGAAACCGCCTTCTTGAAGGTTTGGGGGAAGCCCTGTTTCAAAGAATAGGGGATGAGGAGCCTTTTTCTGACAGCCAGGCCGGCAGCCCCGGCGCTGTTCTTCTTGAATACCGCGGAATGCAAAAAGAAATCGCGGATTCCACTGTGGCAATAAAATCCCTGGAGCTCGATATTATCAGGCTGAAAGAGCTGGAAGGAAGGATTGCCGCTATAGAGACCGAGCAATCAATGCTCAAGGGAGAACTGGCCCAGATACATGTCCGTTTAGGGATGGCTGTACTTGGAGCTTCCGATCCGAATAATGCTTCCGCTCCCTTAAAAAAGCAGGAAGAAGATCTCCTGGTAAAAATAGAGGAACACGAAAGGGCCCTTGAAGGACTTGATGAACAGGGGGGCGGCATTTTTAACTGGCTGGGCAAAAACGCCAGGACAGCTGTAGAAAAAGCGCTGTTGTCGAAAAACCGCTCTGATCTGGAAAAGCTTTACCTTAGGGCGGGAATAGAATACCTTTCGTCAATCTTTGACGAGCTTCCCGCCGATGAAAACGCAAAAGACGCCGAAAAAGCTCTTGAGATAAAAAATCGCGTATCTTCGCTTACTGATGAACTGGTTTCGCTGAGGGAAGAGCGCCGTAAAATAGGCGGCGTTATCGGTACGGATAGCTCCCCGGCCCATCGCATCAAGAGCCTGGAAAGGCGCATCGCGCAAATAAAAAAAGAATTTCCCGCTGTTTATCTAAAGCTCGGTTCCCTTGCGGCGGCAAGCGTCGCAAGCGATGCTTGCGGAGGGAAAGAGGCATTTGCTTCTTTTCTGAATGATGACGGTCCCGGTGTTTTGGAGAAAGCCGAACTCCTCTCTTCGCAGATAGCCGAGGAGGAGCTTTCAATAAAGAAAATTAACGCAGCCATCAGAATTGATGAAGAAAAAGCTGAAATTGAAAGATTGAAAAAGGCTATTGTTGCCCAGCGGCAAAAAATTACCGCTGCGGAAGACGCCATCGCGAGCCATGAAGAGCATATAAACGAAACAGAACAGCATATCATTGAATTGGAAACATTCATTCAGGGAGATCATGGCGGCGAAAACTAAAAAACCTACGGCTAATAAGCCAGCGGTTAAAAAGCCTTCAGGCATAAAGCCTTCAGGCATTAAGCCTGTGGGAAAAGGCATTCTGGCAAAGGCCGAGGCGGTAAAAAAAGCTCCGCCAAAAAAAGCGCCTGCCAGACTTGAAGAAAAAAAGGCTCCCTCTTTGTTTAGATCCCTTCCTCAGAGCGGGGCCAGGGGCGTTTACGATGAATCAAAGATCACCACGCTATCGTCGCTTGAGCACATACGCCTGCGAACAGGGATGTACATAGGCCGCCTTGGAGACGGCTCCAATCCCGACGATGGAATTTATGTTTTGCTGAAGGAAATAATCGACAACGGCATTGACGAATTTATCATGGGCAACGGCAGCCAGATAGAGATTGTTATAAAAGACGGAACAGCCAAGGTAAGGGATTACGGCCGGGGCATCCCCTTGGGAAAACTGGTGGAGTGCGTTTCGGTGATCAACACCGGGGCCAAGTACAATGACGATGTGTTTCAGTTTTCCGTGGGCTTGAACGGTGTGGGAACCAAGGCGGTGAACGCCCTTTCTTCGCATTTCAGGGTTGTTGCTGTCCGGGACGGCGAATTTGCCGAGGCGGTTTTTCAGCGGGGCGATCTTTTAAGCGAAAGGAAAGGCCGCTTGAAGGAAAAGCAAAAAAACGGCACCTATGTGGAGTTTACCCCGGACGCGGAAATTTTCGGCACTTACGAATTTTACCCCGAGTTTGTTGAAAAGCGCATTCTGAATTATGCCTACCTTAACGCGGGGCTTACCCTTTCGTATAACGGAAAGCTGTATGTTTCAAAGCGCGGGCTTTTCGATCTTTTAAGCGAAGAAACCGGCGATGACTGCATTTACCCGATGGGTTACTACAAAGGCGAGCACATAGAATTTGCATTTACGCATACCAATAACTATGGCGAGGAATATTTTTCTTTTGTGAACGGCCAGTTTACAAGCGACGGCGGAACCCACCTTTCGGCATTTAAGGAAGGTTTTTTGAAGGGGATTCAGGCTTACTTTAAAAAAGACTACCGCAGCGAAGACATACGCGAAGGCACAGCAGCGGCGGTAGCGGTGAAACTGAAAAACCCGGTTTTTGAAAGCCAGACAAAAAATAAGCTTGGAAACTCGGATATACGGAGCTGGATAGTACAGGAAGTAAAGGATGCTACCGAGGACTGGCTTCATAAAAACATCGAAGCGGCAAAAAAGCTGGAGCGCAAGATTCTCGCCAACGAAAGCTTGCGCACCGAGCTTAACCAGGTAAAAAAAGAAGCGCGGGAAGCCGCGAAGAAAATCGCCCTTAAGATACCCAAGCTTAAGGACTGCAAGTACCACCTTGAAGACGGCGAGGAAGGGGAGCTTTCTACCATCTTTATTACAGAGGGAGATTCCGCCGCCGGCTCCATGGTGTCAAGCAGGGACGTGATGACCCAGGCTATCTTCGCACTTCGAGGCAAGGTAGAAAACGTATTTGGCAAAAAGCGGGCGGCCATTTACAAGAACGAAGAGCTGTACAACATGATGATGGCTCTGGGAATAGAGAACGATGTTTCCGGCCTCCGTTACGCCAGGATCGTGATTGCGACCGACGCGGACTTTGACGGTTTCCATATCAGAAACCTTCTTTTAACTTTTTTCCTTTCTTATTTTGAAGAGCTTGTAACAGGCGGCAGGATTTTTATTTTGGAGACTCCCCTTTTCCGGGTGAGGAACAAAAAAGAAACCACTTACTGCTACAACGCGGACGAAAGGGACGCGGCGGTTTACGCGCTGGGCAGCCAGGCTGAGGTAACCCGTTTTAAGGGCCTTGGCGAAATTAACCCGAAAGAATTCGGTCAGTTTATCGGCGAAGATATGCGCCTTGTTCCTGTGTCGGTTAGCACCCTTAAAACTGTTCCACAGGTATTGAATTTTTACATGGGCAAGAACACCCCCGAGCGCAGGGAATATATAATGAAAAATCTAATCGAAGACGCCGGCTAAAGGCAATATCATAAACTTAAGGGATTTCCTTGAATTTTTATCTCACAAAGGCGCAAAGCTCACAAAGGACACAAAGAAAAATAGGAAAGCTTTCATTATTTCCGATTCCTTGAATCATAAAAGGACATGAAGGTACAGCGGAATTTTCAAATTAAGCCTAAAACTTTGTGTTCTTCGTGTACTCTGTGCCTTCGTGAGAGCTCTTTTTCAATGATTTTCCTTAGTTTATAATGTTAGGCGTGGACTGGTTTCTGATATTCGGATACTTTTAATTAATCATCTTGAAAACTTCACTTGCCGGTGATCGGCTGTTTTATAAAAACATTTTGACCATCGGTTTCCCCATTGCGCTTCAGAATCTGCTCGTGACTTCCGCAAGCATGGTGGACACTGTAATGATTGGCACTGAAGGCGAGCTGGCTGTGGCGGCGGTGGGGGTCTGCGCACTTTTTTCCATGCTTCTTTTTTCGGCTTACTTCGGTTTCTGCAACGGCGGGATGATATTCTTTGCCCAGTACTGGGGCGCGAAGGACGAAAACGGAATTTGCCGGGCTTACGGCCTTACCCTCATCTGCATGATGGCCGCGGGATTTATTTTCGGCGGCCTGGCAATTCTCGCGCCGGAATTTATCATTGGGATCTACACGGACAAGGAAAATATCAGGCAGATAGGGATTCCATATTTGCACATAATAGGCTGGTGTTATCCCCTTCAGACGCTGGCAATGGCGATAGGTTGCCTGCTCCGTTCTGTCGAAAAAGTGAAGATACCCCTCTTCGCTTCTATAGCCTCAATGGTAACCAATACTTTTCTCAACTGGGTTTTGATCTTTGGAAGGTTTGGTTTCCCGCATCTTGGGGTTCGGGGCGCTGCGATTGCGACGGTTATTGCCCAGGTGGTTCATATCCTTGTGCTGTATATTTATTGTTTTGCGGACAGGCATTCTTTCATCACAAGGATCAGGGATCATTACAAATGGAGCCGGGCTTTTGTCAGGGAATATTTCGCCAAGATTTTTTTTGTGGTGATTAACGAGGTACTTTACGGTGTGGGGATGCTGCTCCTGAATATGATCATAGGCCGCCAGGTTGAGGCGGGGATCGCCGCGATGGCGGTGTTCAGGGTGCTGGAAGGTTTTGTTTTCGCTTTTTTCGGGGGCCTCGCCAATGCATCTTCTGTCATGGTGGGAAAACGAATCGGCGCGGGTGAACACCTGGAAGGTTACGCCGACGCGAAACGCTTTCTCCTGATTTGCCCATTGGTAACATTGGCGATCTGGAGCGTTATCCTTTGCCTGCGTTCCCCGGTGCTGCACGCTTTTGGCCTTGGCAAGGAAGCCTTTGGCTATGCCGAGGGGATGATGTTTGTCTACCTCATTACCGGTGCCCTGCGAACCTGTAACTACATCGGCAACAATATCTTCAGGGCCGGGGGCGAGCCTGTTTTCGGCACAGTGATAGAAACCATCGGCCTTTTTTTTGTCAGCATCCCGGCTGCCGCAATCGCGGGCTTTATTCTTCACTGGCCCTTCCTTGCCGTGTTCTTCATGCTCTTCCTGGATGAATTCATCCGCATAGGCATTTTCATCTGGTACATGAACTCTGGCAGATGGGTAAAGCCTGTAACGCAACCCGGCAGGGAGAAGCTGAGCGAATTCAGAAAAATTTTTTATTGAAGCGCTAAGCTCTGTGCCTGCAATAAAGGCAAAGAAAGTGTATTTATTGTTCTTCATATTGATCTCCTGTTGCCATATGCTCAAATCACTCCACTAATCCAGTCTGTTTATTGCATTGTAGAAATTATTAAGGCAGTCGTATACAGGGAGTAAAAATTTCAGGTTCTTATCCTCTTCGCCGGAGTCTATGGAACACTCCTTTTTGTGGTGTACCTGTTACGGCCATTTTTTTTTGATTCATATAACGCTCCATCGGCAGCTTTGATATAATCGCTTCCATGCTGCATATGATTAATGACATCGGTTGTACCGCCAATGGAGACAGTTACATTATTGGCTATATCGCTTGCTCTGTGCGGTATACTACATTCACGCACTTTTTCCAACATTCTTTCCGCAACCAATTGAGCGCCGTTCTCATCGGTATTCGGCAAAACAACGGTAAATTCCTCTCCGCCGTATCTTGCGACAAAATCCCCGTCCCTTATTACACATTGGGAAAGAGCAGACGCTACTGCTTTTAAGCAGTTATCTCCCGCCTCATGCCCGTAAGTGTCGTTGTATTTCTTAAAATAATCAATGTCTATCATTAATACGCTTAACCTGCTACCGGTACGGGAATGTAGTTTTATTATCTTCTGTAAGCTGCCATCAAGATACCGCCTGTTGTAAATACCGGTAAGCTGATCGATTATGGTCAAGTGTAAATAATCACCTAATATTCCGGCTTCATTTTCATGAAGTTTATCTTCCCGGGGCTTCAAATCCAGGTCGGTAAACGTTTGATTTATTGTTTTTATAATTTGGCTAAGCGGCTCCACCATTACCTCAATAAATATATTAATAACAGTGGTTACAATGACGACAGTTATTAACAGGAGTATTACCGTATCAAGCAGAAGGCGGTTGCGTTCCATATGAAAATCCTGCTCAGGCACAAGAGCGACGACGGTATTGTCGTTTTCGTTCTTGTAACCAGCGTAATATTGTTTGCCAGCTATATTAAGCCACGCGAACCCATTGCCGGAACTTACGGTTTTATACCAATCTTCGCCGGACACGTCCGACAAATTGTCGGCTGATGTATCTCCGTTAGGGTGGGCTGTTATAAACCCATTCGACAACACCATCCCAAAACCGTTTTGCCCTATTTTCGTCTCCTTTATTGTTTTGTAAATATTGACTTCTTCCTGCAGCCTGCCGATTACGCCGGCGTTAAAACCAATCTGGATGAATCCGCCGTTTTTCCGCGCAACACCGGTATAATGATTAATGTCGCCCAAAATAATGTCGCCCACATCGTCATTGAGTACGGACGCGCGCGGTTCCTCGCTTAACACGGTCATGGTTCCGTCTGCCAGATTCATATATACTTTTGTGGCATCGTATAATTTATAATCAAAGCCTATGTATTTAGGGACGCTGCTCGCGATCATTATTCCGTTTGAGTCGGCAACGCTCAATTCTATAATATCCAGTGGTTCCGCGATCCGCAGCAATCTCTCAGGCGACATCTGACCGGGTGTATTGTCCAGTATTTCCACGACAGCTTTCGCTATCGCTATATGTTTTTCGATCAGCGTTTGTTTGATGGTATCAAGTATGATATTCAAATGCCTGATTTGAACCAAAATGCTGTCGGCAAAAATTTCCATATTGGCGTTGGTTTTTGTTTTCACGGAAGAGTCCAACAGCCTATAGTTGATAAATGAAATGATCAAATCGAAAATAATAAACATAGCCAATATCGGAATTAATACCTTGATTTTAAAACTTAGTTTTTTATTGCGCATTTTACACCATCTTTTAATCAAATAACGGTTACATAAACCAAAGTTTGGTTCACAAGCTGGTAGGCAATTTCACCGAATGTAATTGGCCCCGCAAACGCTTCAATTTTATTGTTCTCAAGATTGCCGTAAAGGAAATTCAAAATGCAGTTGCATGAAAATGCGGATGTTTCATCCGTGTGTTCAGATATATGTTTGTTAAACAAAGCCACATAGTCAGATACGGGTTTGGCAATCCTGTACTTTATTCCCTGAAATACCGGCGCATAAAAATTAACAATCCCGTTTTCAATTGACTTGAATGAAATAATAACGCCGCTTCCTGAATAATCCCCCACAATCGGTATCTTTGTATCTATTTTGTTTTTTGCTATATAGTCGGCTAAAACAAGCTCTTTTCCGTTTACAAGGCATTTTTTAACATGAAAGCCTTCTTCGGCAAATTCGATTACCGGAGAATCGGTATCCTGTTCAAAAATATTTATGATGTTGACGGAAACGGTCTTGTCCTCTTTTGTTTGCAAATGAAGCGCGACCGCCTTGTCGGAAAATGCTTCCCCTGTAAGCCCGTTGATCGCCACAGGCGTTTGGCCTTGTTTGCCCAGGTTCAGGCCGGAGATCCATCCTGCAATGCGGCGCATAAACATATATTCATAATCGGCTGCGTTTTGCGCGTATTCCTTATGCACTGCGCTGTCAAAAGGCACAATCAGGATTGTAAAGCCGTTTTCATAAGCGTCGGATGAAACTTTGCAGATATTTTTCTCGTCATAGGATTGAATCTTAAATTTCTCATATACGGACTTCGTTTTAGAAAAATCCGTTACAAACAATAAATCGCCGGAAACTTTGCCGCCTTCCTTTGCCATGAAATACTCCGTGGAACCGCCGATCCATTTTCCTTTAGGAAGTTTTTTAAGCAGAGCCTCTGTACCCGCAATATGGAGCAGCCTCCCGCCTTCGATTAATTGCGATGCCGTTTCATAAGATACCAACATTTTTCTTCTCCTTATAATTTGCAAATGGTTTCATAGTCCGCTGTCATAAGTACCTTGGACTTTTCAATAAACTCGGTTATTTCTTCAGCAAAAGTTTGCAGTGTTTGCTCTGTCGGATATTTGGCATAAAGCGTTTTCATGCGCGTAATCAGCATGGAAAATGCTAACTGGGAAAATTTCGTGTCTCCGGTTAAAATCTTTTCCGTTTGCTCAATCGTAATCGTCACAGGCGACAGCAGGTAATGAATTTTTCCCAACAAGACAACCTTGCTAGGAGGTTTGATAATAACGCCGCCCCCTCCGCTTTTAATCGCGTTGGTGATGGTCTCCGCTTTCGCGGTCGCCGTCATAAATAGAATTTGAGTTTTAGAGAATCTGGGCATTTTGCGGATCTGCCTCGCCACGTCAAAACCGCTTGTAATTTCCGTGTTCGTAACCGAATAAAATGACGGTTTCGACAATTCCGTATCCAGCAAAAACAATGAGGGGTTGGAATTGACGATTGCCTTTAACAGGGCGCTAAAATTGGTTGCTCCTACTACATGATAATAATTACTGAGCATTTCGGTAATCGTATCCAACATTACCTGCATTTCATCAAGGACAAGTATTGTCGGTGCACTACTGACAGTCACAGCCATTTTGATTCCCCTTCTGATTAAGAATATGAGAAGATTATACAAAACAGGGCGCGACAAATATGCGACAAATACGGTGATTTATGAAAAATTATTTTCTTTTACTTTGCAGATAAGCGGCGTCAATTTCCGCCCAGCTGTATTGCGCCATGAATTCACCTGCGTAAGAATCAGCCGCCTTTGCGCTGCCATTAAGTATTTCATAAAAATCACACGACAGCTTATCCGGCATAACGGCTAATTGCTTCCATTTCCTGATTATTATGTCCTCGACATTCAAATATTTAAGCGTCTTGATTAAATCCGCCACTAAATGCCGGAAGTGGCTTTGCGTGGCGGGAGAATCGTCTTTGTCTTCCCATATTACGGCAATTATTTCATTGTTGCTGCATAACGCCCCTTTGCGGCTTACAAGGTAGGCAAATAATTCCTTTGTTTTGGAACGGGTAAACAAGACAGGGTTTTCATCCACAAAAACCTCAAAATTGCCGAAAGTCTGCACCCGCACCCTTTTATCGGGTTCTGTTTTGACGGGGCAGCGCAGGTTCTCCAGAGCCTCTTTGACTGCTTCTTTGGTAACGGGCTTCATTACATAATCGCTTGCCTTGACCGTGTAGGAATCGAGCGCATATTTAGAATATCCGGTTACGAATACGATGTTAATATTGCCGTGAATTTCTTTAAGCTTTTGCGCCAGTTCAATGCCGTTCATCCCCCACATTTCAATGTCTAAAAAAGCTATGTCGCATATATTTTCTTTTGCAAAGTCAAGAAGTTCGGACGGTTTGGAAAAACTGTGAACCTCATCATGGGGGCAGGCTTCTTTTATTGACGAAACAAGCTCTTCCAGGGCCAGAACGTTATCGTCTATGGCGAATATGTTCATGTTGCCTTAGCCTCCTGGTTGCCGGTTTTTGGGATTATTATTGTGGCGGTTGTCCCCGCCCCCGGCTTGCCCTTTATTTCAAGCGAGCCGCCGCATTGCGCGAGAAGCCTTAGCCGGACATTTTTAATCCCGATGTGCTGCTCTCCGTCATCGGGAAAATTCCCGTTAGCGGCTTTCTCATAATCAAACCCCACGCCGTCATCTGAAATAACGACAAAATAATAGCTTTCCGTTTCTACCGCCGAAATTTTTACAGTGCCGCCGCCTTCTTTTTTCCCAATGCCGTGCTTGATTGCGTTTTCAACGATGGGCTGCACGGTAAGGGCAGGAAGCTTAAAATCTATTGCTTGTATGTCATATACTAC
>Ga0268262_10001322_pt1 | contig 30969 bp, 26 predicted proteins | sample TergutNc150P3_FD_190354 | JGI IMG/M metagenome (GOLD analysis project Ga0268262, IMG submission 190354) | Nasutitermes corniger P3 segment gut microbial community from laboratory colony in Florida, USA - Nc150 P3 (SPAdes) (version 2) | ecosystem: Host-associated > Arthropoda: Insects >... | reverse complement strand
ACTGAAAAAGTTTTCACGGAATGGGGGCTGCTGTCTCTTGGGTATAATTTGAAGCAGATGTATAGGACAAACAGGGATAAAGCGGGATAAGAGTACTTGTAAAATTCTAAACGTTTAGAATTCCAGAACTAAAGAGTGTCAGCTTCTGCGTTAATAAAAAAAGACTGTCCTAAATGTTACTTCTTAGACAGCCCCAAATTTCTAGTTGCAGACCGACCAATTTTTCGAGTAAACTAAATTTAAATCAGGCGCGGTTGCGGAGTTAAATGGTTGCAGACCGACCAATTTTTCGAGTAAACTAAATTCGGTTTTAAAAGCCGTTAAAAATCAAAAAGGTTGCAGACCGACCAATTTTTCGAGTAAACTAAATTACGGTATCCATCTAGGTTGAGGCAAATTAGTTGCAGACCGACCAATTTTTCGAGTAAACTAAATTTCAAAAGATGACGCATATCTGAAGTTGCACGTTGCAGACCGACCAATTTTTCGAGTAAACTAAATTCGGAGGTAGAAAAAATGACACAAATTTATGGTTGCAGACCGACCAATTTTTCGAGTAAACTAAATTTTTGTTAAGCGGAACAGCAGTTCCTGTCTGTTGCAGACCGACCAATTTTTCGAGTAAACTAAATTGATAGATTCGATTTTAGGATTACCTGTTTTGTTGCAGACCGACCAATTTTTCGAGTAAACTAAATTTCGCCACATAGAGCTGTGAGCTCTCCATGGGTTGCAGACCGACCAATTTTTCGAGTAAACTAAATTCTTCCTCGTGGAGGGGTAAGGCTGTAGTATGTTGCAGACCGACCAATTTTTCGAGTAAACTAAATTGAGGCAAGGGCTAGGGGTTTTGAATACTTAGTTGCAGACCGACCAATTTTTCGAGTAAACTAAATTTATTTTGAACCAATTATAGAACGGTTTCCGGTTGCAGACCGACCAATTTTTCGAGTAAACTAAATTGACACTCCATGGAGTTACCGTCGATGACAGTTGCAGACCGACCAATTTTTCGAGTAAACTAAATTTGTTCCTATATCTCCAACAGAACTCATGGTGTTGCAGACCGACCAATTTTTCGAGTAAACTAAATTTTAAGAAACAATTTTACAACATCGCAAATTGTTGCAGACCGACCAATTTTTCGAGTAAACTAAATTGTTTCAAGACGTTGCTTGTAATACTCATGGGTTGCAGACCGACCAATTTTTCGAGTAAACTAAATTCGTCCATTTTTTTATATGTCTCTTGACGAGTTGCAGACCGACCAATTTTTCGAGTAAACTAAATTGGCGTTGACAACGACGGGCATAAGTGGTCAGTTGCAGACCGACCAATTTTTCGAGTAAACTAAATTTTAATTCGTGAACTGTAGTTCACTATTACAGTTGCAGACCGACCAATTTTTCGAGTAAACTAAATTTGAATCGAATTAATTGTTTCGTTAATCATTGTTGCAGACCGACCAATTTTTCGAGTAAACTAAATTATCAGCATTTTATTCGCATAACACCCCCTTGTTGCAGACCGACCAATTTTTCGAGTAAACTAAATTATTATTTTTAATGTGGTAAGGAACTATTACGTTGCAGACCGACCAATTTTTCGAGTAAACTAAATTAGTTACCGGTTAATTCCTTACAGGATAAGGAGTTAGCCGGTAAGGTCGGCAAAAAAAGCACGTCAAAACAGCAGTAATTGTGTGGGCTTTTGCTTGTTTTTTTCTTTCTTTTTCCCGGAAAATGAAATAATTCCTTCATATTGCTTGTCCGTAATTGTAAGAATGTCTACTTTGCCTTTAGGCGGAAGTTGGGTCTGAATATCGCTAATATAACCATCTAGAGCTTCTTTCCCAGGCAATAACCTATAATATACCGAAAATTGGCTCATATGAAAACCCTTATCCAACAAGGATTTTCTGAAGAGGGACGCTGTTTTCCGTTCCAATGGAGTAATAACAGGCAGATCAAAAAGAACTATCATCCACATAAGTTTATATGAACTGAGATTCGTCATCTTTTTGTAACCTTAGTTCGGCGATTTCAATCTGCGGTTTCTTAAATTTGAATGAATTGACTAAGGAAAAAGCCAGCCGCTCCATAGCAACATAAAGAGGAGTAGTCTCATTTTCAAAATATAGATCCGCCCATAAAAAAGAACTTATCGTTTGTTTAGCAGTCGGATTCATTTCCTTAATATCCAACGCGACAACTTTTTTAACATAAAAATCAACCAAGGGACGGTAAGGTTCCATAATATCATCCGCTAAGGGGAAAGGGTTAGTGCTGTTTTCATGGTGTATTCCGAAGATGGGATTTAGCCCTGCCGCACAAATGGCTCTGGCGGCGCAAGCTCTAAGAAGGGCATATCCATAATTCAAAAGACCATTCGGCCAATCACCCTCGGGACTCCGTAAAAAATTGTCACCAAATAGAGCTTTCCAGTAAATCCTCGCGCCGCAGGCTTCACGGTTCTGCGGATCCCCGGATTGAACTTGTCCGGCGTATACTCCAATCAGATTCGCTTTTTCCTGCTTTTCAAAAAACTTAAGAACTTCGCTTTGGTGTTTAAGTTTTGCTGTTACTATTGCCTGCCAAAGCCGCTTTTTTAGAGGCTGACTTGCCTGACTTTGCACACGTATCCGCAAAGCAGATTCATAGTTTGCATTTACAGGAAGCACTAAAGCTGAAGGCATGGCTTTGGAATCGCAGAGAATTGTAACTGCTCCCCGTTCGGCAAGACTGACAAGCGCATCCTTTGTACAGGTCGCCCCAAACGCTGAAATCATCAGAACACCAATATCATCCAGCGGCACTTCTCCGTAAAATTCATTACCCTGTTTTATTGTAATAAATCCGCGATGTTTAGCAATGAAACGGCCGTTTTCACTAACATCAACAATTCTAGGTATCATTAACTACTAAGATCGGTAAATTGTTCTCCCATCTACAGTGATTTTTACCAATTTGATCTTATATTCGTTAAACAAAACATTAATAGATTTAAAATATTGACCTTCAATATTTGATGGCCAAAAAATAGAACAAAGGTTGATATTAGTGTTCTTTTTCCAAGCAGCGATTGTATCACTAGCATATATAGGTCTGATATCTATACTATTATTGGTTGTTGAAAATCCTGCGATCTTACAAAGTTCTTGTTCTGTTTCATTAGATAAAGCAACAATATCATTTTTGCAAAGGCTCATAATCAACTTAGCCGCAGGATGAGGTTTTTGCAAAGAAACTGCATCATCGCCATGCAGTTGCTGCCGCATAGCTTCAGGGCGGGAAACAAACACACCTTCATATTTGTATTTACCTTTTGGTTGAGGTATCCGCCAAATATCTACCTGATAGTAATCACCCGGCATATAAGCTTTATTGTTACAGGAATTAATAGAAACAGGTACTTGATCTTTGGGGAAATACCGAAGTGAATAAATACCTGTTTTCTCGCTAAAACGGTTCAAGACATCTTGTAATTTTTGCCCTGTCTTAATCGGATGAGATTTTATAAATTTTTGAATCTGTTCTCTGATAACAGGATCAGCAATATTGGGAATGTCCCGCTCTGAAAGAGAATCCAGAGGAGCGCGGGTTACCCATTTATCCCGAAAAACATTGATGTGTTTATATTTTTTCTGTATCAATGCTTTTGCTTTTCTAAAGCCTTCCTTTTGAACCAAAAGAGTAATATCCGCTTGTATTTTTTTGGGTACAATGCGATTAATTTCTTTTTCTCCAAGATCCTTAGGAGCGATCTGTTCCACATAAGAATGTTTTGCAAGAGCAGTTTCGGCATAGAGTTTCCCTTCTTTTCCGTGATCCTGTTTATATGAAACAACTATTGATTTTAACTTTTCTTCAATATCATTTCTTTTTATCGGACACGGCGGGGCATCTATTTCACTATAGCCTCTGCTGCTGTTGATTCTGGCAGCTTCGGCTATTAGATGGCGGTTACACAACCCGATAACCAGAGCATCTAAAGAATGGTGGCGATGATCGCTTCTGTTCTTATCCCATGTATCATGTCCCCTGTTAAGCAGGGTATTGAAACCCCATAATCCGCGAAGCATAGCGGTAAGCCTGCCCGGGCTAACCCAGATTGCATTACTATCACAAATTGCCGATAAATAATCTTTACTTGCTGTTGAAAGGTAAGCGGTATCGGTTATTTGTCTGTCAATAAAACCTTCCTCGTCTTCGTGAAACCTAACCATGGCATCAGGATAAAATTTCCGCCGTTTATTAAAAGGTAATTTTGCGGCAAGTTCAATGATACGGTTCCAGTCAAACCCTTTGGGGCTGTTACCGAATGCCTCAAAAGGGCTCTGATTTTTTTTTGCCTGATTACAAGCTCTATGGGCTACAGTTAAGTTATCACGGGAATTAAGCAAAGTTCGGGAATAGGGAAGGATATGCTCAATCTCTATATTGCCGGAAATCAACTGTTTGGCGGAAATTGTTTTTCCGCAATAGGGACAGAGACGGGCAATTCCTTCGACAGCAAGTTCTTCCCACAATTTATATTTCTTTATATATTCGCTGTTTACCTGTACCACCCCAAGGTCTTTTAATTCTTTTTTTATCCGTTCATTTTCTTTTTGGTTTTTTGACTGTTCCCTAAAAAGTTCATCTTTTCGGGTTTTACTCAACTTGAGTTCCCGCGCAACTTCCATAATAATTTGATCAGGGTTACCAAAACGGCGAATTAGGGCATTTACCAGTTTTCGTAATTGGTTCAAGGCAATATGCACGGTAGGATTGGCAATACGTCCATAACGATCTTCATCATTACCCTTGTAATTTTCTCCTTTTGCGCCGCTGACCAAACCCGTAAGTATTTTTCCGTAATAAGGAAGTGAACGCTGTATATCCTGTTTTTCTTTCTTTGAATGATGCAATCCCATCTTTTTTACCGCTTCAGGATATAGGAGCCATTCTTTTAACATGATTTCAGAACAGTCAATCATAAAATGTGATGAAAGCATAGTTGTTCCGACAGGGAGATTATATCCCGATATTTTTTTTATTTGTTTTTCGGAAAGTCCAAAGGGTTTCAAAAAATCATAAATTACGCTTTCATCATCTTCTATCATCAATTTTTCTATGATTTCATCCTGTTTTTTAATATCCAATTCATCCCATGCCGAACCAAATAATTCAGGCTTACGAAAATCAACCGAAGTCTCATTCCCTTTAAGTTTATCCCGTTTGCTGTTTTCAAGGTTGAATGAACCGGTATAGTTTTCGCTTAACAGTTTTCTTATTCTGTCAAAGGAAAGAGATTTCTGTGAATTAAGCGCTTCAAATAGCTTCAATTTTAATTCAGAGGGTATTATTTCTTCTATGTTTTCTTCATTGTAGTATCTAAGATTGTTGATTTCCTGTAAAATTCTAAAACGATGAGCCGAAGGAAAAGCACGGTAACCGCGTTCTTCTTCGGTATAAAACTGACATCGTCCTCTCTCCGGTCGTTTAAGAGGCCGCTGAAAAAAAATGAGCCAATGAAGCCTGTCCCAATTGATTTCTTTATAATACTTTTCCTGTTTTTTTCTAATCGCGGTAAATTCAGTTTCATACATTTCCCGTGAAGGATAAAAGGAATAGATAATTTTTGTTTTTTCCATCTTGGCTTTGAATCGAACCGAATTACCGTTTTCTCTTTGTTTACAGAGCCACTGTCCAAGAGTAAGTCCCCGCAATTCCGTTTCCAAAGACTGAATACCGCCCAACATCCCTTCCCGTTCCGCAGTATTTTCTGTCTGCTGTTCCTTGCGTCCGGACTTGAACCCGCGGCGTACAGAAAACTGCATCATGATCCGACCAAGTTCAAAAGGTTTTAATTTTCGCTCAAGCGCGGCGGCACGGAGAGTGTAAGGATCAAGTTGAGCAATAGTTTGTTGTTCCTCTCGTTCTTTTGGCATAAGCTTGTTATTTATAAGGAAGCCCAGCATGGCTCTTTTACGGCGGATTTTTCTATCCCGCTGCCGCCGCATCTGCCTGGCATTTCGCCTTGCTTCGTTAAGCGGCGTTCCGGTTTTTGGTTCGCGACCATCGGAGAAAATTCGCACGCCCATGTCAAGAATCTTTACATTTTCCGATTTTTCTATTTCCAGAGCCGACCAGCCGATTGAATTCGTTCCCATATCAAGTGCTAATCGCCACATAATGACCTCCTAAAAAAATAAAAAATGGTGACTCTTCGCAAGCTTGTAGGGGAAACTTGCGAAGAGCCTAATAAATTACCTTTCAAGATAGGTTAAGCTAATATGCCTTATGTAGAAACATTTCCCTATCAAGAGGGGTATTATTTAACTATAGATCATTTTTTTATATTTGTCAAGTAATCTACAAACATATCTGTATATTATTAATTTGTAATTAAAAACTATATGTTTCAATAGACTTATTAATAACAAGTGCTTTTTTATTAAAACACATAGAAATTTCTAAAAACTTAAGTTTACTTGGAAAATTGGTCGATCTGCAACACAAACATATCAATTCGCATTTGATGTGTTTGCTCTTGACAAATATTACACCATATAGTATAATAAATCTATAGTTTACTGGGGAAATTGGTCGGTATGTTAACAAGACCCCTGAAAGGGTGTGTCACAAAATGACGCCGTACGGCGTAGATAAAGGAGGGTACGCCCTCCTTTTTTTATTAAAAAATATCTCAAAAATTAACAAAATATTCACCGTTCAGACTGAACCTTTCCAAATTAATTCTCCATTTTCAATAAATGGGCATACTTTTATCTACATCGCGCGCCCATGCGTTGAGTCCGTCTTGCAGGTTTAACATTTTTCCTTTGTAACCTGCGTCCTGCAAAGTCCTTATTCCCAAAATACTGCGCTGGCCGATTTTGCAAAGGAACACAGCGTCTACGGACGGGTCTAATTCTTCCATGCGTCTTTCCAGTTGTCCAAGAGGCATAACTTTTGCGTCGGGAAATTTTACGATGGCGCGTTCATGAGGTTCGCGTATATCTATAAATTGAATTTTATCTCCGTTATCAAGTCGTTTTTTTAAATCAAGAGCGGTTATTGTATTTATCGGTTTGCTGTCGGTATTTTTTTTCAAACCGCAAAATTGTTCATAATCAATTAATTCATGAATGGAAGGATTTTTCCCGCATACGGGACAGTCGGGATTTTTTTCAAGTTTTAACTCGCGGAACGCCATGCGCCACGCGTCGAATAAAAGCAGGCGGCCGACAAGAGGTTTAGCGCCGCCCACGATGAGTTTAATAGTCTCCGCCGCTTGAATGGTTCCGATAATGCCGGGCAGTACTCCCATAACTCCGCCTTCCGCGCAAGAGGGGACAAGTCCGGGCGGCGGCGGGGAAGGGTACAGACAGCGGTAACACGGACCGTCTTTTGCGCCGAAAACAGTCGCCTGCCCGTCAAATTGAAATACGGAACCGTAAACATTGAGCTTGCCTAAAAATATACACGCGTCATTTACAAGATAGCGCGTTTGAAAATTGTCGGTTCCGTCCGCGATAATATCGTAATCGGCAAAAAGCTCCAGCGCGTTTTTGCTTGTAAGCATTGTGTTATGCGTCACTACATTGATAAGCGGGTTTATCCCCTTGATTCTGTCCTTTGCCGAAGCCACTTTGGGCCTTCCCACATCGCGCGTGCTGTGAATTATCTGCCGCTGAAGATTGGATTCATCCACAACGTCAAAATCCGCAAGACCGATTGTCCCGACGCCCGCTGCTGCAAGATACAGGGCGAGCGGCGCGCCAAGACCGCCCGTGCCTACAATGAGAACTTTTGCCGCTTTTAATTTTTTTTGCCCCTCAACGCCTATTTCCGGCAAGAGCAGATGGCGGCTGTAACGCGCAATTTCTTCGTTTGTAAGCTCCGAATCGTCCCGGCCATCGCCGCTGCCGCCTGCAATAGCCGGTACTATCATCACCTCGCCGTTATCTGGAACTGGCGTGTTTAATCCCTGCAGGCTGTTGATGTTCGCGCCGCCTACAAATAAGTTGATAAAGTCGCGAAGCTGTCCGTCTTCCGTGAACAAGTGGTTTTTTAAGGCGGGATACGCGTCTGCAAGCGCGTTAACCGCCTCGCCCGCCGTGCCGCCGTTTACTTCCACCTCCGCGTTGCGCTCGGTAAACGCCCTGAGCGCGTAAGGAATGAGAATTTTAATCAATTAGTAACCTCCTTTAAATTATATTTTCCCGTATAAAATTAATTCTGTCATCTGTTAACTCCCAGCTTGTAAGAATCTGCGCCTTGCCTTTATCCACCGACACAATCACATACGAGTAAAACGGCAAGGCGTGGTCTTTGTCATAACCGGACGGCGCTGACGGATGGTCTGGGTGCGAGTGGTAAAAGCCGATAACGTCAAGTTTCATCGCTCTTGCGGTTTGTTCCGCCTTCATTATATCTTCCGGCGTTATAAGAAAACGGTGGTATTGTTCGCCGTCTTCTCTCGCGTTGTTAATGGTCAGCGTATTCCTGACTGTTTTGACTCCCTCGTTATCAACTTCGCCTATTAAAACGCCGCAGCATTCGTTGGGGTAAGCGGTTTCGCCGTCCGCTCTTATGTTTTTTTCCGGTTCAGAAGAAAGTTTCAGCATCAGATATCTTTCCATAACGGCTGCGACATATAACGGTTTCCGTTGTCGCACAGTATCGTCGCTACCCTTGAGCCTGCCGGCAGTGTTTTTGCCAATTCCATCGCGGCGAACACGTTTGCGCCGGAACTTATACCTACGAATATGCCTTCTTCCGCGGCAAGACGGCGCGCCGTTTTGTAAGCGTCTTCGGTTTTAACCGTTATGTGCAAATCGGCAGCGCTCCTGTCAAATATTTTCGGCGTTATCGTAGATTCCATATGCTTCATTCCCTCAAGCCCGTGAAACGGAGAGTCAGGCTGCATAAGCATAATTTGTATGGATGAGTCAGACTCTTTTAAACGTCTGGAAACGCCCATAAAAGTTCCCGAAGTGCCGGTCCCCGAAACAAAATGCGTGGGTTTACATTGCGCGTACAGTTCAACTCCCGTTGTTTCATAATGGGTGCGCGGGTTTTCAAAATTGTCGTATTGGTTGGGGAAAAAATACTTATCCGGTTCTTTTTCAGCTAACTCCATTACAATGCGGTATGCGCCGTCCGAGCCTTCAAGCGGGTCGGTTTCAGTAATTTGCGCGCCGTAAGCCCGCATAAGTTTCTTTCTTTCTTCGCTGGCGTTTGCCGGCATGAACAGTTGTACGCGGTAGCCAAGCGCCGCGCCGAACATGGCGTAAGCGATGCCGGTATTGCCGCTTGTGGAGTCCAACAAAATTTTATCCTTGGTAAGCAGCCCTGAGTTTATTCCTTGTAACATCATGGCTTTTGCGGCGCGGTCTTTAACGGAGCCGCTTGGGTTAAAGTACTCCGCTTTCGCGAACAGGGAGACCCCGTTTGCCGATTTGAAAATATTCTTCAGTTCAATAACCGGAGTGTTACCGACAAGGTCTAAAACGCTCATATATAGCCTATTTATACCATAGGCTTACTGTGTTTTCAAGCCCATGACCGTTTAAAATACTATTTAGAGGGGCTGTCCAAAAGGACGGTTTTTCCCTTAAATCTAAAGCAGATTTTCCAAAAACTGAAGTTTTGGCAAATCCTTGTATAATGTAATTTTTTGATAAAAAAATATGGGACATTCATAAAAACGTGAAAATGTTTATAAATATTTAATTTTCAGTTTACCGCCTGTTAATAACTAACTGCTATTTTCATACTATCAGATTTAACAATCTGAACTGTTTCTATGCGGGGACAGAAATTATTTAAATGCCATACCGGAAGTGTACGGCTGGGAGAGACAATATGGAAAATCAAGATTCGACGCCGCAGGAAAAAAAGAAATTCTTTAACCTGCAAGGAAAGAAAAAACGGGTAATCATCGGGATTATAGCAGCATGGGTTTTGATTGGTATAATCGGACGCGGTATAGGTTTCGCCGGCGCATGGAGCAACAGAGGGTATTCATTTACGGGAAACGGGAATGTCGCTGTAGCGGTAAAAGATTTTGAATCACGGGGAATCGTATTTGCCGAATCTACAGCCGTTACAGGGAATGGATACAGGATAACCTATAATGCGCTTATGAAGGAAGCCGCTCAAAAAGGAGCCGATGCGGTAATCAATGTCAACATTTCCTCGGCAGGAATATTTTTCAACAGAACATGGTCAGGTTCGGCTACGGCAATAAAGTATCTGGAAACAGTGTCCGGTAATACTCCCTTAACCGGTAACACTGGTTTAATGCCGCGTAACGGATGGTTTTGGGGAAGAAATCGTTTTTAAATCATTTGAATCCAATGCCCCGGTTTCTCATTTTGAGAATTCGGGGTAGGATTACATTCGGGAACTTTTAGGGAGCGATAATGACTATAAAACGCAGGTTCTTTTTTTCAAATATTCGCATGGTTCTGGTAACCATCGGCGGTTTCATAGTAACTTTTCTGGCTGTCCGTATATTATTTTATTTTATTATGGGCGGAACATGGTGGAACGGAAATGGAAATTATTCAAATTTAGAAAAATACCATACAAGAGGCTGGAGCAGTTTATTCCTGCTTGCTTCCATTGCCATTTTTGTTTTATTTATCAGTATCATAAACAGTATACTAACCTATCGCATGATAAAAAATATTACTAAACCGTTAGATATTTTAACCAGCGGTGTAAATCAGATTCATGAAAAGAATTTCGCCCACCGTATTGAGTATACCGCTGACGATGAATTTCGTCCGGTCTGCGAAGCCTTTAACCAGATGGCGGCGCAGTTGGAAGCCTCTACCGAACGGAGATTAAAAGACGAAGCGAACCGCCGTGAATTGCTTGCCGGCATTTCTCATGATTTACGCACGCCTCTTACAACTATAAACGGTTATCTTGACGGGCTTGAATCAGGCGTAGCTTCAACGCCCGAAATGCGTAAAAAATATTTTCATACGATAAAAAACAAAACTGTCGACATGAATCATATAATTGAACAGCTTTTTTTCTTTTCAAAACTTGATATGGACGAATTTCCGTTTTCTCCCGCTCGTTTTGAATTAACTCGCGCTCTTTCCGATATGGTTGAGGAATTTGCGGAAGAATACGCAATGCGCGGGCTTGAGATTTTCAATAATGTAAGCCATCAAAATGTATTTGTTAATATTGACGTATCACACTTTAGAAGGGTAGTAATTAACATATTGGAAAACAGCGTTAAGTATAAAGAAAAAGAAACAGGACGCATGGAAATAAATTCTTCCGTTGACAATAATTTTATACAGTTAAAATTTGCCGATAACGGCCCCGGTGTAAGTCGTGATATGCTTCCCAATTTATTCAGCGCGTTTTACCGGGCCGATCCTTCACGCCACACCAAAGGTTCAGGCCTGGGACTGGCAATCAGCGAGAAAATAATTGAGCGTTCAGGCGGAACTATTTATGCTGAAAACGCAGGTTCAGGCGGTCTTGTTATTGTTATTTGTTTGCCGGTTGAAACAGGAGAGGCATAATGACAGGTAACAGGAAAACAATACTCATTATTGAAGATGATCCCGACATTGCCGTATTGGAAAAAGATTATCTTGAAATGGATAATTTTGAAGTTGTTATTGAAAGGAACGGACGCAAAGGCATGGAACGCGCGTTAAAAGAACAATTTGCGTTAATCCTGCTTGACCTTATGCTACCGGGAAAAGACGGAATGACAATATGCCGCGATATTCGGGAAAAAACAGATATTCCCATTCTCATGGTAACTGCCCGAATTGAAGATATTGACAAGATACGCGGATTGGGATTGGGAGCGGATGATTATATCACAAAGCCGTTTGCGCCGGCCGAACTGGCGGCAAGAGTAAAATCTCATATTGCCCGCTATGAAAGGCTTACGAAAAAATCAGCGGAATCAAAAGCGTTTGATGAACTTTATTTCGGCGGATTGCGGATAAACAACTCCACTCATCAGGTTTTTGTTGACGAGGCAGAAATCACTCTAACCCGAAAAGAATTTGAGCTTCTTTATTTTCTTGCCGTTAACAGGGAAATTGTATTCAGTAAAGAGCAGCTATATGACAAGATATGGGGCGAGGATATGTACGGCGATATAAAAACAGTAGCGGTACACATCAAACGCCTTCGGGAAAAAATAGAGAAAAATCCTTGTGAACCTGTACATATACAAACCGTTTGGGGAACGGGCTACAAATTCGTCAGATAACGCCTTCTAAACCGTTAAATTTAAAGTAGATTTTCCAAAAACTGAAGTTTTAGAAAATCCTCAGTTAATAAAGATTTAACTATTTGTTTACTTTCAGTTTACTGCTTTTGCATAATATCAAAATTATTCAAAATGTTTGCCGTTGATTGTCTTTCAGAAAATTATCTTTTGACAAAATCAATTGCGACCTATAAAATGCCCACTACAATCATCGGCGAAATGGTTATGGAGAAGATTGCCGCTTCTGCGGCGGCGCAATAAATCACGGATTCGGATTCCAGAGCTTATCTTTTCCCACTCCCGCGGCAATAACAACATCTTTAACTTCCTGCTCTGTCAGTCCGTTGATATTGCCGTGCGCCTTATACTCATTTATCCCTTTTAGAACAGCGTCGAAGCGCCGTTTGTTGATTTTATTCGCAATCGCAAAGAAAAGACAAATCGCAAGGAGAGTAAAAGGAATAATAAAGAACATCCATTTTATACCTGATACTGTATTACTCTGAGCGTATACGGCAGGATCAAAATTATCCATACTTGCCTTTAAAACGGAATATTCATTTTGATCAAACCCAAGCGCCTGAAGCCCGAACCCCAACAGAAGCACGGCGACGCCGCTTGCAAACTTGCGAAGGAATGTCGTCATTCCGCTGTAGATACCCTCACGGCGTTTGCCGGTGCGTATCTCGTCAATGTCAAAAATGTCTGTAAGCATCGCCCACGTTGAAAGATTGCCGGCGGACGAACCAACGGCGATCAGAACGGCGAGAATACACAGCACGTAAACAGGGACGTTTGAATTAAGCCAGATAAACGCAAATGTCGAAAGCATCCAAAACGGTATGCCGATAAAAAGCGGAAAAGATTTACCCTTCCTTTTCGCAATCTCGCTCTGTACAGCCATCAGGAGAACGGAAGTAACAAGAAGCGTGCCGACTATAAGCTCATAACTTTTATATTTAAGGACAACAATATCAATGTAAAAAATAAACAGGGCAAGGACAAGATCGACAGCTATCTGAAACGAAAGAAAAATCCCAAGGAAATTCCTGTAAGCCTTGTTTGCGAAAACGGAAAACCAGAATTTAAGAGTGATTTTTTCGGGCTCAGGCAAATTTTCTTTTTCTCTTGTACCAAGAAAAGCGATAAGCCACCCAACCGCCCAAACCGCGCCGAAAATAAGAGCCATAACAAAGTAACCGGGGATTTGCTTCGGTCCGTTATTTCCACCGCCTATCGCTTTTATTATAAGACCCGGCAGGACAGCGGAAAGCAATGACGCCGCTCCAGAAAACAACATTCTGATCATTGTAAAATTTGTACGCTCGTTATAATCGGAAGTCATGTCCGACAGAATGGCGTTATACGGAACCATGACAATTGTAAACGCCGTCCCGAAGAACATATAAGCAAATGTGTAATAAACAACTTTGGCGGTTACGTTTTCGATACCGAAGGAATAGAACAGCATGACAAAGGACAGATAAACCGGAACAATACCGATCAGGAAAAACAACCGCCGCCGCCCAAATCTTGACCGTGTTTTGTCGGATATTCTACCCATAACAGGATCGGTTACAGCGTCCCACAGTTTACCGATAAAAATGATCACTGTAGTAGCGACAACGGGCAGCCCTTCCACAATCACAAGGAAATTCATGAAAAGGAGGCTGAAAACCATGAACGCGCCGCCGCCATAAATATCGCCGCAGCCGTAGCAGAGTTTCATTTTAAGTTTATTTTCCATAAGAACAATAATAAATTAAAAATAGGAAATAAGAAATAGGAAAAGCGTTTGCCAGCCTCGCTATTTATATTTTTTATTTAATTCCACTCGAATAGCGCCTATCTCCGTCATCTGCGGAAAGGGACGCATTACCGATGCTTAACACGGGGCCGGCGGCCGTTATCCGCTGATAGTCAGACGATGTTTCGGGAAAGGCGCGTCCCGCTCCGGCATAGGTACGCGACCAAGAACCTTCGTCAAGAGTTGTGTATATTACGCCTGTGCGCACGCCGAAAGAAGCGGAGTGTATAAACCTGCGTCCGCCCAGATAAAGGGCTACGTGCGTTACTTTATCCGAGCCGTCGGTTTTGAAAAACAGTAAATCCCCTGGCTGCGCTTTTTCAAAAGGAATCCTTTCAACCCATGAATAGAGACTTGACGCCGACCTAGGCAGTGAAACTCCCACCGCATCTTTGAAACTGGCGTATATAAAACCTGAACAATCCATTCCGCCGGAAGTTATCCCTCCGTAGCGGTACGGAGTATTCTCGTATTTTGCCGCGGCGTTGATTACCATGTTGCGCGCTTGTGAATATGCGCGGTCTTTTTCTTCCTGCGATGCCGAAGCGCTTGGCGCAAGGCTGAATTTGCCCTCAAGCGGCGCCGCAGCAAAAACCAGCGCGGCGGAAAATATCAGGCAAACGGAAAAACAAAGTTTCATACATATAATATATCGGCAAATTCGATATGTTGTTAATCTTCAATAATAGACTTGTTTTACACTAAGCCTTTATGCAGTAAAAATATTCTGATAAATCCCAATAAAATCAAATGCGCGGGATAATAAATATAAAAGAACCATTTCATTCCTTTCCATGTTCCTCTTTGGCCGTTATAATGATATAAAATCGGTATCGCCAAAGCGACTGCCATTTGCATTAAACCATATACTTTATCCACGAAGAAAAAATACCCGATAGAATATAAAGCCACACACGCCAATAAACATATCATTTGATTCCTGAAATTATCCCTGTTTCTTCCCATGTATAAAATCGCAAGCGCCGCCGGAGCGCTCCAATCGGCGGGGAAGGCCGCCCATATAACTATAAACATAATTATCTGTTTTTGCCAATTTTTCAATTTTTCCGATTTGTAGACGGTTAACGCCAGTAAACCCAATCCCAATGCCCATATAATGCTTGTTTGATCAAATATTGATTCTTTGCCGGGAATAAAACTTTTGCCGAACGCAAACGTATAGGCAAAGTGTGAAATAACAGCGAGTATAAAAAGCCGTGTAAGGTATTTTTTGATATTACGTGTGTAATAATATCCTTCCACAATAAAGAACATCATAATGGGAGCGGTTAGCCTTCCGGTAATATGTAAAAATATTACCGGTATATCCTGACTGTACCGGGGAAAAAATATTGTGGCTGTATGATCTATTGTCATTGCGATAATGGCGATTATTTTTATTGCGTTGGAAGTAAGTCCGTTTTCTTTTTTCAGAACAAGACTGTTATTTTCCATTTGTATATTTTATCTTCCTGAATAAAGGAAAAATAAATTTACCGTGAAATATTCCCGTTAATCCCATAAATATATTTGCGACTATTAAAAAAATAAACGAAGGCAGCATAACCCTTGTGTATTTATTTTTTATGCTCTTTTTATTTCTTATTGCCCGCGCAAGAATAAATTCAAAAAACAGCATTCCGCAGTAAAGAAACAGCATTATAATTACTGAGTTGGCAAGACCCGGCAATAAAGTATTAACTATAACAGGTATGCCGGCAAAAATGCTGTAAATTACCGTAATAACAATTTGTACGCCGGTCCATATAAACATTATTTTGTATAACACATGAAGCATTACGCCGCCGCCTATGCCAAGACCGCCGCCCCATGTAATGCCTGTTCTTTCGCACCAGCATTGAAACTGTTCCAGAAGCGCCTGATTATGATTCCCGCCGACAAAACCGGCGTTGGATATTACATAGAGCATAAATTTACATTCATTGTTTTTACAGTACTGTTCGGTCTGTTTCAGGAAATGTATAAAATGAGCCGGAATACTGTCAACATACAGCGGAACCGTTATTACAACAGCGTCGGCATTTTGAAGGTTATCGAATATTTCTCTGTAATCTTTGGATATGCCGAGGCTTATTGTCGTAATCTTGTGCGGTAAAAGCATAAAACGCAGAATCTTTGCGAAAAACGCCGAAGCTCCGCCTTTTTTCTTCGGACTGCCGTTAATAATCATTATGTTCATTTTAAAACCTGTCCTATTTCATCAGCATGATTTACCATGTAAAGAGCGGCTTTTTTAAAAGCCATAGTGCTGCGGTTTGCCTCTGCCATTTTCTCAGCGGCTTTTGCCTCTGTCTCAAGAAAATTACCGTATAAAATCACAGTCAGTTGTTTCCGGTTCATACTGTATCTCTTTATATGCCTTATTTTCCATGAACGGTATGTAAAAAAAGGAGTGCTTGCAGAAACATTGCGGTCAAGTATTTTCTTTACCTGTTCGCTGTATCCGCCGTAACAATTCCGGCTGATTATAATTGTTTCTTCACTGTTTCCCAATAATGAACCGATGTTTTGCAGACAATCATTTGCTTTACACATACCCGGAGTTACAAACCAGCAATTAAAACAGCCTGTGCACGGAGCGGAAGCGGCGTTTGCGTCAATCACCTTGTAATCTTTTTTAAGGTTTTCCAGTTGTGAGAACTCCTGTTCGTTTAAGTCATGAACCAGTATTTTCAAAACATTTCTCCTTAAAAATAATTATTGGGAATAGTTGTTCCTTTTGAGAATAGGAATTTCACCGACACGCCTTAATTTATTACCAAGATGCAGTATTGGCTTCTTTTTCCCCGAGTTTTTACGGCAATTTGTTTATCTGTTTTTTATTCAATTAAAAAACAAACTGATCTTAACTGTTTGTATTTTCCAGTTCAAGCAATTGACGCTTAAGTTCAAGCCCGCCTGCGTATCCCGTAAGACTTCCGTCATGTCCTATTACACGGTGGCACGGTATAATAATCACTATCGGATTACGGTTATTCGCCATGCCGACAGCCCTGCTTGCTTTTGAATTGCCTGTAATTGCCGCAAGTTCTCCGTAACTGCATGTTTTTCCGTAGGGAATATTTTGCAGCTCATTCCAGACTTTTTTCTGAAAGTCAGTTCCGTATAAAATTAACGGCAAGTCAAATTTCTCCCGCTTTTTGCTGAAATACTCGCCAAGCTGTTTTGCCGTTTCTTTTATCAACGGAGTTTCCTGTTTCTCATAACCGTTGGGTTCGTATTTTTCGCCGAAAAGGACGCGGCAAATCGCTCCGTTTTCTTCGGCAATCCCTAGATTTAACAATTCGGAAAGATTATTTACTTTGTACTTATAAAACCAGATTTTTTTCATTTTTTTAGTGTAACATGAACATTTTATTTTGTTTATATGTTATAATACTTTAAATAATGGAGGTTTTACATGAAAAAAATATTATTTTTCCTGTTTATTGCAGTTCTGTTTACCGGAACAGTTTCCGCTCAAATAAGGACTGACCGGCAGCCAAATTCCAATCTTATAACTGTGGAAGGAACCTTAAAATTACAAAGGGGTATTATTGCTGTGGAAAGTAAGGATGCAACATACTTTGTTCCAATGTTAACGAATTACATCGGTTTCATTGACGGAATGAAGGAAGGGGCAAAAGCATCTGTGGAAGGATATGCAATCGGCAATACCATACAGCCGACTAAAGTTACAATCGAAGGAAAATCATATGATTTCATAGCCGGAGGTCCGCAGGGATTTGGTCCGGGAAATAATTTTCTTGGTCCCGGGCGTAATAATTTCGGTCCCAATAGACCGGGCTGGAATTGCAGACCCGGCAGTTGCGGTATCTGGGGTTAAACATCAGGCAGTCAGCGTCATTCGGCTGACTGCCTTTTTTTATTCCATTTTAAGCGAATCAAGCCTTTCCAAAGCCCAATAAGTGTATTTTCGCACGCGGCTGTCAGGGTCTTCTTTCAATTTTTCCAGAATGTCATGACTTTGAGAACTTTTCAGTTTTTCCAACGCTTTTACCACGCATACCCTTACTTCCTGATCCGGGTCTTTTGCCGCCATAACAAGTCCGCGGAAAGCGGGAAGCGTATCAAGAAGCGAGAGCAGCGCGGCGGCTTCTCTCCTTACTTCCACATCCCTGTTGGATAACTGTCTTTTTGCCTCGTCTACATATCCTGTCTCTTCAAGGATTTTAACCAGATACGGTTTAAATGACGCAACTTCATCTTTCAGGATTTCCAGAATAGCCGGTTCCGCATTTTTTCCCTGTCCTTTAAATACCGGAATAAGTTTTTCTCTGAGCTGAGGTTCCGCGTCCTTAAAGATTTCTATTAACCGCGTAATATCGCGTTTCGTATTTCTCATTGACAGGGCTTTTACGGCGTATTTACGGAATTCATCCTGCGAATCAAGAACCGAGATAAGTATCGGAATGCCTTCCGCGTTTGCAGCCTGCCCCAATCCCGCGATAACGCCGATTTTTACAACTTCAGTTTCGTTGGGATCAACCGTTATATTTTTTAGTATCTCAATTGCGGCGTTATTGCCGTGCCTTGCAATAACTTCCGCAGTGGCAAGACGCACCCTTTCTACAGGGTCATGCAGCATTGACGTTTCCTGATTGAGCAGTTTTATTTCACCGAACCCCAGAAGAGCTTTTATTGCGGCCACGCGCACGTCAGGGTCAACATCCTTCAGCGATGACCGGATTTCTTTCATAAAACTGTCATTTTTCATGACCGGAAGAATCGAAATTATTGAAGCTCTTATCCGCGCGTCAGGAGACGCCAGAAGCGTCCTTGCCTTATCTTCAAATACGTCCTTCGGATATTTTAAAATCAGGCGGGCAAAATCTTCCGTTTCTTCCGATGTTAAAGTCGGCAGGCTTTCCAGTATTCTTTGAAGACAGAACGGCAGGTTTTGAAGTCCGAGTATTTTTAGCGCCGAGATGCGGACTATATGCGGGAATTTTGTACGGATGGTGTTTAATATATTGAATATTTCAGGTAACACAGCATCAGGGCTGAAAGTTCCCAGAATTTTTACAAGCCCGTCACGCGCCGGAAAATTTATATTTTTTAAGAAACGGAAGAGTAACGGGGAAAATATTAACCCGTCTTTTACAGGAAGTCCCGGGAGAAGCAGTTCAAGAAAAACGGGATCGTTTTCCCTGTATGACAGTTCTTCCGCCAAATGTTCAAACGATCTGATGTTTCCTCTTGTATAAATTGCTTCAAGCGTTTTTGTGTATATTTCCCTGTTTGAAGGTTCAATCTTTTTATTGATAAAAAAATTGAATACCTTTTTTGCAAGCCGGCTTATGCTTTCATGCGGTCCGTCGGTTTCTGCCAGGAGATTTGCGGCTACCAATAACGGAGCTCCGTCTCCCGCCTGATAATCCGTCAGAAAACCAGAAACATTTACTTCCATAGCCTCTTTTAAAAGCTGTATGCTGTTTTCTATAGTGCCGGGGTCATCCAGCGTATTCCTTGCAAGATACGAAGCCAATATTCTGCATTTTTCCAGGAATACGGCGGCAGGATAACGGAGTTCTTTGTTTTCGCTTTGAAGAATTGACACGGCAAAAGTTTTATCTTCCTGGGATTCCGGATCAAGCAGCTCAAGAACCCTGAAGGTTTCTTCTATATTAAGATTTTTATCCTTTAGGCTGTAAATATCCGTAAATTCTTTTGCAATACGTTTTCTGGCTGTTTCCCGCACTTCATATACAGGGTCATGGATTAATTTTTCCCATAACATACTCCAGATTTTTTCCCTTTCTCCGCAGAAATTTTCAGTCAGGATTTTTCTGACAAGGGAATGAGGGTCAAGAAGACCTGCTTCAAGGCTTCTCTGCGTAAGTTCTTCTTTGTCATAAATCAATATCTTGTAGGCAAAATAACGCGCGTACCATTCAGGTTCTCCCGTTAACTCGCGGAGAAGCGCGCCGTTGTTTTCCAGAAAACTTTTCCCGAAATCGGGATTAAATTCTTCGCCTCTGCACATTTCAGATAAAAGCCGTATTACTTTTTCTTCGCCTTCATTTTTCATCCATTCAATAAAAATGCGGCGCAGCCGAGGATGCTGCTCCGCGGCAAGATAGGCTTTAAATAACGACGAGCTTGGACAGTACAGAAGAACACGGCGCAGGTCTACCGCAGAAGGCAATACCGACTGAGTAACTTTTTGTATCCACTTGTCGGTAAGACCTGTTTCCCTTACAACCTGCGGGCCCATCCTGCGTGAATACCTTTCCATGCGCCGCGAATAGCGCACAAGTTTTTCCGGCGGGTAATGTCTTACAAAAGTACGGACAGCTTCCTCGCTTTGATGCGTTTCATGCGCGTTAACAATTCTGCGCAGACGGAATTTGAAAATGCGCGTATGTACAAACCACAGTACAACGAGCGCCAAAAAAATCAATGCCAAAGGCGATGTTATTAATACCCATAATGGAATATTTATTCCTAATAAAGAACTAAAAAAATCTGTCATCGCTTTCCTTCCTTATTTTTGTAAATTTCTCCGCTCTATTTTATTCCCAGCACATTGTATATCTGCACCGGTTTTTCCTTGCCTTTAACGCGGACAGAATCTCTTTTTTCAAGATCAAATACGTCCCCGATTTGATTCCGCGTTGTCTGGGAAATGATTATTTCATCGGCTTCCGCTACGCCTTCCAGCCTGGACGCGAGATTGACAGTATCGCCTATAACCGAGTAATCCATCCGCTGCATACTTCCAAGGTTTCCCGCTACCAGCGGACCTGTGTTGATGCCTATTCCTATGCGCAGGCGCGCCGCGTCTCTGCGGAAGAATTTTCTTTTTGTGGAACGAACCAGCTTCTGAATTGCAATTGCACAGGAAACCGCATTTATTGCGTCTTCTTTTTCCGGCATCATGGGAACACCCCACACGGCCATAATGCAGTCTCCTATAAATTTGTCGATATAGCCCTTATACTGTACAATATATTCAACTGCCGCGCTAAAATATTCATTAAGAATTTCTACGATAACTTCAGGATCACGGCCTTCCGAGAAACTCGTATACCCGCGTATGTCTGCAAAGAATACTGTCGCATCTCTTTTATCCCCTCCGAGTTTTACGCTGTCAGGGGTTTCCATAAGCCTTGTCATTACTTCATTGGACATATAACGCGCAAACATATCCTTAATGATGCGTCTTTCTTCGCTTACAACCTGCACTGTCTGTTTTAATTCTTTCTCGCGGGTTTGGTTTGTAAAAAGAAGCGTTAACCCTTCTTTTTTGCCGCGCGGAGTTCTTAAAGGCGTTACATTTAAGGAGTAGTCCATTTCCTTGCCTTCTTTGCGGTAGATTCCTTCAAGCCCCAATATTTCATTTCCGTTTTCCAGACTTTTTAGGATTGTCTTTACGGTTTTTGACGAAAGGGAATTACGGAACGCATTTTCCAGATTGCGTCCCAAGTCTTCTTCCTTTAAACCCATTGATTCCGTCGCAGGTTCGTTAAAGTAGTAAATCTGCCCTGCCGCGTCTGTCGTAATAATCATATTTGTCATCGAGTTGAAAACAAAATCCTGATACCGCTCAAGAGAGTCGATTTTTTTTGAGGCTTCCCGCGTCTCGCCGAAAAGCAGCGAGGTCTGCATTGCTCCTGCGGCAAGTTTTGTATAAGAATCCAGGAAGTGAAACCTGCGCCGGTTAAAGAAACAAGGTGACTGCGCTCCCACAAACAAAATGCCGATTTCACGGGGAGGGCTTACTATAGGAAGAGCCATCCCGCTTTTCATTTCCGGATTAATAAGCACTTCTTTTAAGAACGCTCCGTCTTTCCGTAAAGCTTCCTTATTGTTAAAAATAAGCGCTTCCTTACACTCGCGTAAAAAACAGACAAGTTCGCTACTGCCGGAAATGGTTTCCGGTACGGAATACCTTCCCCTTTTATACGAAAATTTAAGGTCGCTTTTGCGGTCGTCTGTATCTTTTAAAATGTAAAAAGCGGCAAGGTCTACGCGGGAAATATCCTGCGCCTGTTCCACAAAGACATTAACAAGGTCTTTAAAATTCCTTTCCCGCGCAAGCAAGGCGCCCGCGCGGATTAAATCCTGATCTGACGGCATATTGGAAGTTTCCGGTATTGCGGAAACGGCCGGGGCGGTTTTTATATTTGACCTTATGCGCTTTGCAGTGTATTTCATACAATAGAACTATTATATATTTATTTCTCTTTTTTTGGAAGGATCAAAATTAAATAGCAAAAGTAAAGAAAAAGTAAAATTTTAAGCGAATTTCTTGATATTTATAAGGGTAAAGCGGAAAAAGCTTGCCTATTACAAATCTCGAGCGGTTTTTTGGGATGAATGCCTGACCAAGTGATCAGGCAATCAGATTATTCGGCAAACGCCCGCATGGGACGGACTTTGACGGGAATATTTTCTTCTCCCGATTCAGGGCTGGCAGCCAATAACTTGTTGCCATGACCTTCCTCAAAAGAAGGCGGTTGTTGTTGATAATCATAATACTTCCAGCCGCTTGCCTCGCCGGGACTGAATTGCGAGGATGACCAGTAATAGCCCGAGATAGCTGCAAACCCTGGGATGTTTAGAGGGTATTTAGGGTCTTTATTCGCTTCAAACCACTGACTACACAGTATTTCTAACTCTTTTAGACTTGGCAGGAACCAGTCGGTTTGAGGAAAACCGGGGACGCTGTAGTTTTTACAGGCAAGCGCGGCAGGAGCGGCCGGGTCTTTGGCAAGAATATTATTAGTGTTTTGCAAGCCTGTTCCAAGACCTGTTTCCGTTGTTATGTCAGTATTTGCAAAAGCGGGTGATGCCCAGGAAACAAAAGTTATTTCATCTTTCGCTACTTCAAGGTAGTGGCAGATTTGACCTGTGGCAGTGTTGAGAAACCCGAATGGTCTTCCGTCCAGTCCATCCGCAACGCCTAAGATATATCCGCCGCCGGGACCTATGTCGCCTTCTTTATAAAACGCCGGCTCCATATCTATTAAAACCTGATTACTTTGCCCCGCCTTTACCTCTAAAGCGGAATTGCCCTTGGCATACAGAAAAGTTTCTTTCCAGTACGCTTTTATGGTTATATCCCAGTTTCCGACAGGTATTGTAGCTGTATAGGTTCTTACACCCTTTCCAAGCTCAAAGGAGAGCGTCCTACCGTTGCCGGTAAATATTACTTTGTGTCCAAGTTCCTCAACATGATCGCCCGGAGGGAAGCCTACCGCATCACGGCTTGCCGAAGCGCCGTATAAGTTAATTTTAACGATTCCAACGCCTTCCGCAGATTCCGAAGAGCAGGCGGAAATTGCCAATGTTAGAATGAACAGGATGGAAAACAGTTTAATTATCCTGTTTATGTTGGTTGTGTCTATATTTACAAAAGTAAGTTTGCGGCTTTTCATAAATCCTCCTAAAAAATACGGCGGTTTTTCAATTTAATCATACTATAACCCCGCAAAAAGTCAATAACTCCTGAGTCAACAACTCCCGCCAAAAAGCGCATGTTACCTCTTTTAACTCTATATAAAAGAGTGTTATTCTGTATAAATGCCGGAAAACAAAAAACAAGAGGCTAATGATAAATCATCAGCCAATGAAAGATTGCAGGTTATACGCCACTCAGCCGCTCACATTATGGCGCAGGCAGTTGTAAAACTTTTTCCTGGAACCAAAACCGCTATCGGTCCATGTATAGAAAATGGTTTTTATTACGATTTTCTGCTGCCATGTCCTGTTACTGCGGATGATCTTGGCGCTGTCGAAGATGAAATGAAGAAAATCATCGAAAGCCGTCAGGATTTTGTAAGGGTAGCGGTGAGCAGAAAGGACGCGCTGGAGCGTTTTCGTGAAGAACCGTTTAAAACAGAAATTATCAATGAGCTTCCTGAAGACGCTGAAATTTCAATATATGAAAACCGTGATTCAAGCGGGACTACTGTGTGGGTTGATCTTTGCCGGGGGCCCCATGTCGCAAATACAAGAGAGATAAATTTCGCAGCTTTCAAACTGCAAAACATAGCGGGCGCTTACTGGCGCGGCGATGAAAAACGCCCCATGCTTACCCGCATTTACGGGACTGCGTGGGAAACTCCCAAAGAGCTTAAAGCTCACCTTGCCTTTCTTGAGGAAGTGGAAAAACGCGACCACCGCCGGCTCGGTAAGGAGCTTGACCTTTACTCGATTCACGAAGAAGCGGGAGCCGGTCTTATTTACTGGCATCCCAAGGGCGGCAGGATGAGGGTCGCTATCGAGGACTTCTGGCGGCAGGAACATTTCCGTAACGGTTACGAGATACTCTACACTCCGCATATAGGCAAGAGCTGGCTTTGGGAAAAGTCGGGGCATCTTGGTTTTTACAAAGGGAATATGTACAGCCCTATGGAGATTGACAATCAGGATTATTTTATTAAGCCGATGAACTGTCCGTTTCATATCTTAATCTACAACAACAAAGGGCATTCCTACCGCGATCTACCGCTTCGCTGGGCGGAACTTGGGACTGTGTACCGTTATGAAAGAAGCGGCGTTCTTCACGGTCTTTTGCGCGTACGGGGCTTTACTCAGGATGACGCGCATATTATCTGTACGCCCGGTCAAATGGAAAGCGAAATAAGCGAGGTGCTTCGTTTCAGTTTACAAATATGGAAGGTTTTTGGTTTCAGCGAGATTAAGGCGTACCTTGCGACAAGGCCTAAGGAAAGCGTGGGCGAACAAAGCCGCTGGGACGCCGCTTTGGAGAGTCTGCGCAAGTCAATAGACGGCGAAGGTCTTGCCTATGAAATTGACGAGGGCGGGGGCGCGTTTTACGGTCCGAAAATCGATTTAAAAATAAAAGACGCTATTGGCCGCGAATGGCAGGTAACAACTATCCAGTTTGATTTTAACGAACCGGAACGCTTTGATATGACCTTTGTTGACAGCGACGGGCAGCGCAAACGCCCGTATATGATACACCGCGCTCTTCTGGGAAGTCTTGAGCGTTTCTTCGGGGTCCTTATCGAACATTTCGGCGGCGCTTTTCCCGTCTGGATTGCGCCGGAACAAGTCGCGGTTATTCCGGTTGCCGAACAGTTTAACGATTACGCTAAAAAGTGCGCCGCGGAATTAAAGGCTCATGATTTGCGCGTAACAGCCGAACTGGACGATGAACGCCTTAACGCGAAAATACGCGGCTGTCAGGCGCGGAAAATACCCTATATGCTTGTTGCAGGACAGCGTGAAGCGGATGATGGCGCTGTGTCAGTCCGTCTGCGGGACGGCAGACAGCTTCCGGCGATGAAAATCAATGAGTTTGCCTGTTATGTTCTTGAAAAAATTAAAAACCGCTCTTTGGAGCTATAAGATGAAATATTGTTTTTTTTCTGTAACTATACTGGCGTTTTTTTTATTCGGCTCCTGCGCTTCAGTAAATATGACTTTCCCTCCCGAAGGACGCAGAATTGCCGCTGATTTTTCCGGCATTGTTCACGCAGGCGAAACCAATACGCAGGAAGAATTTGATTATCTGAATTACATGGGCGTAAGCTGGGTGCTTCATACTTTTTATTGGGGCAGGATTGAACCTCAGCAGAATAATTGGAATTTTGAAGGTTATGATGCCATGGTGAATAATGCCGCTAATGCGGGCATTAAAGTGCTGGGTGTTCTGGCTTATGACAACTGGTGGATTCACGCCGACCAAAAAGCTCATGATTATATTTCTTCTGAACAGCTGCCGGATTTTCTTAATTATGTCAGAAGGACGGTAGAGCATTTCAAGGGCAGGGTAGGAGCGTGGTGTATATGGAATGAGCCCAGCAGCACCCGTTTCTGGAACGGAACTGTTGACGAATATGTAGAACTTGTGCGTCAGACGGTGGATGTCATAAAAAAAACAGATAATGAGGCGGTTATTCTTGGAGGAGCCTTTCACCGTAACGTTACAGGGCTTCCTAAAAAAATGATAAACAGGCTTTTTGAATCGGGCGCTATGGAAAAGGTTGACGCGGTAGCTTTTCATCCTTATGAAGTAAGCGCTAATCGCTCTTTAAACCTGTACAAACAATTTGAAAAGATAGTAAATAAGTACGGTTATGATAAAATTTGGGTTACCGAAATTGGTTATCCTACCGGAGGCTGGTATCCAACCAAAGTTTCAGAGGAGAATTTTCCTTCAAGGATTATTAAAACCTTCACTCTTCTGACTGCCGGCGGAGCAAAAAGAATATTGTGGTATCAAATGTTTGACCCTTCCAATCCTTCAAAAAACAATTCCGAAGATTTTTTCGGTCTGATCAGGGTTGAGAATAATTATGTGTCAAAAGGAGCCGAGGCATTCCGCCTGTGCGCATTGTATATCTCTGATTCAATATGTTATGCGTTTTCGCAGAATGACCTGCCCGCATCCTTGCAGGCTTTTTGGTTTAAAAGGGAAAACGGCGGAACTTTGGTTCTATGGAAAGATGGGGCGGGTTCTGCTCAGGTTAGTTTGAAACTGCCGGGTACAGAACGCCTGCAGCATAATATTGTTACAGGAAGCGTAAGTCTAATTAATTCTGTCATAACAATTATAGCCGGAAGCGAACCGGTATTTATCACATGGCGGACTGATCAACATTCTACGGAGAATGGGGAAAACCCTGTAATTAGGGGAAAATGATAAATGAACGACAGGTGCGTAAAGATACTTGGCATTTTATCGTCAAACGGGAAAATAAAAGTTAAACTGCTTGCTGAAATGCTGGGTATTTCCTTTGTAACGCTTCGCAAGGATTTGGACAGTCTTGAAAAACGCGGAATTATAATTCGTACTCACGGATATGCCGGTCTTGACGGCTCGAATTATACGAGCGGACGAATCGCTATTTGCCATTCAATAAAAAAAAGGATAGCCAAGGCTGCGGCGCAAATTGTAGAAGAAGGCGAAACAATAATGCTGGATTCCGGTTCCTGCTGCGCGTTGTTTGCGGAAGAACTCGCCCTCGCGAAAAAGAATGTTACCATTATTACCAACTCTGTCTTTATAGCCAATTATATTTGCAGGCTGCAGAATATAAAGATTATTTTACTCGGCGGATATTTCCAGCCGGAATCACAAGTGCTGGTCGGACCTGTAACAATACAGTGCGGTCAGGCGTTTTTCTTTGAAAAATTTTTTATGGGTACAAACGGTTTTATTTCAGGATACGGATTTACGGGCAGGGATCATCTTCGGGTGGAAACAGCCGCGGAACTTGCAAAACGCGCAAGAAAAAATTATATTCTGACAGAAGCCGCCAAATTTTACAGCCGGGGGGCATACCGTTTGATACAGTTTGATAAAATAACCGGTGTTTATACTGACGACACTATACCCAAAGACGCCGAAACAGCCTTTATTAACAATAACGTTATGCTTCATAAAGTTCCTTCCGCCGATGAAAAAATAAATTGGCGCAAATTTCCCGGTCAGCCGCCTATTTTATATACTGCGAAAGAAAGCTGATTTTGCCCGTAATTTCCGGTTTCAGGATAACTCTAATCCCTTAAAATATCCAAAAGCCGCTGTTTGTTTATCACTCTAAGGAAATTTGCAAGACGCGGTCCCTGATCCTTGCCGATTAGCGCCTGATAAGCGGCGGCAAAAAGAACTTTGCCGTCAATTCCGGCTTTTTCCGCCGCCGCGTAAATTGCGGCCGCGCAGGTTTTGTCGTCTGTAAATTCCTCAATTTTGCAGATAACGTCGTCGCGCAGAATGCGGACGGCGTTTTTTTCATGATCGGATAGGGAGCGGAGTTTTTCGCGTTCTTCCTGAGAGAGGGAAGCCGCCCCTCCCGCGGGCAGCAGACGGAAACGGAATTCTTCGGGAGCGCAGTTTTCAACCCAGTATTTTGCGCATACAGCCCTTGTTCTTACAGCCGGAAGCTGTTCGCTTTTGGGACCGCTGTTAGCCGCTAAATCCGCGAGAGTTTTTTCAATATCTCCATCTGCGATCTGTATTAAGTTGCACAAATGGCGGAAAGGAATTTGGTACGGCGGCTTCCTGTTCTCAAGACGCGCTGTTTTTCCCTCTACGCTGATCTGTGAAAGTTCATAAATGCGCCTCTCTTTCTGATACGCCGCTTCGTCTTTCGCGTTTTCCATTTTCCGCGCGATACGCTCGGTTTTATCGTAATCTTCGTAAATTTTTATTACGTCAAGATCAAAAGAAATTGTAAATTCGGTATTAGGCCTTGTTCCTGCAAACAGATAACGGGCTACTTCCGGCGTGTACACTCTTAAAACATCTTCGATGGTTATTACATTACCGGACGAAGACGACATTTTTCCCGGAAGCCCCTTTGTGCCGATAAAGTCATAGCGAAAGGTAACGGGCGCGTCCCAGCCGTACACGTCCTTGCATACATGGCGCGCGGTGTCAAAACTTCCGCCATGACTGTGATGATCCTTTCCCGCAGGTTCAAAATCAACTTTTTCGTATTCCCAGCGCATAGGCCAGTCAATCCGCCATGACAGTTTAATGCCCTTTGCGCTGCGTATGTCCGATTTTTCCTGATTGCCGCAACTGCTGCAACGGTAACTCAAGCCCCAGTCTCCGTCCCAGCTTTCAATTTCAGTTTCGTCCTTATTGCACTTTTCGCAAAAAACGCTGACAGGCCACCATTCCCCCTGAATCTTGTGATCCTCATCGCGGAATTTGTCCAGGATATTTTTCAATATATCGCGCTTTTCCAGCGCCTTACGTATGCCCTGCGCATAAACGGATGACCTGTACCTTTCAGCCTGATAAATATACTCCGGAAAAATCCCCATAATCGGAAGCTGAGTTTCAACATCGGCTTCGTGGTGGCGGGCATAATTTACATCTCTCTCCCAGGGATCAGGAACCATTGTTATAGGAAAACGCAGGTATTTTTCTAGTTCGTCCTGTTTGGGCATATTTTTAGGAACTTTGCGGAACACATCGTAATCGTCCCAAGAATAGATAAAACGCACATTTTTGCCCATATCCCGCAGGGACTGAGCCACAAGTTCCACAGAGATAATTTCCCTGAAATTGCCTATATGAACAGTGCCCGAAGGGGTAATTCCCGACGCGCAGGTATAGAGTTCTTTTTCGCCTTTTTCAAAAATAATCTTTGCGGCGGCTTCGTCAGCCCAATGGCCTGTTGTTTTCATGTGAGCGATTGTAACGAAAAATAAGGCGATATGGAATAGGTATATATTTTTGTTATTTTCACGATTTTATTGAAGCATATATTGACAAAATAAAAAAAAATTATATATTGAACTATAAGTATGGCTTTTAATAGGCATAATGCCGTGGTCAAGTCAAGGTTTTTTAATTATACAGTATCCTGGGATATTGATGAGATAAAGACTGAAATTATCAGAAAATTCATTCATTTTTTTATAGCTCTTTGTCCTTCAATGGCTGCCGTAAATAAACCGTTTACGGTTGGTTTTCTTATTTTAGGTACTTTGAGCTATACTCTTATGGAATATTTACGTCTTTCCGGCGTAAAAGTTCCTGTTATTTCTTCTTTAACCAGCATGGCTTCCAGATCAAAGGATATTGGCTGTTTTGTAATAGGTCCGGTTACTCTAGGGCTTGGCGCCTTGCTTGCTTTGTTGTTGTATCCTTCGCCTGCGGCGGCAATTGCAATTTATGCTCTGGCTTTTGGAGACGGAGTAGCCAGTCTGGCGGGTAAATTCATCGGTAATTGGCGTCCTGATTTCCTTTGCGGAAAAAGCGTAGAAGGTTCAATGGCGTGTTTTTTTGCTGTTTTTATCAGCGCCTATATTGTTTCCGGCAGTTTACATATTTCCATTGTAGCGGCGTTTACCGCTACGGCGGTAGAAGCAATGCCGCTTAAAGACTATGATAATATGGCTATCCCCGTGACTGTAGGTATGGCAGTTCAGCTTGCGTCTTTGTGGTAGCTTGTAATTTTATTAGTGAAATAATCTCTTTATAACAATAAAACCAAAAAAAAGCCTTGACAAACTATGAAGAAAGAGGTAAATTAAAGTAGAAAAGCAGACGAAAGGTTATAAGAGCCGAAATCTTCAAAGGCAAATCTTTGAAAAACGCGCGTCCGAGCAAAGTTCCGGGCGTAAATCCAAGCGTAAAAAAGCAAAAAAAATTTTCAAAAAACACTTGACAAAGTGTTAAAGAAAGTAGTAATTTCTTAGAACTTGCGCAAAAAGTCTGAGGCAAGGCTGCGCAGGAGCGTCCTGTTTATGGGCGTAGGGCTGGGGCGGACCGTCCGGCTCAAGAGATATTTGGCAAAAAGTCTGATGTTGAAAGGCGTCAGGCATAGGGAAGGGGGAGAGCGGGATCGGGGGACCGGTTCCGCAAGCAAGAAGCAGCGGCGTGCCGGGAACGGCACGTCATGCCGAGCGTATGTTTTGAGGAGTCCGACCACTCAATTTTTGTTACTAGTTCTGGATATAAGAGGGAGCGGCAAAAATTGAGTGGTTGGATAAACCTTGTCAATAGAGTAATTGTCAGGGGCTTGAAATGGTTAAAATCTACCCGGCTTCGGTCGGATAGAAATCAATATCATGGAGAGTTTGATCCTGGCTCAGAACGAACGCTGGCGGCGCGTCTTAAGCATGCAAGTCGAGCGAGAACCGGGGGCAACTTCGGGGGAAGCGGCGGACTGGTGAGTAACGCGTGGATAACCTGCCTTGAGGCTGGGGATAGCCGTTAGAAATAGCGGGTAATACCGAATACGATCGTTTTGCGATGGCGAAGCGAGGAAAGGAGCTAAGGCTCCGCCTTAAGATGGGTCCGCGTCCCATTAGCTTGTTGGTAGTGTAACGGACTACCAAGGCGAAGATGGGTAGCCGGCCTGAGAGGGTGAACGGCCACACTGGGACTGAGATACGGCCCAGACTCCTACGGGAGGCAGCAGCTAAGAATATTCCGCAATGGACGAAAGTCTGAC